>Ga0206130_10008891_pt1 | contig 10658 bp, 10 predicted proteins | sample Helgoland_Spring_9_FD_148637 | JGI IMG/M metagenome (GOLD analysis project Ga0206130, IMG submission 148637) | Pelagic subsurface seawater microbial communities from Kabeltonne, Helgoland, North Sea - Helgoland_Spring_Bloom_20160512_1 | ecosystem: Environmental > Aquatic > Marine > Epipelagic ...
AAAACTAAAAATATAGGTGTCTTTTTTATTCTTTAATTGGTATTCCTACCCAAATTTTTGCATCTTTCATTAGGTGAGTGGAATATTCGGATACATAGGGAAGAAAAGTGCTATTCCAGTAGTACTGGAAGGATTAGAAAAACTTGATCATAAAGGGTATGACAGTATAGGTATTGCTTATAATTCTGAAGGAATTAAGGCTCATAAAACTACTGGAAAACTCATTGAACTTAAGGAAATGGTTCATGAGAACGATCTTGATTCTAATGTAGCCATGGGCCATACGCGCTGGGCTACCAATGGAGAACCGAACGACCTTAACGCTCATCCACACTTTTCTGAAGACCATCATATTGCGATAGTGCATAAAGGCGCTATTACCAATATCAATATATTCCGAAAGGAATTAGAGAAAAGGAAAAAAATACTAAAGAGTGACACCGATAGTGAAATTCTAGTCGAATTCATTGAAACTATACGACTTGAACTTGAAATATCACTAGAAGATGCTGTCCGATATACGATGAACCGTGCTGACGGGTCCTACTCTTTCATCATCATGACAGATGAAAAGCCTCAGCAATTTATTGTAGGCTGTAAAAACCACAAACTTGAAATTGGAATCGGTACCAATGAATATTTTGTAGCATCTGATTACAAATCATTCTATAAATACACCAAAGATATTGTACCTCTCGAAAGTGATCAAATGATGATTATCGACAGGCTACAGACCCAGCTCAAAGACAAAAACGATATCCTTGTCACTCCAAAGATTCAACGTCTATCTTTTGAGTTAGATTTTTTGGAAAAAGCAGGATATGAGCATTATATGCTCAAAGAAATCATAGAGCAGCCCTATAGTATCGCTGATTGTATGCGAGGTAGATTATCTGCTAAAACGGCTAGTCTAGATCTACCCGGTTTTCATGACCATTCAGAACGAATACTAAAAGCTAAAAGAATCAAAATCGTTGCCACTGGGTCTTCATTTCACGCTGGAGAAGTCGCGAAACATTTAATGGAGTCTTTGGCAAAAATACCTGTTGATGTTGATTATGCTTCTGAGTTTCGATATCGCGACCCCATAATTAACAAAGATGATATTTTCATATTTGTATCTAAATCTGGTGAAACCGCTGATACAATTGCATCGTTAGACATTGCTAAAAAAGGTGGTGCTCTAATTCTTGCAGTTTGTAATACTCTTGGATCTAGCCTTGCCAAAGATGCTGATGCGGTAAGTTTTACTCACGTTGGAAATGAGCTCGGAATTGGAAGTACAAAAGCTTTTACCGCTGAATTAACCGTACTTACTATGATCGCACTCTTCGTAGGTCATCATAAAAAAATTGTTAAAAAAATTGCCTTTCGAGATTTCCTCTTTGAAATGGAGCGTATCCCAGCCAAAGCTGATATCACTTTAAAAAACAGTGAGAAAATAAAAGATATTGCAGAAATCTTTCGTGATTCCCCTTCGGTTACTTTCTTAGGAAGAGGATACAACTATCCTGTTGCATGTGAAGCAGCACTAAAAATCAAAGAAATAGCAGAAATTCATTCTGACGCAATACCTGCTGCAGAGGTTAAACATGGAGCTATTTGCTTGATCAAAGAAAACGAGCCTTATGTAGTCATTGCTACTAACGATATTGCTTATAAAAAAATACTTTCCAACATCAAGGAAATTAAAGCCTTGGGAGGGAAAGTAATTGCCATTGTAAACCAAGGAGATCCTATTATTCCAGAATTGGTTGATCATTTTATTGAAATACCAAGAAGCAACGAAGCTTTAACACCAATTTTAAGCGTTATCCCATTGCAATTATTAACTTACTACATGGCACTTCACAATAATTGTGATATCGATACAATTAGAAATAACGAACTCAGCTTTTAATGATGGAAAAAATAATTATTGAATCACAAAATGCACCAGCACCAATAGGTCCATATAACCAAGCCGTTTTAAGCGGAAACACGTTATATCTGAGTGGTCAGATTGCCATAAACCCAACTAATCAAGAATTTGAGGGCGGTTCAATTGAAGAACAGGCTAAACGAGTCATGTCAAACTTAAAAGCGGTTTTAAAAGAGGCTGATCTCGGTTTTGAGAATGTGGTTAAAAGCACCATATATGTTTCAGATTTGAATGATTTTTCAACCGTGAACGACATCTATGGTGATTACTTTATTTTAAACCCACCTGCAAGAGAAACGGTACAAGTCGCAGCATTACCAAAAGGAGCTAAAGTTGAAATCTCGATGATAGCAGTAAAATAGTGAAGTGGAAATTAAACTATTCAGAAACTCTTGTATCTCCGCTCTCTGTAGATGAAGTACTCTATATTCTTAATAGTTGCACTAAGGAATTACAAGACACCAAACAACACAACGAAACAAAGATACCTGACCTTTATAGATTCACAGGTTATATAAAAGGAAACCGTTTTCAGGTAAGTCAACTCATCAAATACCCCCAAAATTTTATTCCTAAAATAGAAGGTAAAGTAGAAGGCACTAATAAAGGCAGCCTAATTTACTTGAAATTCTCCCTATTTAGAGGTACTCTATTCCTTCTATATCTCTGGATTATCGGATGTGTTTTAATGAGTTTAACTTTCTTATTCTTGAACTATAAACCGTTAATAGTAATCATATCTACCATCTGTTTGGTATTCAATTACCTTATAGCTGTAGCCAACTTTTCACTACATCTTAAAAATTCTGTAACACTAATTGAAAAGACCCTTTCCATTTGAATAAACAAAAGGAAAACCGACTAATCAAACTGTCTCTAGAGACAAAATAACTTAGCTTTAAATTAACTTTAGTAAAATCACAATTTAGATCTAAATATTATGCTTGGATTAAAATTAGAAACTGACCCTCGTTGGGTTAACATTGTGGAGAGTAATATTGAAGAAATACTTACAGACCATGCCTGGTGTGAACAGAAAGCCGCAACCAATGCTATATCCATAATAGCGCTCAACTCCGAGTACACAGATTTAGTGACCGACCTCCTTAAACTGGCTCAAGAAGAACTGGAGCATTTTGAAATGGTGCATGAAATCATCAAAAAACGTGGTTACAAATTGGGAAGGGAAAGAAAAGACCATTACGTCAATCAACTTTACAAGTTCATGATTAAAGGTGGTAATAGAGTACAAAGTTTAGTTGACCGCCTATTATTCTCGGCGATGATAGAGGCTAGGAGTTGTGAGCGATTCAAACTCTTATCTGAAAAAATCAAGGATAAAGAATTATCACAATTCTATCATGATCTCATGATAAGCGAGGCTGGACATTATACAATCTTTTTAGGTTTCGCTCGAAAATTTGGAAAAGAAATAGATGTCGAAAAACGATGGAAAGAATTAGTTCAATTTGAAGGGAAAATCATTCGCGATTATGGTAAAAAAGAGACTGTTCACGGATAATTTTTAGCCAGATAATCAATTAAAGTAAATTTTGTATATAAGTGATTATTTATTATTAATACCTGGTATAATTTATGGTATGGGGTTGTAAATTTATTGAAAATATTTATTAGGAATTAGCACTGTAGGTTACTATACCTTTTTCGGACAAAATTGTGATTTGATTTTTTTCTTATAAAAGTTACACCTGAAAAGGAAATACAGATGCTAAAGTCTGTTTTCATAAATTTCGGAAAATGATGTCCGCATTACTTGGGTCGAGTACCTTAAACAGTCCGATTGAAAATGTATCTATAACTTCAGATAGCTTTACTCATTAAAGAAAAACAGTTCAAAGTTATTATTCCCCTTGCTTTTATTAGTCAAAGAGTGAATTTGGTTGATTACTGTCACTATTCAATAATCTTTACGACCTCTCAGAAAATGGACATCACTCGAAAGTGACCTCCATTTTTTTAATATAAAGCAATGCTTACTTTATTGTCTTTTTAGCCTTTTTCGCAGTCTTAGCATTCCGATTTTTTTGCTTTTTTGTTAGCGTAGCAAATTGATGACCATAATATATATCGGATTGATTAATAATATAGACTGGACTATCTCTATACTCTAATTCCATATAAACTGTCTCCTTGACTAAGTATACGTTGTCATTTAATTCATCAAAATAATAAAAGTATTCAGCATCTATCTTTTTTACTTGACCTTGAATACCTTCGTACGGAAATTTTTCAACAACTCGAATTTTCTCAAACTTCCTAGTCTCCTTGTTAATAAGAATGTAACCTTGAAGCGCAGCAACATATTCATAATCAATAGGTAATGCATTTGGGTCAGCGTCAAATTTAAAGACGATATAATCTGTGCCGATACTATCAAACTTTATTCGCTCAAGTGATATAGCTTTTGGGATCTCATTTCGTCCATTATTTACTACGTCCTTGTGGTCAACATTGATGAATTTCTCATTCCTATACGGTCCAAAGTCGATATTATACTCACTAATTACTTTCCACCTTTTACCTAATTTTTTAGTAGCATCGTAATCATACAATACTTCTTCTGAAATCGTATCACCGTCAAAATAGGTATTAATTGAGGTTTTCAATTGAAAAGAATATTCTTCCGTCCAAGCTCTCGTGAATACCTTATTAACAGACTCTTCAGTTATATTATAGTCAGATGGTATTTTAGAAAAATCCTGACCGTGACTTAACCAGCAACAAAATATAATTATAAATAGCAGTACTTTTTTCATAATCACTGTAAAGTTCTAATTAACTATTTGTTCATTTTCTTTCTAGCTTTCTCAGCATTCTTAGCATTTTTCTTCTTCTGTTTATCAGAAACTGCTGCCAACACATGATTAGTATAAACGTCTTTTTGATCCATTATGTATGGTTCTTCATCCTTAGACTTAATCTCCATATAAACAGTTTGCTCTGTTAAATAAGCTTTATCGTTTTCTTTATCATACTTATAGAAATACTCAGCATTCAGTTTTTGTACATCACCAACAACTCCTTTGTATGGCTGCTTTTCTTGAACTACAATTTTTTCAAACTTCTTAGTCTCTTTACTAATCAAGATATAACCTTTAAGAGCAGCAACATATTTGTACTTTTCAGGTAAATCATTAGGGTCGGCATCAAATCCGAAGACAATATAATCGGTACCAACACTATCAAATTTGATTCTATCTAAAGAAACAGCTTTTGGAACTTCATTTCTACCTTTCTTTAAAGCACTTTTCTGACCTGTATTAATAAAAGCTTCAGCTTCATACAATGAAACATCTAAATTTGTACCTCCAGTAGTTTCCCACCTGTTACCAACAGCTTTAGTAGGATCGTAACTATACGATATTTCTTCCTTGATTGTATCACCTTTGTATATTGTAGTTCTAGAAGTAGTTACATCAAAAGAATATTCATCTGTCCAAGCCCTAGAAAAAACCATATTCACAGATTCTTCTGTAATGTTATAATCAGATCTTTTTTGTGAAAATTCTTGTGAAAACCCCAAGTAACTGGCTAACATTAAAGTAGATATTAGTAATTTTTTCATCATGATTGTATTTAGTTTTTATTCTTCTTTTTGTTTTTTTTATTTTGTTTATCAGTAAGACCAACATATGCTTGATCGGTATACGTATCAACTTGTTCAAGTCTGTAGGTATATCCATCTTCCTCCTTTATATCTATTGTCATTATATGTTTTAGCAGAATAACTCGATCATTTTCTTTATCATACTCATAGAAATACTCTGCCTTCGCATCATTCATGAAATAATTAATTCCCTGACACGGATGTGTTATTTCTAAAGCAATCTTTTCAAATTTTTGCGTACTTTTTTTAATTAAGATATAACCTTTTATATATTGAACAAACTTATATGGCTCAGGAAGCTTGTTCTCAGGTATTTGAAAAGAAAAAACGATATAATCAGTCCCAACGCTATCGAATTTAACATACTTTCTTTTTATCAATCCCGCTACTTCAAATTTATTGCTTTTTACCGCCTCCTTATGACTCGTGTTTAAGAATATCTCCAAATCTCCTCTCGAGGCATCAACTCCTTCTTTAGCTACAAATTTCCATCGCTGTCCCAATTTCAAATGAGGATCATAGCTGAATTTGGTCATTTCAGAATAGGAGGTATCTGATTCTGAAATCGTAGTATTAGTCTCAGCTACAAATTTGTATTCCTCAGTCCATGCGTCGCTGAACACCTTTGCCAAATTTTCATCGGTGATTTTGTAATCTTCTGGTTTTTCAGAAAATTTCTCTTGGGAATAACTAATAAAAGTTAAGCAAGAAACTATTGTGAATATTAATATTCGCATCATTTCATCATTTAATTTATCTAATTTATACTAATAAAAATTGAATAAGTAAAAAATCGAATAAAATAATGTAGTATGCTTGCATAACATTTCGAAGTAGTATGCGTACATACTAATATGAAGATTTCAAAAACCGTAGGATATCACTTAAGAAATACCCAACAAGCGGTTAGCCGAATGTACAACAGTTATGCTACACAAAACAATATAAGTATCTCAATGGCTTATGTTTTGTTGCTTTTGAATAGAATCGATGGTAAACCGTCTACCCAAATTGGACCAGATTTAGGTATGGAAGCAAGTTCAATCACTCGTCTAATGAAAACCATGGAGGATAAAAAACTGATTGTAAAAAAACAGGACAAATATGATGGTCGTCAAGTCAATGTATTTTTAACAGCATTGGGTGAAAAAATCTAAAGCAAAAGAAACAATTAAAGGATTTAATGATATTTTGAAGAAACAAATATCTAAAGAAGAGCTAAACTCTTTTTTATGTACTTTGGAAAAAATAAATCAATTAGCGGAAGAAAATTATTCTAACTCATAAAATATGGCACGAAACATTAAAAAAATAGCAGTCTTAGGTTCAGGAGTCATGGGTTCCCGAATTGCATGTCACTTTGCCAACATCGGTCTTGATGTATTGTTACTTGATATTGCACCCAAAGAGTTAGATCCTAAGGAGGAAGCTGCAGGGTTAACTTTAGACCATCCCAAAGTAAAAAATAGAATTGTAGATTCGGCTTTAACCTTTGCCTTAAAGTCGAACCCTTCTCCTATTTACAACAAGAAATTTGTAAGTAGAATCACCACTGGAAACTTTGGCGATGACATGAGTAATATCGCTGATGTTGATTGGATCATAGAAGTAGTCGTTGAAAACTTAGACATCAAAAAAATTATTTTTGACCAAGTAGAAGAACACCGTAAGGAAGGTACTTTAGTAACTTCCAATACTTCTGGTATTCCTATTGGTTTGATGAGTCAAGGGAGAAGTGAAGATTTTAAAAAGAATTTCTGTGGAACGCACTTCTTCAACCCACCCCGTTATTTAAAACTTTTAGAAATCATCCCTGGGCCGAAAACGGATCCAGAGGTGATTGATTTCTTCATGGACTATGGAGATAAGTTTTTAGGAAAAACGACTGTATTCTGTAAGGATACTCCAGCCTTTATAGCCAATCGTGTGGGAATATTCTCTATCATGAACATCCTCGAGGTCGTTAAAGAATTGGGACTTACTGTTGAACAAGTTGATAAACTTACGGGGCCAGTGGTTGGGCGACCTAAGTCGGCAACTTTCCGTACTATGGATGTGGTAGGAAACGATACCTTGATCAAGGTTTCTAACAACCTTTACGATGCTTTGCCTAATGATGAAGCTAGGGAAAGCTTCAAGCTTCCTGAGTTACTTAAAAAGATCGATGAGAACAAATGGTACGGTTCTAAATCAGGTCAAGGCTTTTACAAAAAGACTAAAAACGAGCAGGGCAAAAAAGAAATTTTAGCTCTAGATCTTAACACCTTAGAATATAGAACTCAAGAAAAGGCAAAGTTTGCAACACTCGAGCAAACCAAAGTTATCGAAAACTTAAAAGATCGATTCAAGGTACTCGTATCTGGAAAAGATGTGGCAGGTGATTTCTATAGAAAAACATTTACCGCTTTATTCAGCTATGTATCCAATCGTATTCCTGAAATATCGGACGAACTCTACAAAATCGACGATGCTATCAAAGCAGGGTTTGGTTGGGAAATAGGTCCTTTCGAAATATGGGACAGCATTGGAGTAGAAAAAAGCATGGAGCTCATCAAAAGCGAAGGGCACACTCCTGCAGCTTGGGTTACTGACATGCTTGCTAAAGGAATAAAGTCCTTTTATAAAGTAGAAAGCGGTACCAGAAAATACTACGACATTGCTAAAGGTGAACACCTAGCCATTCCTGGTCAGGATCAATTTATCTTATTGGACAATTTACGTGAATCTAAAGTAGTCTGGTCTAACTCAGGTACTACCTTATTTGACATTGGAGATGGTGTATTGAACTTAGAATTCCATACTAAGATGAATACTCTTGGTGGTGATGTAGTAGCTGGAATCAACAAAGCGATTGACCTGGCTGAAAAAGAATATAATGGATTAGTAATTGCCAATGAAGGAGCTAATTTCTCTGCTGGAGCTAACCTCGGTTTAGTCTTCATGTATGCTATTGAGCAAGACTATGATGAAATCGATATGATGATTCGTCAATTCCAAAACACCATGATGCGAGTGCGTTACTCGGGAGTACCTGTAGTAGTTGCTCCTCACGGTATGACTTTAGGTGGTGGTTGCGAGATGACACTTCATGCAGATGCTGTTCAAGCTCATGCAGAATTATATACTGGTTTAGTAGAATTTGGTGTTGGTTTAATACCAGCAGGTGGAGGAACTAAAGAAATGACCTTAAGAGTATCTGATGCTATTGAAAAAGAAGATTTAGTTCTTAACTCATACAAGAATATCTTCTTAGATATTGCAATGGCCAAAGTATCTTCGTCTGCTGAGGAAGCAAAAGAAATAGGATTCTTAAAAAACTCCGATGCCATTAGTTTGAATAAAAACAGACAAATAGCGGATGCCAAAAGAAAAGTATTACAATTATCTGAAAATGGGTATTCTCAGAAAAAGGTAAAAACAGATATCAAGGTATATGGTAAACAAGTATTGGGAATGTTTGAGGCCGGAGCCAATAGCATGAGAGATGGAAATTACATTTCTGATCACGATAAATTGATTTCTCAAAAACTAGGGTACATTATAGCAGGTGGAGACTTATCCGCTCCTACAGAAGTATCCGAAAATTACCTATTAAATCTGGAGCGTGAAGCTTTCTTATCTCTCACAGGAGAAAAGAAAACTTTAGAGCGTATTCAGAGTATTTTAACAAGTGGAAAAGTCTTAAGAAACTAGATGGATTTTATTATGTCATGTACAACTTCAAAAAACGAACGTCCTTCTCGAATTTTCAATCTCATAGAGTTGAAAATATCGGGAATCCCACGACTCGAAGTTTTACACTAAAGGGATTTCAGATATTTACTTCGATCTGCTACGTAAATTCTGAAATGACGAAAGACACGACAAAATCCAATCAACTTAAAAACTTATCACTTAAAACTTAACACTAGAAAAAATGAAAGAAGTTTATTTAGTATCCGCATATAGATCAGCAGTGGGGAAATCAGGAAGAGGAGGATTTAGATTCACTCGTCCCGATGACTTAGCCTCTGACGTGATCAAACACATGATGTCTACTCTTCCTAATTTAGATAAGGAACGAGTTGACGATGTTATCGTAGGTAATGCCACACCAGAAGCTGAACAAGGTCTCAACATTGGTAGAATGATCTCACTTATGGGATTAGATACAACGAAAGTTCCAGGAATGACAGTTAACAGATACTGTTCTTCTGGATTAGAAACCATAGCTATTGGTGCTGCGAAAATAAAAGCTGGGATGGCAGAATGTGTGATCGCTGGTGGAGTAGAGATGATGAGTCCTATACCTTTTGGAGGATGGAAAATCGTACCCAACCTCGATGTAGTAAGAACGAATGCTGACTACTACTGGGGTATGGGATTAACTGCTGAAGCTTTAGCAAGACAGTTTAACATCACTCGAGAAGCATCAGATGAGTTTGCTTTTAACTCACACATGAAAGCTTTAGATGCTATTAAAAACGGAAGGTTTAAAGATGACATTGTTCCAATTACAGTTCAAGAAACCTATCTAGATGCCAATGAGAAAAAGCAAACTAGAGAGTTTGTTGTAGATACCGATGAAGGTCCAAGACCAAGTACTTCAATTGAAGGTTTAGCAAAACTCAGACCCGTTTTTGATGCCAAAGGCCAAGTGACTGCAGGTAACTCTAGTCAAACTTCAGACGGTGCGGCATTCACTGTATTAATGTCAGAAGACATGGTTAAGCAATTAAACATTGAGCCAATTGCAAGACTGGTATCTTATTCTGTAGCAGGTGTAGAACCAAGAATTATGGGTATTGGACCTGTAGATGCTATACCAAAGGCATTGAAGCAAGCAGGATTAACTCTCAATGACATAGAACAAATAGAGTTGAACGAAGCATTCGCTGCACAATCTCTTGGAGTAATTCAGGAAGCAGGCTTAAACCCAGATATCATTAATGTCAACGGAGGAGCCGTAGCACTAGGACATCCATTAGGATGTACTGGAGGTAAGTTAACTGTCCAACTCTTAAATGAAATGAGAAGAAGAAAACAAAAATACGGATTGGTCACAATGTGCGTAGGTACAGGTCAAGGAGCAGCTGGTGTTTTCGAATTACTTAAATAATTAAAGAACCT
>Ga0206130_10008894_pt1 | contig 10657 bp, 10 predicted proteins | sample Helgoland_Spring_9_FD_148637 | JGI IMG/M metagenome (GOLD analysis project Ga0206130, IMG submission 148637) | Pelagic subsurface seawater microbial communities from Kabeltonne, Helgoland, North Sea - Helgoland_Spring_Bloom_20160512_1 | ecosystem: Environmental > Aquatic > Marine > Epipelagic ...
AAATGTTTTTGATATACGGTTAAAAATAACCTTGTTGTTTGCGTTTTTCCATGGCTGCCTCAGAGCGTTTATCGTCAATTCTGGCGCCACGCTCAGATATTGTGGAGTCTCTAATTTCCTGAACTACAGATGTTATATCACTTGCAGAAGATAACACTGCTGCTGTACAACTCATGTCTCCCACGGTTCTGAAACGGATAAGTCGTTCTTCAACAACTTCTTCTTCGTCTCTAAAAACAATGGCATCATCGTTGGTCCAAATCATGCCGTCTCTAATAAATGTTTTTCGAATGTGTGCAAAATAGATAGAAGGAATTTCGATTTGTTCGCGTTCAATATAGGACCATACATCGAGTTCTGTCCAGTTTGAAATTGGAAATACCCGTACATTTTGACCTAATTCAATTTGACCGTTGAGCATATCAAAAAGTTCTGGGCGTTGGCTTTTTTCATCCCATTGTCCAAAATCGTCACGAACTGAAAACACCCGTTCTTTGGCTCTGGCCTTTTCTTCATCGCGTCTGGCACCTCCAATACAAGCATCAAACTTGAATTCTTCTATTGCTTCGAGCAGCGTGGTAGTTTGTAAAACATTCCGGCTCGAGTAACGTCCCGATTCTTCCTTTACTTTACCTTGGTCTATAGCATCTTGTACATTTCTAACAATCAATTCTAAACCTAATTCTTTGGTCAATCGATCTCTAAACTCGATAGTTTCTGGAAAATTATGACCCGTGTCAATATGAAGTAATGGAAAAGGAATTTTAGCTGGATAAAATGCTTTTTGAGCTAATCGTACTAAAGTGATGGAATCTTTTCCTCCAGAAAATAGTAAGACTGGATTTTCAAACTGCGCCACTACTTCTCTAAATATATAGATGGCTTCATTTTCAAGTGGATTTATATGAGATGTATTTTTCATTTTATTTTTTTTAATTGTGTAAACCACATTCTCTATTGTCTAATTGTTTGGTGGGATCAAAGTAGTTGAACTCATTTGGCAAACGGTGATCTTTTAGGTATTGGTCCAATTCTTCATCTAAAAAGTGATAAAATGGACTGACTTTTACTACACCATCAGCACTGCGAGACACAACCCCAATACTGTTTCTAAAAGCAGTTTGGCCTTTTCTAAGGTTGGTAAACCATACATCAGGTTTGTGCGCTGACATCGCTCTGTTAAAAGGTTCTAACTTGACTTGTTCCGTAAATAGTTGATGTTTTGGATCGTCCACTTGAGGAATCCCTAGCACCACATCACGGTGTGCTGCGGTTTGTTTTGGAATATACAATTGAATGTTCAATGCTAACGACTCAATCAACTCTTCGGCATGATTGTATGTACTCGAAGTATTGTAGCCCGTGTCGCACCAAATGACTTTAATCTTAGAATCTACGGACGTTACAAGATGTAAAATAGCCGCTTCATAGGGTCTAAAATTTGTTGTTATTATTGGTTTTTTCGCATTCTTAAGCGCCCATTGTACAATTTCAACAGGTGTTTTGGTAGCAAGTTCTTTGTTGATTTGATCTATATCCATAATCTCTTATTATCGGCCCCAGTTAATTTTATTCCAAATACGCTCATGAAAGTAATAAAGTACCATTTTGGTCACTAACTCAATAAATCCTATAGAGAATGCTAAGCTTAATGTACCTGTAATAGCCCAAGAAATTAGGATGGTATCTAATGTTCCTATAAGTCTCCAACTGATGGTTTTAAGAAGACTCCTTTTAACGTTCTCTTCAACTTTACCGGAGGGTTTAGTTGTTTTTAATTTGGGTTTCAAAACTTTATCTATAATCACTTCTAAAAATTTATCTAATTCGTTAATAATATTTAACTCAAGGCTTGTTTTAAGTCATTAATAATATCTTTATGATGTTCTAATCCTACAGAAACTCTTATGAGTCCGTTTGTAATACTGGCTTCTAATCGATCTTCTTCCGTTAATTTACTATGTGTTGTCGATGATGGATGTGTGACAATTGTTCTCGAGTCTCCTAAATTGGCAGAAAGCGAACAAAGTTTGATGTTATTCAAAAAAACACGACCTGCTTCAATGCCACCTTCAATTTCAAATGAAACTACATTGCCGCCCTTGCGCATTTGTTTTTTGGCCACAGCATACTGCGGGTGTGACTTTAAAAATGGATATTTTACAACACTTACTTTAGGATGTTTTTCCAAGAATTTGGCCACTTTTAATGCATTCTTACAATGACGATCTACACGAACTCCTAATGTTTCTAAACTTTTAGAAAGTACCCAGGCATTAAAAGGAGACAGTGCGGGCCCAGTATTTCGTGAAAACAAATAAATTTGATGCATCAATTCTGCATTTCCAACTGTGACACCTCCTAATACTCTTCCTTGACCGTCCATTAATTTGGTGGCAGAATGGATGACCAAGTCTGCGCCAAATTTAATAGGGTTTTGCAAATAGGGAGATGCAAAACAGTTATCGATAATGAGTATTAAATTATGTTTTTTAGCAATTTTACCTAAAGCTTCTAAATCCAAAATATCAACTGCTGGATTTGTAGGGCTTTCGGCATAAATAACTTTTGTGTTGGGTTGAATGAGACTTTCGAGAGTTTCTAATTGATCTACTTTAAAATAAGAGGTTTCAATATTCCATTTCGGAAAAAATTTTGTAAACAGCGAATGTGTAGATCCAAAAACAGATTGGCAAGACACAATATGATCTCCTGAGTTTAATAAAGCTGCAAATGTCGAGAAAACAGCTGCCATTCCAGAAGCAAACGCATAGCCAGCTTCGGCGCCTTCCATAGTCACAACTTTATCAATAAACTCTGAGGTGTTTGGATTTGAAAATCGACTGTAAATATTTTGATCGTTTTCTTCAGCAAAGGATGCACGCATGTGTTCTGCATCCTCAAACACGAAGCTAGAGGTTAAGAACAAAGGGGTCGAATGTTCTCCGTAATTGGTGCGATCTAACTGTTGGCGAATGGCATCGGTTTCAAAATGTTTTGGGGTCATAATTTTGAGTTTTTTTATCAGTCTAAATCAATAAACTTCCTGTGGTTTAAAAATAGTTTCTAATATAGATTCAAGTTGTTCGTATTCAATTAAAAAGGCATCGTGACCATGAATCGATTGAATTTCCGAAATTGAAACAGTGTCTTTGTGTGACTTTAAATCCACATAAGTGTCCCAATTTTCCTTGGCTTTAAAAAACAAATCAGAGTTGATTGTTACAATATGAATATTGGATTTTATTTGTGAAGCCACTTCAATAAAACTTCCTCTTTTATTAGTAATGTCTATTGTTTTTAGTACTTGATTCATCATCTTATAAGCGGCTAATTGAAAACGTTCGTTGAGTACGTTTCCATGGTAATTTAACCAGCTTTCAACAGCGAATACATTTTCATCTTTTTGTAAGATGCGGTCAAATTTTGCCTTAAAAGATTCTGGCGTTCGGTAAAGCGACATGGCGTGCATACGAGCATCAACCAAAGGCTGTGACGAATTATTTAATATTTGTTCTTGTATGTAGCAATTTGCAATGAGCCAATCGGTAGATTTCCAATCGGATGCAATTGGAACAAGGTGTTGTATTAGTGTTGGCTTAAGAGCTGCGAGTTCCCATGCCAATCCGCCTCCTACTGAACCTCCTATGACTGCAAAAAGTTGAGTAATTTTTAAATGATCAAGAGCGTTCGCAAAGATTTCAGCAATATCACGAGCTGTGAAATCTTTATAGTTTTCAATCAAACTACTTAGAACTTGATCGTGCCCATTTCCTGGAATGTTAAATGCCAGTACCGTAAACGCATTGGTGTCTATCACTTTATTAGGTCCTACAATTGAGTTCCACCACCCACCTTCTCCCGTTACATTAGAATTGCCGGTCAGTGCATGATTGATCATCACTATAGGCGCTTCATGTAGGGGCTTTCCAAACAGCTGGTAAGACAACGCTATTGCTGTTGTCTTACCAGATTTGGTTGTATACTTAAGGGGTATGTTTTGTAGTGTACTCATTGGGGAGTCCTAAAAAAATTATGCAAAAACAGTTTTAACAACTTTAAACGCTTCTGTCAGGTCTGATTTCAAATCGTCTACATTTTCAAGACCAACTGATAAACGAATTAAATCTTTGGTAACGCCCGTTGATTCTTGTGCGGCATCGTTTAATTGTTGATGTGTTGTACTTGCAGGGTGAATAATAAGCGATTTGGTATCTCCAATGTTTGCCAATAATGAGAACAACTTGGTGGTATCTGCAATTGTTTTAGCAGCTTCAAAACCTCCTTTAACTCCAAAAGTGACAATACCGCTTTGACCGTTCGGCAAATATTTATCTGCTAATGCTTTGTATGGACTTGAGTCTAATCCTGGATAATTTACCCATTCTACATCTTCTTGTTTTTGTAACCACTGAGCAAGTTCTAACGCGTTTTGACTGTGCTTCTGAATTCTAAGTTCTAAAGTTTCTAAGCCTTGTATAATTTGAAATGCGTTAAATGGACTTAAAGCTGCACCGTAATCTCTTAACCCTTCGATTCTTACTTTCGCAATAAAAGAGGCAGCACCAATGACTTCGTTATAAACGAGACCATGATATCCTGGAGAGGGCTCTGTAAATTCAGGGAATTTTCCACTGGCCCAGTCAAAGGTTCCAGCATCAATAATGGCACCCCCTAAAGCCGTTCCATTTCCATTGATATACTTTGTAAGAGATTGAATGACAATATTTGCTCCGTAAGCGATTGGATTCAATAAATAAGGAGTCGCTACGGTATTATCTACGATTAAAGGAACTTTATAAGCTTTTGCTTCTTTAGAAATTGCTTCGATATCGAGGACATCTAATTTTGGGTTTCCTAAAGATTCAATAAAAAAGGCTCTCGTGTTTTCTTGAGCGGCTGTTTTAAAGTTTTCTGGATTTGAAGGGTCTACAAATGTAGTTGTAATTCCGTGTCTTGGGAGAGTCACACTTAATAAATTGTAGGTGCCTCCGTATAAACTACTGGATGCTACAATATGGTCACCTGCTTTGAGCAAAGTCAAAAGACTTGTTGCAATGGCTGCAGTTCCTGAGGCGGTAACTACTGCTGCAATACCACCTTCTAAAGCTGCTAAACGTTGCTCTAAGACATCGTTTGTTGGATTGTTTATACGCGTGTAAATATTTCCTGGCTCTGCTAAGGCAAATAAATTTGCGGCGTGGTCTGAGCTGTTAAACACATAGGCTGTAGATTGATAAATAGGAACGGCTCTTGTGCCTCCATTTTCTGACACATTGTGTCCTGCATGCAACGCTTGGGTTGCGAATTTTTGAGTACTCATTTTTCTAGTTTTTTGAGTTAATACATTAATTAAACCAAAAGCCAAATGCACTTTGTGAAAAGTGTACTTATTAGAAAAATGTTATTAAGAAATTCTAATTACAGAACTGTAATTAGGTTAAGTTATCTATCTAATTTTCGATAAATGAATCAAAAATCAAGTAGAATTTAGCACCTACTCTATAAATAAAGGGTTGCTAAGGCTTCAGCGGGTCTAATCCCTTCACCTTTCTTGATAACATCTCAGTAAGCTATTGAACTTTGTTGGTGCAAATATTCAATAATAAAATGTTAATAACCAAATTATTTTCGGTAAATATTAATTATTTTTATTTAAAAATAAAAATTTTCGTCTAATAATTGATTCTACCGATTTATTTTCTATTCTGCTCTCAAGCCACGATAAAACATCCAAGTACAAAAAGGCACGTCTTTCATAAGGGTCGTTTTCCAGCACCATTAATTTGGCATGTAACTCTTTAAATGCAGCTTTTATTTCTTGTGGATAGATATCTCCTAATTGTTTTAAAAACTTAATCATTTCCTTTTGTACTAAATACAAGTCTTCCATTTTGATTAAAAACTTATAGGTGCTTTTAATAAGTGCTTCCAAATTATAATCTAAACCAGCTTCATAATGAGCAACCAAATTTAAAATTCGTGAGAAACACAACAGGTCTTCCCGCATTTGAAGGGATTTGTTACTGATAATTTTATCTAAAAAGTCAATACATTTTTGATGCTCACCTATTCCAAAATACAAACTCGCAATTTTATAATAAAAGACCATCACATGGTGTTCATCAATACGTGTTTTGTGTTTATGAATACCTTCAAGAGTATTGGGGATTAATGGCAGACCTTCTTTAAAAGTACCCTCCATGAAATGCAGATTAAACTTATTGGATTCTATATACAAAAATGCAAGACTCTGAACATTGTCATCTTTAGGAAACGTGTCTTCTTTTGTGATGTCTATTAAACTTGTAAGTGTTCGTTTAAACTTATCGTGTTGTTTTATGAAAAATAAAGCTTCTAATAAATTTTGATACCCGTTTAGAAAAAAAACAGGATTTAACTTAATCATTCCAGGATGTTCATGAAAAAGATCAACCCATTTTTTTGAATATTTATAACATCCTAAAAAATCTTGAATAAGAAAACTGTACCATAAATAGGACTTGTAGAGCCATAGTTTTTCTCTAAAACCAAGTTCAGCGATTTTATACACTGGCAAGCGATCGTTAAAATATGTAGTGATTTTTTCGTGTTCTGAAGCTTCTTTCACAAAGCCAGTTTTAAGAAACTCACCATACAATTGAAGTGATAAATTAGACAACTTACTTGCCAATAAGTTTTGTTGACTTAACTCTTGAGCTTGAACTGTTAATTTATCTGCTCTATTACTCATACTTCGAGTAATATACTGACCTTCAATAACTTTTTCTAATTCAATAATTTCGTATGCAATGTTTTTTTCTTCATTAGCAATTGCCAAAGATTTGGCTTTGTCCAATATTTTTAAACTTTGCGTATAGAGCCCTTTATGGTATAGAATGGTTGCAAAATCTAATTGCTCTCGAATCTGAATTCTAATGTTTTGATGGGAAGGGTTTAATCGCAAACTAATCAATATCTGCTTATACAAATGAGCTTTTAAATTTGATAGTTGTTCTTTTTTAACAAAGCCGTGTTTCAAAACTGCAGCTTCATCATAGGTCTTTAGTTTTTGTAAAACCGTAAAGAGTAATAAAAACTTAGAATCTTCATTAACTCCTATCCGACCCACATAAAGTTTGAATTGTCTTTTTTCAGATTTAGACAACGACTTTATCAGCACAAATAAATTATCTTTTTGCTCTTTAGTCATAGTATAAAAATTGCCGTATATTGTTGTACATTAGCTGCTTAATTGCCATAAGGCGATGTTATACATCGTAATAGAATGTGATAAACGCCTCATTTGAAAGAACCAAAATATAAATTCGTATAACAATACAAAAATATATTCTAATAAATGTCTAACACACAAATTCAAATCTTCGACACAACACTTCGCGATGGCGAGCAAGTCCCTGGTTGTAAGCTTAATACAACGCAGAAAATAATTATTGCCAAACAGCTCGATTTATTAGGTGTTGACATTATTGAAGCAGGGTTCCCTGTTTCAAGCCCAGGAGACTTTAAGTCCGTAGAAGAAATTTCTAAAATTGTTGAAAATGCTACAGTATGTGGCTTGACACGATCTGTAGAAAATGACATCAAAGTTGCTGCTGAAGCGCTTAAATATGCAAAAAAACCTAGAATCCATACAGGAATTGGAACTTCCGACTCCCATATTATTCATAAATTCAAATCAAACAAAGATGCGATTATTGAACGTGCTGTAAGAGCCGTTTCGTATGCAAAATCTTTTGTGGAGGATGTTGAGTTTTATGCAGAAGATGCTGGGCGAACTGACAACGAATACTTAGCTCGTGTATGTGAAGCTGTTATCAAAGCGGGGGCAACAGTTTTGAATATTCCCGACACTACAGGCTACTGTTTACCACAAGAATACGGAGCCAAAATAAAATACTTAAAAGAAAATGTAAAAGGAATTGACAAGGCTATTATATCTTGCCATTGTCACAATGATTTAGGACTTGCTACTGCCAATTCTATTGAAGGTATTGTTAATGGGGCTCGACAAATAGAATGTACCATCAATGGTATTGGAGAGCGTGCAGGCAATACTGCTTTGGAAGAAGTGGTCATGATTTTAAAACAACATCCATATTTGAATTTAGACACTAATATTAACACAACGATGTTATATGGCATCAGTCAATTAGTTTCTGAAAGCATGGGGATTTATACCCAACCCAACAAAGCAATTGTTGGCGCCAATGCGTTTGCACATAGTTCAGGAATACATCAAGATGGGGTGATCAAAAATCGTGAGACTTATGAGATTATCGACCCTAAAGATGTTGGTGTTACAGAGTCAGCCATTGTGCTTACTGCCAGAAGTGGCCGTGCAGCATTAGCCTACCGAGCTAAAAATGTAGGTTACGAACTCACAAAACTTGAATTAGATATCGTTTACAAAGACTTCTTGGACTTTGCTGATACAAAAAAAGAAGTTTTAGATGATGATATTCATCAAATTATAGAAATTAGTAAGATTTACAAATAAATCGAATCCTCATTTATGAAAAAGACCTTATTTGATAAAGTTTGGGACGCTCATGTCGTTGATACAGTACAAGATGGGCCTCAAGTGTTGTACATAGACAAACACTTAATACACGAAGTGACAAGCCCACAAGCGTTTAATGAATTAGTCGATAGAAACATTCCTGTTTTTAGACCTGATCAAATTGTGGCGACAGCAGATCACAACACACCAACGTTGGACCAGCACTTGCCAGTCAAAGATGAATTATCGAGAAAACAACTCGCTCAACTTTCTAAAAACTGTAACAATAATAATATTACGCTTTACGAATTAGGACATAAATACAATGGAATTGTGCATGTTATGGCACCTGAACTGGGCATCACTCAACCGGGAATGACCATGGTTTGTGGTGACAGTCACACGTCTACACACGGAGCTTTTGGAACCATCGCTTTTGGTATTGGAACCAGTCAAGTGGCACAAGTTTTTGCGAGTCAATGCTTATTGTTATCCAAACCAAAAAGCTTACGAGTAACCGTCAATGGAACGCTCAAAAATGGCGTACTTCCTAAAGATGTTATTCTATATATCATATCAAAATTAGGAACCAATTCTGGTACGGGATATTTTTGTGAATACGCTGGAGATGTTTTTCAGAACATGAGTATGGAAGGTCGAATGACCGTTTGTAATATGAGTATTGAAATGGGCGCTCGAGGCGGAATGATTGCGCCAGACGACACTACGTTTGAGTATGTTGAGGACCGTGAGTTTGCTCCTAAAGATGAAGCCTTTGACGCAAAAGTAGCTTACTGGAAAACACTTCCAACAGATGAAGGTGCTGTATTTGATAAAGAATATTTCTTTGACGCCGAAGATATCGAACCAATGGTCACTTACGGAACAAATCCTGGAATGGGTATTAAAATATCGGAAACTATCCCTGTTGACAACGATCCTTCTTTTAAGAAATCATTACAGTATATGAATTTTGAAGCTGGCAAATCTCTGATTGATACGCCTATCAATTTTGTATTTATTGGAAGTTGTACAAATTCAAGAATTGAAGACTTTAGAGTCGCAGCAGATTACGTAAAAGGAAAACAAAAGGCAGAAAATGTAACAGCATGGTTAGTACCGGGCAGCAAACAAGTCGAGACTCAAATTATTGAGGAAGGATTAAAAGACATTTTTAACGCAGCTGGTTTTGAATTAAGACAACCTGGCTGTTCAGCTTGTTTGGCAATGAATGATGATAAAATTCCACAAAACGAATATTGTGTTTCTACTTCAAACCGAAATTTTGAAGGACGTCAAGGTCAAGGCTCAAGAACCATATTAGCAAGCCCCTTAGTGGCGGCTGCCACTGCAATAGAAGGAAAAATTATAGACATCACTAAACAATTGAATTAATGGAAAAATTTACCACACACACCACACAAGCAGTTCCATTAAATATTGCGAATGTAGATACCGATCAAATCATACCCGCACGTTTTTTAAAAGCGACGGACAAAAAAGGATTTGGCAATAATGTATTTAGAGATTGGCGATTTGATAAGTTGGGAAATCCAAATTCAGAATTCACGCTAAACAACCCTACTTACTCTGGAAGTATTTTAATTGCAGGCGATAATTTTGGCTGTGGATCCAGTCGTGAACATGCCGCTTGGGCACTTGTAGGTTATGGATTCAAAGTGATTGTATCTAGTTTTTTTGCAGACATTTTTAAAGGAAATGCTTTAAATAATGGCTTGTTACCCGTTCAGGTTTCTGAACGTTTTTTAAGCCAGCTATTTGACGCTATTGAAACGGATGCAACGACCCAGTTTGAAGTCAATTTAGAAACACAGACTATTAGCATCAAAGGAACTGACCTCAGTGAAGGTTTTGAGATTGATCCTTACAAAAAAACCTGTATGATTAATGGCTATGATGACATTGATTATTTATTAAGTAAAAAAGAACTTATAGAAGCATTTGAACTTCAAAAAACATATTGATATGAACTTAAAAATCGCTGTATTATCAGGAGATGGCATTGGACCCGAAGTAACGGAACAAGCCGTAAAAGTACTGAAAGCCATTGCAGTTAACTTTGACCACAACTTTAAATTTACACCTGCACCCGTAGGAGCCACCGCTATTGATCAAGTAGGAGATCCACTTCCA
>Ga0206130_10008897_pt1 | contig 10653 bp, 11 predicted proteins | sample Helgoland_Spring_9_FD_148637 | JGI IMG/M metagenome (GOLD analysis project Ga0206130, IMG submission 148637) | Pelagic subsurface seawater microbial communities from Kabeltonne, Helgoland, North Sea - Helgoland_Spring_Bloom_20160512_1 | ecosystem: Environmental > Aquatic > Marine > Epipelagic ...
CGTATATTTGTGGCGAAGAAACGGCATTGCTCAATTCATTGGAAGGTGAAAAAGGACAACCACGTAACAAACCACCATTCCCGGCGATGGCTGGACTTTATTCTTGCCCAACAACGGTAAATAATGTTGAAACAATTGCGGTTGTCCCAACGATTATGCGCCGTGGGGGGGCATGGTTTGGTTCACTTGGCGCAGATGAGAAAAACACAGGGACGAAACTATTTTGTATTTCAGGTCATGTGAATAATCCATGCACGGTTGAGGAAGAAATCGGCATTCCCATGAAAACATTGATCAATGAACATGCCGGTGGTGTTCGTGGCGGATGGGATAATTTGCTTGCCGTTATTCCGGGTGGATCATCTTGTCCTGTGTTGCCTGCGGAAATTTGCGATACGGTTAAAATGGATTTTGATTCTTTGCGTGAAGTGAGATCAGGTTTGGGAACGGCAGGCCTTATCGTTATGGATAAATCAACAGATATAGTTTATGCCATCGCACGGCTTTCTTATTTCTACTATCACGAATCATGTGGTCAATGTACACCGTGTCGTGAAGGGACAGGGTGGTTATGGCGTGTGATGCAACGCATGGTCACGGGGAATGCGACATTAGACGAGATTGATATGCTCCTCGACATATGCTCTCAAATTGAGGGACACACAATTTGCGCGCATGGGGATGCATCCGCATGGCCAATCCAGGGCCTTATCCGTCATTTCCGCCCAGAAATGGAAAAACGGATCATGGAATACCGCGATGGTTTGAAGGATCGGGTGGCGTGAGATGATTACCATGCGGAGTTTTAAGTGGCATTATATGAGTTTTGAAGGGCGTATAGGCCGAAAGCAATACTGGCTTATGTATTTTTTACCGGCGCTTTTGGTGGGTATTATTATTGAGGTGTTTTCGCCTGACCTAGAGCAAAGCGATAATATTGTGACCGGGATTTTGATGGGACTATTATACATTCCTATTTTATGCTCTATGTTTTGCGGGTATGTCAAAAGACAGCATGACTTAGGACGGTCAGGGTGGTGGACTCTCTTGGCATTTATTCCTTTAATAGGTTTTTTTTACAATCTGATTTATCTTGGATGTTTTCGTGGGAATGATGGAGTAAACGATTACGGGGAACCTGCTGTCCCATCAAAACAGAGTGATGATTAATACAAAGAATGACTTAATGCGGGCGTATAAACCTCTTGCAAAGCCACAACCAACAGATTATATCTTTTACGTTCTATCACCTATGAACGTGCGATCGTGGCGGAATTGGTAGACGCGCAGCGTTGAGGTCGCTGTGGGAGTTAAATCCCGTGGAAGTTCGAGTCTTCTCGGTCGCACCAAATTGATTTATACCTATATCCATGAAATTTATTTCAAAAGACATTCAGGAATATGAGCCATGCCTTAAGGCGATGGAGCAGGCCGTTGATGATATAAAGCATGGGCACGATAATGATCAAATTTGGTTGTTGGAACATCCGCCACTTTACACGGCGGGGACATCGGCCGATGCGTCTGATCTTTTAAAACCTCAATTTCCTGTTTTCGAAACGGGACGAGGAGGGGAGTACACCTATCATGGGCCGGGGCAGCGTGTTGCCTATGTCATGATGGATTTAAAAAAACAAATGCAAACGCCTGATATTAAAAAATATATTTGGATGTTAGAGACATGGATCATCCGAACACTTGGCGAATTTGATGTGAAGGGTGAACGACGCGCGGGGCGTGTGGGCATATGGGTTGTTATGTCGGATGGGACAGAGGCCAAAATTGCGGCAATCGGTGTACGTATTCGTCATTGGATTGCATTTCATGGTATTTCGATCAATCTGAACCCCGATTTGTCTCATTTTGGTGGTATCGTTCCATGTGGTATTTCTGATCACGGTGTGACGTCTTTACACGCGCTCGCTCAAAAAATAACAATGAATGAATTAGATGAAGCGTTGCAGAATAATTTTGATTATGAGCTATTAAGTTGATGTTGTTTGGAAATGTTGAAAGTTACTGGTGGTTAATTGCGCTGTATGTCAGTTTTGGAATGGCACTATCAACCAACCTTAACAATAAATATCAATTGGATGGTTTGAGATTAAAAGTCGTGATTGCAGCGGTTTCGGGCATAAGTCTTTTGCCTTCTTTTTTGTTTGTTTCATTGCCGCAGGAGCCATTTTTTTATCTTAGTATGGTATGCGCTGCAGTGCTGTTGAGCATTAATGAGACAAAAGTTTTAAACATGAGTGCAGAATATGGTGGCCCATTTGCAACATTGGCGCGGCCACTCATTATTATATTAACATTTTTAATTTGGGCGGGAATTGCTTTTAATGACACTATGGCATTGTTACGTAATCCAATCGTTTCTTTTGGAATTGCTGTTTCTTTAATCTGTGTGGTGTTTGGTAATGTGCTTATTGCACGTTATTCGGTGTTGGCAAAGCAGGGGTTGAAAATGCTGTTTCAAATTGCAATTTTGGGCGCTCTTATCGCGATTCTGATTAAGTTAGGGATGATGTATAGGGAAACAATCTATCAGGTGTTTTTATGGACATGCATGTTAAATATATTGATCGCAGTATCAGCTTTTATTCGTTGGTCGTGCATGCGCGATAGACAAGCAATCACCAAGAACTATTTTAAATACGGGGCATTGATGGGGATATTAAACACCTTTGTTGCGCCCGCTACCACTGCGGCGGTTGCTCTTGCACCCAACCCGGCCTTTGCATCTGTTGTGTTTATGCTCTCAACAATATGGATTTCAATTTATTATAAAATAATAGGCCAGAATTCAAATATGAACTTTGTCAGTGCCGTTTTGATTGTTGTTGGTGTTTCTATTTTGACATTGGTAACAAATTTATAAAATATCTTTGCCTAAAGGCGCCTTCCTGTTAAAAATGTTGAGAAATAAATAAAGGAATAATAAATATCATGTTCGATTTAAAAGATATCCGCAGCAGACCCGAAGAATACGATGCCAATTGGGCGCGTAGAGGGTTAGAGGCGCAAACGCCAAAAATTTTGGAATTGGACGAAAAACGCCGTGGCGTTCAAACAGAACTTCAAGAGGTTCAAAACGAACGTAACGTGAAATCGAAAGAGATTGGCCAGATAAAGGCACAAGGCGGTGACGCGGATTCTATTATGGCCGAGGTCGCATCCCTTAAAGACAAAATGGGTGAATTGGAACAGGCTGAACGGGATTTGAGTGAGCAATTAAATGCGATTTTATCGGCAATTCCAAATCAAATGGATGCGGATGTCCCTGATGGCGCGGACGAAGATGATAATGTTGAAATTCATTTATTTAAAGAACGCCAAATTGCCGACGAAACGCATCCTGATCATGTGGAAATTGGTGAACGCTTGGGCATGATGGATTTTGAAACCGCGGCGAAAGTGTCTGGATCACGCTTTGTTGTTTTAAAAGGCGCACTGGCTCGTTTAGATCGCGCATTGGCGCAATTTATGTTGAACACACATACAATGGATCATGGTTATACCGAAATCCAACCGCCGTTGTTGGTTACAACGGATGTCATGTATGGAACAACACAATTACCAAAATTTGAAGACGACCAATATGAAACAACGGATGGGCGTTGGTTGTTGCCGACATCTGAAGTTGTTTTAACAAATCTGGTTCGTGAAGATATCTTAGAGAATTTTACAGAGCCAAAACGCTTTACCGCTTATACACCTTGTTTTCGTAAGGAAGCCGGATCCGCTGGACGCGATACACGTGGTATGATCCGCCAGCATCAATTTTACAAGGTTGAAATGGTGTCGATTACACGGCCAGAAGACAGTAAAGCAGAACATGAACGAATGGTGACATGTGCCCAAACTATCTTGGAAAAATTAGTTCTTCCATATCGCAAAGTTATTCTGTGTTCTGGTGATACAGGATTTGCCGCGCAAAAAACATATGATTTAGAGGTGTGGTTGCCAGGGCAGGGGAAATATCGCGAGATTTCATCTTGTTCAAATTGCGGTGATATTCAATCTCGTCGTATGAATGCGCGTTATAAACCAGAAGGCGGTAAGGGAACTGAATTTGTCCACACATTGAATGGTTCAGGCTTGGCCGTTGGCCGCACGTTGGTTGCCGTGATGGAAAATTATTGGGATGAGGCGACGCAGTCCTTGATCGTTCCAGAAGTTCTAAAGCCATATATGGGCGGAATTGAAACGATTTCTGCCTAATAAGTTTGACAGATAACGCACGACATCGTATGCATACTATATGACCAATTCAAACGCACATGATTCAATAACTGATTTGTTTTCAGAGATTAAACACTCTTTCGTCAACAATCCAGGAATGGCTTTTTCGCCAGATCCTAAAGGTCAAACAGAAATGACAATGTGGACTGGTGGATCATCATTGGATAATAGAATAGGGAAATTATCTCTTGTTTTTCTTGGCGTGAATGACGGGCGCACTCGATTTAAAATTCGCGTTGAACAAACTAATTTAAAGACCAAAAGAAAATCAACACCAATGGCCGGCGAATTTTATATGAGTGATCCTAAATTTTACTCAAGACTAAACAAAGTCGTCGAAAATTTTACGGGGCACGTGAGTGGACGGCTTATTTCTCCTGCAAATAAGTTATAAAAACCTTATGCAACGTTTGACGCTGCAAACGCATGGCTGGCCCATAAATCATTCAACGCATCCATTAACTCATCTATATGATCTTTTGTGTGGGCGGCGGTTGCGGTCAGGCGTAATCGCTCTGTTCCTTTTGGAACTGTTGGCGCGTTGATGGGTTGAGCGTAAATATCATAATCATTCATCAATGTTTTTGTTACAGATTTACAGCATGCATCATCACCAATAACCAACGGAACAATATGGCTGTCGCCCTTTAAAACAGGCATATCCGTTTGCGCGAATAAGGATTTAAGGTAACGCGCATTGGAATGAGCGCGATTGCGCTCCGCACTTGATGTTTTTAAGTGGTTAACGGATGCAAGCGCACCGGCCAATACCGCGGGGGGAAGGGCGGTTGTAAATATGAATGATGGCGCATGAAGGCGAATGGTTTCAATTAATAACTTTGATCCTGTGACGAAACCGCCCATAACGCCGTATGCTTTACCAAAGGTTCCCTCAATAATATCAATATAATCCATAAGGCCGAGTTGTTCTGCAACGCCTCCACCATGTGGACCATATAGCCCAACGGCATGAACTTCATCCAGATAAGTCATGGCATTATATTTTTTTGCCAGCGCGATAATTTCCGCGATAGGGGCGATATCCCCATCCATGGAATAAACGGATTCAAAGGCTATGAGCTTTGGACGGCGTATATCTGTTTGTTTTAAAAGCTGTTCCAAGTGTTCTATATCGTTATGGCGAAATATATGTTTTTCGGTCGGGGCACCATTGCGTATGCCCACGATCATGGATGCGTGATTAAGCTCATCCGAAAAAACAACGCAATCAGGCATTAAACGGATGATCGATCCCAATGCACCTTCGTTAGAAGTAAAGCCAGATGTAAAAACAAGAGCGGCTTCTTTTTTATGGAGGCCGCAAAGTGATGCTTCTAATTCCTCAATTAATTGTGTAGTCCCAGAAATATTACGGGTTCCGCCTGCGCCTGCACCATAACGGTCAATGGCATTATGCATCGCCTTCATCACAATTTCATTTTGCCCCATCCCTAAATAATCGTTACTGCACCACACAATAACGTCTTTTGTGGTTCCATCATTCAAACGCGCTTTGGCCTTTGGGAACTGTCCCACCATACGTTGCAGGGGAGTGAACTCACGGTAACGCCCCGATTGATGAGTGGATTGCAATATATCTGCAAAATGGGCAGTATAGTTAAATAAGGTCATTTTATTATGATAGATGAGATGTCTATCATATCAACCCATAAAGGAATTTTATCATGGCAATGGTTATTGTATTTGGATCGCTAAATATCGATTTGATTATGAAGGTGAAGCAACAACCTGTTGTGGGGGAAACGATTTTGACCCCCACATATGAATGGCTGCCGGGTGGTAAAGGCGCGAATCAGGCGATTGCATGCGCGCGCTCTGGTGTAAAAACGGCAATGGTGGGACAGGTTGGCGATGATGGTTTTGGAACGCGCATTATGAACACATTAAAACGTGATGAAGTGTTGGCATCAGGCGTCGCGCGAAGTGATGATGAACCAACGGGGATGGCCTTTATCACAGTTGACGAGGGTGGCGACAATCAAATCGTGGTTGCTTCAGGCGCGAACAGTTTGGCCATGGCAGATCAAGTGCCCAATGAAATCTTGCACAAAGACAATGTGTGTTTAATGCAAATGGAGGTTAATTATTCCGAAAATTGGGATGTTATCCATCGCGCAAAATCCGTTGGCGCAAAAACAATATTAAACTTAGCACCCGCAGGTGTTGTGCCGCGTGAGGTTTTGGACGATCTGGATTATTTGATTGTGAATCAGATTGAAGGACGCCAAATGGCCGAAAAAATGGGATTGAAGATTGAAGAAAGCGCCATTGCCATGGCGCGAAAATTGGCAGAAGCCGCAAAATTAATATGTGTTATGACATTGGGGCCATTAGGATGTATTGCGATGAAACCAGATGGAAATGGGTGGAAGGTTGAAGCCCATGACCTTGGTGAAGGGTTGGCCGATACAACAGGGGCAGGGGATACATTTTGCGGTGTATTCGCGGGGTGTGTTTTTCAAAATATGTCACTGCAAAATACATTGCGACGTGCATCAATTGCGGGGACTTTGGCCTGTCGCGGACTTGGTGCGCAATCTAAAATGCCAAGAGCCGATGAGATTGATGAATTTTTGGAGAACATCGCAGTCGCGCAAAAAATATAATTTCGCTATGTTGTGTGCTTTGTATTATAGCGTGCACACACGTCGTGGAGCTCGTCCAGAAGAATACGAACGGTCGGGTTATTCTTTGTTTTAATGTTTTTATCTAAAATAATATCCATCACCTTAAGGTGAGCACTCACAACATGGTTTGTATCGATATTAAATTGATCAATAGGAGTCATAAATTGCAAAAGATTTGTTGAAAATAGAGAAAGGCATCCTTGCTGATCTAATTTAGCATTGGTATTTAATTGCACAATGTCATGTAAAAAGGAATTAATCATTTTATTGTCATTACCGGCTGAAAAACCACGATTTGCATCGGCGCTTAATGATTTTAACGATTGAATCCGTTCTTTTATATAGGGTTCCAGGTCAAATTTTATGCTTTTGGCAACTTTATCCGCTTGATCAATAATATGTTGCGGTAAACCACCTGTGCCGACCTTTTTCTGGATCGTGTTTTCTGGGTAGATAATCTCTATGTTTTGACTTGTTCTCATGCAAAAACTCCTTCAAAGGTTTCCCCACCTTATTGATCGTTTTTTCTATGCGTATTTAATCTGCCTGCATACAAGTATATATAGGGAATTGTTAATAAAACAATAAATAATATGTCTTGTAATTCTTTTGTATAGTATGGTTATTAAAAAACAGGGAGACATAAAAGTCATGAAAGTGACAGTCAACAACGCTGGTCAGATTAAATTGCAACGTGTGTTCAATTATAATGCTATTTCCTTTGTGCCATTGAGAGAGATAGTTCGCGTTATAAGATATTTGCGAAAAGACAGGGATTTTTACACGTTGGGCGAAGTGTATGATGAGTTTGACCGTAATCTTACTGTTCAAGAGATTATGGATAAAAATCCGGATCTTTCACTGAAATCTGTTTTATATACGCGGGCTTTTTATAAGGCGAATAATCAAGAGAGTTTTTTAAAAAGAAAATGGCCAGTTTTGAGCGCGTTGGTCGATGAAAATATTGCTATTGAGCATTCTGTTGAAGGTGCCGCGGAAGTGATAGGTTCCGCAACCCATATAACCTTCGAAGGATTGAGAACCCAAAAAGATAGTAAGATATGGGCACACGCACGATTCAGAGGATTTGATTTTATTCTTACAAAAGACCGTGCATGTAAACCATCGCGATCGACTATAGAAACCTTGGATATTACAAGATGCGCGGAACTTCGATGGCAAAGAGAGCTAGAAAAATCGGGTGGCGTTGTAAATAATGCAATACGCGAAATGCCAAAAATTATTCACGTTCCACACAACATGTCTCCTGTTCGGATCAAGAATATCTTAAGAAAGCATCAAGAGAAAATTTTTAGAATTAATGATGAATGCGCATCCCCGGTTATCGACCTAACAAAATCGAATGCAAAACCCGGCAAACATTTTATGGAGATTTATAGAGGCGGCAGCAAGAAACAAACAGAAAAACTTCGTGACTTAAGAGTTTCTGCCTTGATGGACGAATTGGGTATTTCTAATCTTTCACAAGATAGCGCCCGAGAATTGGGTGCCTCTTTAAAACGGGCAGTAGAACATGAAATATCAGTGGAGCTTCACGCTGTTCCTGGTAAAAATAATAAAATTGTGTATTTATCAAAGAGTACCGATAATTTCGATTCGAGAGCCTACCAATATTCCGGCGATATTGATAAGTATAGAGAAGCAGTGCGACGGGCCGAAACAGTTAACCCATACACAATTCCTACACATGAAAGGTTGAAGGCAATTCGTTTAAAGGGTGATAGAGCCTTGCAAATAGCCTGACATTAGGTGGGTTTACTTATACTCAACCTTCAAAATTTCGTAATCTTTCCCGCCTTTTGGTGTTTTGACGGATACAGAATCTTCAACTGATTTTCCAATTAGGGCTCTTGCCAGTGGCGCAGTGAGCGATATTTTGTTGTTCTCCATATCGCCTTCATATTCACCAACAATTTGATATGTTGATTCTTCGTCGGTTTCTTCATCAACAACGGTAACGGCGGCACCAAAACGGACGGTATCACCGCTTAATTTTGCAATATCAATGACATCGGCGCGACCAAGGACGGACTCTAATTCTTGGATACGGCCTTCGATAAAACTTTGTCGTTCTTTTGCCGCGTGGTATTCGGCATTTTCAGACAGGTCACCATGGGCGCGTGCTTCCGCAATGTCTTGGATAACTTCTGGGCGTTGAACTTTTTTAAGGTCAGTATGCTCTGCCTTTAAAATTGCGTGGCCATCTGGTGTCATTGGAATTTTATCCATTGTCTTTAATCCTTTAATGAAAACAATAAAAAAACCGCATAAAAATCATGCGGAATTCTTAAAAATTTAATATCTGATTGATACGATAAGAGAAAATGATCAAAAGGTCAAGATTTGTCGGGTACGGGTATAGGTGTAGTTTACTGAGTCAGAGATATTTTTTGAACTGCTGAAGCCTTTTTTGGCGTCACGATCACAATGCCGTTGGGATTCAGTGCACCGTGTGCAAAAACCATAAAGTTGTAACGCATGGAACCGCTGATAGATTGTGTTTCATCACTTTGAGTGAACATGATTGCTGGAAATCGCTCTGGTAAGCGTGCTGTTACGGCATCGATTGGAAAGTAAGGGGATGTTACTCTGTCTTGAAATGTGCGTAATATGTACTTACTAACATGATCATCGGCACCAATGATTCCTAGTGGAATGCTAAATTTCTCAAAAAACAAATATTCGATTCGGCTGTGATATTGGTGTTTTTCGGTTAGCAGGCAATTGTAAAACTTATCGGCAAATTTATCTGGCTCTCTATTTTTTTTGCCGACTAAAAAATCGCGCGTATCACCATCGAAACGCAATTTTATTTGATCTAAAATTCCAAATGCCATGTTGATTTCTTGGTTTAAGATATCCATTACGTAAGGGGTATCGTTAAACACATTAAGCGATAAGTAAGGTGTGTATGCTAACTCTTTATTATCATCTGTTATTGGTGTGCTGTAACTACGACCACTACCCATTGTGGCAGAATTTAAAACGGCAGGTATATAGTTTTGTATCTTTAAAAAATATGCCGTGGTTAATGCATATGAATCAAGAGCCGTCATCATGTCTGAATAACTCGCTACCCATTCAGCTTGAGTGACTGGGGAATCATCAATATTAGCAGCCTTTGGTTGATTGGAATCGGGCTGCTCAAGATGCTCTCTGGCAATAAATTTTGCATCATTGCCTTGATATTCGTAACGTACACCAGATAAAAGCGTTTCTGCTTTATGCGTCTCGCTTCTTATTTTCTTAAAACCATTTATATGCATCAGTAGGGCACGTGTTGCGTAATCTACAAATTGATTTCCTGTAAATGCGGTTAATTCACCCATACATAAGTGTTAGCATTATGAAAAAATAAACGCAAGATAAATCATGCTACTTTGCTTAAGCTCTCAGGAAAATAATTTTGTAGAGATTTCACGTCGTAATCTTTTGACTTAATTGAACGAATGGCACTGATTGCCGCTTTGGCTGCGGCTAAGTTAGTGTAATACGGTAATTTGTTCATCAATGCGGTGCGTCGAATTTGTGTGCCGTCGCTCATGGCCTGGCGTCCTTTGGTTGTGTTGATCATCAACGCGATTTCACCGTTGATAATGGCGTCAACAACATGGGGTTGACCCTCGGACACCTTGTTAATTTTGGTAACGTTTAAACCATGATCGTTCAAATAGGTGCATGTTCCACCCGTTGCAATTAATGTAAACCCGATGTTGGATAGTTCTTTTGCCAAGGGTAATAG
>Ga0206130_10008903_pt1 | contig 10648 bp, 28 predicted proteins | sample Helgoland_Spring_9_FD_148637 | JGI IMG/M metagenome (GOLD analysis project Ga0206130, IMG submission 148637) | Pelagic subsurface seawater microbial communities from Kabeltonne, Helgoland, North Sea - Helgoland_Spring_Bloom_20160512_1 | ecosystem: Environmental > Aquatic > Marine > Epipelagic ...
AATCAAGAAGTTACTTACAATCACGATGAGGTATTAAAAGTAATGTTACCTAAACTAAACATAATGCCTTGTTGGATCAAACGAGGGTATTGGTCACAATCAACTAACCTACCGGTTAATGTAAGACACTTAGCGGAGATCGTTGAGTTAGAGGTTGAGGAATCTAAATAAGGTTCCTTAACTTACCCCAAGCACGCGGAGCGTGTATAGCAAAATGTATAGCATTTTGTGTATAGCAAAAAGGTTTGACACGAAGCGGTGAAGATAATATATGTGAATCAAAAAATAAGAAACACTATGTTTAAGATCACTTTAGAATCCACATGGACTCACAATGGAATTATTAGAAATTACATCAAATACCTAAAAGTAAATGAAATTGAAGAAGTATTTAACTTCTATAAATTAGACGACATTCTAGAAATAGAAGAATGCTAATACAAGTTTGACACGAACACCTAAAGATAATATAATTGAATTTAAAATAAAAACATTATGTACGATTTAAACCCAGTATCACTTCATATCTATGGAGTAACTTATGACGAACTAGACGAAGATCAAAGACTCTATATTGTTGAAGAAATATTCTAATACAAGTTTGATACGAATACCGATCGATAATATATGAGAATAAAAAATGCGACAATAGCCTCTTATTAATACTAATATAACTAGCTAACGTCACACTTTTGAAAAAAAAAGTATTACACACTGAGAGATGTAGTGTTATACATACAACTAAAAAATAACTAATAAATAAATAATAACCTTTTAAACTATAAAATATGTGGAGTAATTGTTGTGGTGCTGAGCCAAGTTACCTAAGTGACGATCTATGCGGAGAGTGTTTTGAACACGCTGAATTCGATGATGAATATGAAGATTAATAATAACTAGTAAACCTATATAACTATGCGAAATATAAAACTAACCGAAAACGACATTACATTTGTACACTATGTACTAAAGTACTACGCTAAGCACACTCCTAATTTGGATAGCGATGATCAAGAAGAAATATACGAAGTAGCAAATAAATTTAAGTAATTATGGAATTAATAAAAGTAACTAAAGATGGAGCTCTACATTTTAAATTGAGTGATGGAAGAATTGGCGCTACTTACCCTAGCGGTTATGTGAGAGTAAGTACTAAAGGTGCTAGCCGTAACAATAGAGTACTAATGTACCAAATAAACAAACAACGAAAAGATTGGTATGATCCGAAAAGTCAGTGGGGTTATAATACCGTAAGAGAATTGATACCTAGCCACGCCGATCGTGTGAGAAGATTAATAGATTTTAACGAAGATAATTGTAAATAATATGACACAAGTAAAAGAATATATAGATAACGAAATAAGTAAACTTGATCGTGGCATATACCCTCCGCCTAATGAAGACTATCTATTACAGCTTACAGAGGCTAATAATGGAAGTAATGATTATTTGCTAATGCAAATGGCTAAAAACTATGGTTACAAGTTAGCTTTACTTAATGTAGAAAACGAAATATACAAAATAATTAAAGGCATAACTGGAGTGATCTATGACGAATACAACTAACACAAGATTGATACGAATACTCTAAGATAATATAACTGTAACTAATAAAAAATATAACTATGACTAATTCAATTAAATTCATTAACAACGGCAAAAAAATCAAACTAAACGGTATGCTATACAAACCTTATATGATCGGCGAATTACCAAATCTATTTGCCTTCAAATACGACGAAGACAATGATCGCAACGGTGTTATTGAGTGGTTCAACTACAAAGGTTTAACATATATACAAGACTAATGAGAATAATAAAACACTTTAACCCTCACTTCCCTGATCGTGAGACATACAAATGCACCATACGATACGCAACAAAGTTTGGTACACTTGACGAGATAACGGCTTGGCGTGACGACCAACTAAAAAACGAAGACTATTACAAATCGCTTGAAGAATCAAATCGTAAAGCGGCAGGTGAATTTTATAAAACACTAGACTATAAAGGAGATTAATATGAGTGTAAGTAAACAAATAGACGAGATCGCACAAGGTATTGCAGACGTCACAATGGAATTAATGTATGATAGTATTGATTGGCAACTAGCGGACTTTAAACAAGACGGCGACGACTACAATGCTATACACGGCGCAGTAATGCAACAAGCTATCGACTATATGTACTGGTCAACAAAGCCATAAACCGGCAGTAAATAGCTAGACGAGAGGCGTAAGTCGGGGCACACCGGTTAATGACGCGCTGCCTCCCTCCCTCGCGGGAAACACGTGCTACAAAGCATCAAGCCTTTTAGGTTGAAAACAAGTAAGGGAATATCTAGCAATACCCAGCGAATAAATAACAAAAGCGTTCACAGGTCTATTAACCAGTGATGCAAAGCGCTTAGGAAATGTCTGGGTTTATGGGGGTGATTTGGTTTTGACGTGATAGAAAGCCTATATGGAACTATTACGGAAGACAGTTCAAATCTGTCCACCTCCACTAATTTTAAACTATATAATTATGCTAAATATGAGTTATTGCCGTTTTGAAAACACGGTTAAAGACATGAGAGATTGCATAAATGCGATCGAAGATCGAGAAACAGATGAGCTTAGTAACTATGAAGTTAATGCTCTTACAGAGTTCTTAGATCTTGCAAGAGAAATTACTAACCTCGAATATGACATCGAGCAAATACTAGGAGAGTATGAAGACTGAATACAACGGATGGACTAACTACGCTACATGGCGTGTAAACCTAGAAATACTCGGAGATATTGAGTTTGAAGAAACTGTTACTGCAGATGGCCTAAAAGAAATAGTAGAAGACTGTGTATTTAACAATACAGTAGAAAAAGATTGTTTAGCAGCGGATTACGCAAGATCCTTTATACAACAAGTAAACTTCTACGAAATAGCAGAGGGAATAAACAGTGAATTAGATGAGCAGAACTAGAAAAAAGCCATATACTAAATCAAAAAGGTTTGATAAAACTTGTAGGAACAACGGGAGTTGCCCTCACTGCAGAGATAACCGGCTGTATAAAAATAAGAAGCGCGATTTACAAACAAAACACGAACACCGATAGATAATATAAATGTAACAAATAAATATAATACTATGAAAACAAGATTAACACTTTGGGAGCGACTTAAACCAGAACACAAACAGTCAATAGCTAATAAGTTCAGCGACTACCCTCACTCTCATGAAGCAATAATTGAATTACTAAGCGAATCAAGTTTCTTTACTACTATTCCTTACGGTGCTGCCTTTGATGTAATGTCAGCGTGTAATCTAGAATTCTTTGGTGATGCTTTTAATCCTAACACTAATGAGTAGTGCTATACACTCGAGAGCTATCGATAAAGCTTTCGCTAAAATGACTATACTAGGTTTTGATATCGAACGACTAAAGAAAGATCTAAAACACGGCAACACAGGTGGTATATCTCCTGAAGAGCTAGCGCAAGTATTAGAAGGTACTAAAAAAGAATTAAAAGTATGGCAGTATATTGCTGAAACAATAGAAAAAAACAACTAAAACTATATATTATGAGTAAAAAACTAATCACAGACGAACTAATTAACAAAAGACTAGAAGCTAAAGGCTTCGGTGACAAGCAAAGCGAAGACGAAGATCTAGCTAAAGAAGCAGTGCTAAAACACTTTAGCGTAGAATTTACAGATGACTATTCTAGTTCCGCAGATTTTTATGTATACGAAGAATCAACAGCTGATGGCTATTCAGTGTTTATAGCAACGCATAACCAAAACTCTGTTAATGTAAACGAAAACGTATACTATTATGACAGCGATCTAGGTGATGTTCTTGAAGAACATATCAAATATTCTAACGGCGACGAAGATAATCCTGAAATTATATATGTAGATGATCTTCACCAGCAATTCATTGACGATGCTATCGTACAGTTATTCGAGTATCTAGCTGAAAGATTCGAAGAAGAAGTTATTGATGAGCTAAAAGAAGAAGGCTACGTGTATGATGATCCTAAAATCAAAACAACGGCAGAATTAATAAACGAAGTAAATAATATGTTAAGTTAATTATGAAAACTAAAGAACAAAAAATACCTAAATGGTTTAAAGGAATGATTTACGATAAAGGTGAAACTGTTGTAAACCCTTTCAGCAAAGAAGAGTATGAATTAAACGGTATAGAGTTATCTATATATGATTTCATAATGGGATCACAGTATATATTTGAGGTAGCTCCTAAAACCGTTACGAATAAACAAATTAACGACTTTCAAAAAGCGTTGACTTGGTTTAGGCAAAACAATCCTGAAGCTTATATGGTGTTACTCGATTAATTTACAAGCTTAACACGAACGAACAACGATAATATAATAAACAAATAACTATGAATCTATTAACTCAAAACAGTAAACTTAAAAAAACAAGCAAAGAACTAGGCGTAAGAGTATTCAACTTCGGTATACCAGCATATAAATCTGCCAGCGGTAAATTAACTTGCCCATTCGCTGATGCCTGCGTTAAGTTTTGTTACGCTCGTAAGGGGGCATATATTTGGAGTAACGTCCAACCTGCATTCGAAAAGCGGTATGAACTGTCTAAAACTGATCAATTCGTTAACAAAATGTACAACGAGATTGTTAAGAAGAAGCCAGACTACGTAAGAGTCCATGATAGCGGCGATTATTATTCCGAAGCATATCTAAATAAGTGGATCGACATTGCGTTACTGTTCCCTGAGGTTAGATTCTATAGTTATACTAACTCGGTGTTGCTACTTAAAAAAGCTACGTTGCCAGATAACTTTGACATTATCTTTAGCGACAGCGGTAAGCAAAAGCACCACATTAATGCTATACACGACCGCCATACTCGTATTTTTAAAAGCGAAGCTGAGCTTGAAGAGGCTGGCTATGCTAACGCGAGTAAGGTGGATCTGTATGCTACCAAATGGTATAACAATACTAACAAAGTTGGTTTAATATTCCATTAAGCTAACGACTATAAAAGCACTCATTAATAACAATAACACGGGCTAACGCCTATAAAAACACACGAAATGCCAGATATATCAATGTGCGAAGGTAAAGGATGCGATGTTAAAAATACTTGCTATCGTTTCACAGCAAAACCAAGTAAATTCATGCAATCCTATGTAATGCCAGACGTTCAACCTGGTGGTTGTGACCTTTATTGGAACAATAACTACAATTCTGCCCTTTCTAAGCCTTACTTTGGCACATAAAGAGCAATATGCTGCCTTTACTTTACAACAAACATTTTACAAACGTAATACGAACAATAAACGATAATATAATAAATTAAAACAATTAAACTTATGAACAAAATTGAAACAGTAATGGTTGACTCAACCGCAATATCAAGTGCAGAATACAATATCGAAGACAAGTCTATGATCGTATATTTTAATAACCAAAGCATATACAAATATTCTAATGTGCCTATGTTCTACTGGCGTGGGTTATTTGATTCCGCATCTAAAGGTAAATTTTTAAACAAATATGTATTTAAGAAGTTTACTTATAAACAATTAAGCTAATGAATATATTTTATTTATCACACTGCCCCGAGAAAGCTGCGCAACACCAATATAATAAACATGTAGTAAAAATGATTCTTGAGACTGCTCAATTATTATGCACTGCTCATATTATATTAGACGGCGAAGCTGCAGATGTGCCTTACAAAGCTACTCACAAAAATCATCCATCAGCTATATGGGTACGATCTTCTGCTGAACATTATATGTGGGCTTACGAACATATGTTAGCCTTAGGCAAAGAGTATACAAAACGCTACGGTAAAACACATTTAACAATACTAAAATGTCGTGATGTGCTATACAACTTCCCTAAAAGTATTGGCAACCAGTCTTTTGTGCAGCCGCCACAGTGTATGCCTGATGAATATAAATCTGATTGCAGTGTTGATGCGTACTGGAATTATTATGAAAACGAAAAGCATACAGTAAGAAATAGTAACGAACAATTAATAACAAGACCGTAATGACAGAACAAGAAATGAATAAATTAGCTGACTTAATAGTTGAAAAAATATCAGCTAAACAAGCAGAATATGATAAAGCTTTTCAGGAAGATATGCAAAGTATGATAGCCGAAAGCAAAGGGGATGCTAATATAGAGTTTGGTATGATTAGTCAAACAGATCTTATTAAAGATCAATTATTAACACTTGAAGCTGAGCTTAATGAGGTTGTTGAGAATGAAGATTATGCAATAGCAGAAAAAATTAAACAAAAAATAACGAAACTTAAAACTAAATATGGCTTATAAACCAAATAAAGATAATGCAATAATGTTTTTGCTTTTAGCAATAACTTTTTTAGGATTTTATTTTGGATTTTATTTAATGCTTAATATACTATAGTGCGACATTAGCATGTAGTATATAATAGTAAGAGGCTAACGTCACACAAAACAAACACAATGGAATACGAACGGCAGCTCGATTATTTTAATCGAAGACGAATAATATATAGAAGAAACCCTGTTAATGATAAACCAACAGAAGTACACTCGTGGGGAAACTACTACGAAGAAGGCACCTACGAATGCTATACACTGTTTAATAGCCGAGCTAAAATAAACACGTATAAATCACTTAGATGGCACTTGTATGTATTATGGTATCTTAATCCTGAAATGGATCCAGATGAGTTCTCAGGCATGTGTACGTTTATGTGTGACAAGAAAAATGGCTTTGTAACATTTACTATATCAGATTCAGCTATGCACAATATAATTTACGAGGTTAGTATGAGTGATCTCGAACGGCAACCGCCAAATAAATTACGTAAAATTATATTCAAAGAGCATACAAAGTTAGATATGCGACAAAAGCTTTCTATAGTAGGTCAAATGGTCGGTAGAAAAAAACTATCTGAGTCTGAAATATACGATGCAATGTTAATAATGCACGATGCAGGTGAAAAAATAAATATATCAAGGTTAGCAATAGTATTAGATTGTTCAACAAGAACAATACACAGAAATATGAGTAATGAACTTAAAAAAGAAAAAGCACTTTTAAACCAACAAATATGACAGCAAACGGATTTAACGAATGGATGGCAAATATAGGTAACATATATTATGCAGATAACAACCTAATGTCGCAGGCATTTGAAAAACTAAAAGACAATGAAGAAATATAACGTAACAAATTACATAAGATACAAAGAGGATCTTAAAAAATCTATGCCTCCCGAAAAGTTCTACGATTATTATACAAGAGATGAACTTATAATAAAGTTTATGCCTCTCGTAGAAAATTTAGCGCGTAAGTTCTCAACTACACAACAAGCCTCAGGCGTCTTAAGTATTAATGATTTAATACAAGAAGGCAACTCAGGTTTAATAAAAGCAGTGGATAAATTAGATTGGCTAACTTTAAGCGAGTCTGAGGATATTGAAAAAACCTTAAAGTCATTCTTAAGCAAAAGAATTAAAGGAGCAATACGGAGAGCTATAGATATAAATAGAGGCGATGTAAAAATCCCTGAACATAAGCTAAATCAAATACGTAAAAATCCTGATGACGACAAAATGGTTTCATTGTTTTTTAACTCAGTGTTTACGAGCTATGATGAAAATTATAACGACGAAGAAAATCCTATATTTCAAATAGAAGATAAGTCTACACCTTATAATATAAATTTGCTAAATGTTTATTTGTTAGGTTTAATGAAAGAACATTTAACGAAGCAGCAGTATGAAGTACTACGTTTATCTTTTGGATTAGACGGAGATAAAAAATCAGCAAATGATATTGCGTCTTATCTAAACATCAATGTATCTACTGCAAACGTAAGAATATCGCAGATAAAAAAGGAGGCTATTGACACATTAATAGCGAACACAGATCCTTCGCAAGTAATTGATTACCTATAGTTTAGGTAACAAATAAAATTTAATTTAATAACCAAATACGTAATTATAATATTATGACCATTAACGAAAAGTTAGCAACAATTCAGACAAAGTTTAAATCGAAGAAAAGTAGATTTAATTCATTCGGCAAATATAACTTCAGATCAGCCGAAGATATCCTAGAAGCAACAAAACCTTTTCTCTTAGAGTTAGGAGTTACAGTAACAATTCACGAGCAATTAGTTGAAGCCCAAGGCTTTCCTATTATTTGTTCAACTGCCACAATTTCTGATGGAAAAAATTCTATACGCGCAACAGCATTAGTTGGTGTAGATTTGGACCAAAAAGGTATGCAAATGCCTCAAAAGTTTGGTAGCGCATCAAGCTACGGAAAGAAGTATGCACTAGGAAATTTATTCCTTATTGACGACACACAAGATAGTGATGCGTCAAATTCTCACGGTAAAGCAGCCAAGCCAAAATTAGAAGGAGCTGCACTAACAAAAGCAAAAGCTTTCTTAAAAGCAGGGGGAAGTTTAGAAGCAATAAAAGGTAAGTACGATATACCTGCTGCAACATTAAAAACGTTATAATGACAAGAAAAGATGAGTTAAAGAAGTTAAGAGAAGATGAACATTACTACGGTAAGTTTGGAAAGCAATTCCTAAGCAACTCAGATATCTCTAAACTATTAACTAATCCTTTGTCGCTTGGGGAAGCGCAAAAACAAATCCCCGCATTTCTAGTTGGAGGTTACTTTCACACTGCAATTCTTGAACCTGATAAGCTTAAGAAATACAGAATAATAGAAGCATCAACAAGAAATACAAAAGCTTACAAAGAGATCTCAGGAGGTGAGATGTGTTTGTTGCAATCAGAAGTTGATAAGTTAGAACTGCTAATAGATACTATGATGTCTAATGAAGTATGCAGAAGCTTAATACAAGATGGCAACGTAGAATACGAAGTTCCTGGGATTGCAGAAATTAAAGGCAAACTTTGGAAAGGTAAAGCTGATATTGTTAATCACGACGAAAAGTTAATAATTGATTTAAAAACAACAGCTGATATAACAAAGTTTAGATATTCTGCACAAAAGTACAACTATAACAGTCAGGCTTATATATACAGAGAACTGTTTGGATATGAAATGATTTTTATTGTAATAGATAAAACAACTCATCAAATAGGTATATACGACTGTTCACCTGAGTTTTATTCTAAAGGAGAAGACAAAGTTGAAAAAGCAGTAGAAGCATATAAGTTGTTCTACGAAAACCCGGACTTTAAACCGGAAAACTATTTTATTAATCAGACTTTGTAATTTACAAACATAACACGAAGCAGTATTGATAATAAACATGTATATTAATAACAATTAAATTAAAATCAAATGGCAAGAACCAGAAAAAATCAAACAAAAATTTGTAGCGTAACAGGAATGGAAACTAGTGTAGATAATTTCTATTCTAATCAAACCCATGTAAAAGCTGTAGATAACTTAAGAAGATCTACAGGCGCAAACAAATCACAATTAACAAGAATGTTCAACCAATTAAACACATACTAGTATGGCAAGTATTATTAAGGCAAGTATTGATTTAAACAAAATCCCTAAAGACAAAATTTATGTTGGCAAAAAGGGTAAGTATCTACCTATTACAATTACATTAAATGATGAAGTAGATAACTACGGTAACCAAGGTCCTCTTATAGTTGAACAAACTAAAGAAGAGCGTGAAGCTAAAGTTGAAAAGACTTATTTAGGAAATGTAAAAGTAGTATGGACTAATGGCGAAAATGTTGCAGCAGCACCACGAGATGGTCAACCACAACAAGCAGCAGCAGCAGTACCAGAACCTGCAGATGATCTACCTTTCTAATGTACGTGTGCGAATTATGTGCAGAAGAAATGACTGAGGAAGATCACAACTTCTGCGACATATGTCCTAAATGTTTAGAAGAATCGTAATAAATTAAATTAAATTAAATGCAGACAACAGAGATCAATGGATTTTTGATTGACGAATTCAATCAACATAAGCTTGAAGAAGGTAAGAAGCAGGGTATATGTCCTCTTTGCTCTCCTGATAGAAAACCCAAGAATCAAAAGGCAAAATGTGCGTCTTATGATTGGGAACGGGGTCTCGGTACTTGTCATAATTGTAACACTAGTTTTCAATTACATACGTATCAACGCAAGGGCGCAAGCGAAAAGGTTTATGTAAGACCTGAAGCGCCTGTTGCTATACACAATGTAAGTACCAAAGTTGAAGACTGGTTCCAAACTAGGGGAATATCTCAGCAGACTCTCAAAGATCTTAGGATCGGCGAGGGTCCTGAGTATATGCCTCAGACCGGTAAAACCGAGAACGTTATAAAGTTCAATTATTTTATGGGCGATCAACTTATCAATGTTAAGTATCGCGATGGAAGAAAGAACTTTAAATTATATAAGGGTGCTGAAAAAGTATTCTATAATATAAACAGTATAATAGGTTATGAGTATTGTATTATTGTTGAAGGCGAAATGGATGTGCTTGCACTACACGAAGCTGGTATAACAAATGCAATATCAGTTCCAAACGGAGCTACATTAAATAGCAATAACCTTGATTACTTAGATGCTTGTATAGATTATTTCGAAGACAAAGAAAAAATCATACTAGCTGTAGACACAGACGAAGCAGGTCAAGCATTACAAGCAGAGCTAGTTAGAAGACTAGGTTCTGAA
>Ga0206130_10008905_pt1 | contig 10648 bp, 9 predicted proteins | sample Helgoland_Spring_9_FD_148637 | JGI IMG/M metagenome (GOLD analysis project Ga0206130, IMG submission 148637) | Pelagic subsurface seawater microbial communities from Kabeltonne, Helgoland, North Sea - Helgoland_Spring_Bloom_20160512_1 | ecosystem: Environmental > Aquatic > Marine > Epipelagic ...
AATGCCTGCCGCCGAAAAAGACAAAGCAATGGCCGATTTCATTGCCGGAAAAACCAAAGTGTTGGTCGCAACGACCGTGATCGAGGTCGGCGTGAACGTCGCAACTGCATCCATTATGGTGATTGAGCAGGCCGAAAGTTTTGGCTTGGCGCAATTGCACCAATTGCGCGGCCGAGTCGGGCGTGGCAGCCAAGCGTCAACCTGCCTTTTGATGTACGGCACGCTTGGGCAAACTGCCGAACGGCGGTTGAAAATCATGCGCGATACTGACGACGGTTTCAAAATTTCCGAAGAAGATTTGAAGATCCGTGGCGCTGGCGATGTTCTTGGTGTGGCCCAATCTGGCCTGCCAAAGTTCCAAATCGCAGACATCGAAACACAGGCTGATTTAATGAAAACAGCGCAAGATGATGCACGATTATTGCTAACAACTGACCCAGATTTGCAATCAGAGCGGGGAATCGCAGCTAGAACGCTGCTTTATTTGATGGAGCAGGACAAAGCTATTCGTTTTATTTCAGTGGGTTAGCAGAAAGTTCACAAATGTTCTCATTTTATTCTTGAAAATGGTAAACAAATGTAGAACATTACGGGAACTGACGAGAGCAAAATAGCAAAGAGGTCCAACATGATCCGCCAAATGATCCAAATCCTAAGCAACAATGCAGTCAACGTCCTTGAAGACTTGGCAGGTGTTTCCGCAATTTTTGTGATGCTGCTGGTGGTCTTGCACCTCCCCATTACGTCCCTTTAAACCTTTCGATTTAGTCTCGAAATTCGCGCCCGCACCTTTGGTTTCATCACAGTCGGGCTCGTGTTTCTCGCTCCCTCCAAGGAATTGAAAGGCCCCTAGTTTCGTCCGCGGTTCGCAAGCCGCATCGGGTTTCTTCCGTCTCGTTTGAAATCCCTCGATATCAGGATGTTGCCTCGTCCCAAATGATATCATCGCCGCCCCTTACGGCAGAAACGTTGCCTCGTTTCAAAGGCTTGCAACCAACCGCTTACTTTGCGCCGCACCTGAAATCAGGTCGCGGCGTTTTTTTTATGCGGCTTGTGATAAGGACTCAATCGCGGCAACTGTTGCATCAAAGGCCAGCAAAACAGATGCGTGGCGGTTTTTATACGCCTTTGCAGGTTCCAAAACCTTCAACTCTTCAAACGGAGCACTTGGCGCAGGGCCATCAGATTTCAGCATCCCGGCTAATTCATCACGCCCTTTGCGGATGGTCTCAAGCGATTGCCCTACCACAGCTGCCCCCAAAACACTGGCGGCCGCTTGCCCCAAGGCACAGGCTTTTACGTCTTGCCCAAAATCGGAAACGACACCATTTTTAACCTGCACATCCACCGTCACAGTGGATCCGCACAGCGGCGAGCGTTTCATTTCAGATGCATCTGGCGCATCCAATCGGTCAGAATGTGGAATATCCGCCGCAAGCGCGAGGATACGGTTCGAATACAGTTTGATCATATCGGATGCGTCCGTCATCACGCAGCCCTTTCGTTTTCTAGCTTACCCAAGTAATTAGGCCGCAACCCGCCCCTTGGAAAGAGGAACTCGCCCATCATGACAAAATTTGATCCCTCAACGCTCACGTTCAACGAAGCAGGATTGCTGCCCGTAATTGCCCAACAACACGACACAGGCGAGGTTCTGATGCTTGCGTGGATGAATGAACAGGCCGTTGCCCAAACCTTGGAAACAGGGCAGGTGACCTATTGGTCGCGATCAAGATCAGAATTTTGGGTTAAGGGAAAAACATCGGGTCACACACAAAAGTTGGTTGATATGCGCGTTGATTGTGATCGCGATTGCATCCTAGTTTTGGTCGAGCAAACAGGGGCGGCGTGTCACACGAATCGCAGAAATTGTTTTTATACCAGTGTGCTAGATGGTGAGGTCGAATTGACTAAACCGATTGCATAACGGCTGCGCGAACATCGTTTGGCGCCCAACCCTGATGACGCAGTTCACGCAGTGCCAATGCATCATGCCGCTTGGCCAATCGCTTTCCATCCGCGTCTCGGATCAATCGGTGGTGTCGGTAAATCGGCGTACTAAACCCCAATAATCGTTGCAAAAGAACATGGATCGCCGTGGCAGGCGCCATATCTACACCGCGCGTGACGTGGTTGACGTCCTGAAATGCATCATCCACAACAACAGCCACATGATAAGACGTTCCGATATCTTTACGCGCTAAAACGATATCTCCACAGTGCTGGGTCAGGAAATTTGCATCCAGTTTTTTTGTATCTTCACCAATCTCTACAAACTCAGGCGGATCATTCCAATCAATCAACGCAACAGCTTTGCGCATGTCCAAACGAACGGAATCTGCATCCGATCCATCCACCCGTTCGCGACAGGTGCCAGGATAAATCACCCCATCTGGTCCGATCGTTGGCAAATCGCCCTCTTGGGGCGCGGATAAGGCCGCCGAAATGTCTTTGCGCGAACAGCGGCACCGATACGTCAGCCCCATTTCGGTTAACGTCGAAACCGCATCTTGATAGGCGTGCAATCGTATGGATTGAAACAAAACGGGTGTCTCCCAATCAATCCCCAACCAGCTCAAATCTTCAAAAATTGCGTCGACAAACGCAGCTTTGCACCTCGGCTGATCAATATCCTCAACCCGCAACAAGAACCGACCATCACCAGATTTCGCAGCTTCAAACGCACTCAGCGCCGAAAACGCATGGCCAAGATGCAGTAACCCTGTTGGGGACGGTGCAAATCGTTCAATGATCACAGGCGGTGCAACACGTAAACATTTGAATTCATGTTCCGCTTCGGGAAATGTGGGCCATATTCTCGGAACAACAAGTTGTATCCGCCACTGTCTACGACGTTGCTTAATGTTGCTTCATATTGTCGGTCGGCCAGAGTGTTGTCGTTGAATGAAAACACAAAATAGGAATCAGAAGCCATTTTGCGGACGATTTCATGAAAGAAAGAAATTGGGGCCGCCCCATTTCCGATCACGCCAATTGCAGCAATTACATTGTAAGGGCCGCGCGAAATATCGAGCGGAGCATTCGGATCAGACAGCCACAAATTTCGATATAACCCGCGATCCTGCGCGCCAGCTAGCATTTCTTGGGTAATGTCACAGCCATCGATTTTAGAAAATCCCGCAGCTTTTAATGCCAAACCAGACAGGCCAGTCCCACATCCCGTATCCAGTATCAAGGCATCTGCGCTTGCAAACTTGGCGACCGCTTGCGCACAACGGGCAGGGGTCGCATACCCGTTTTCCACAATTTCAGCATCATAAGTCGCCGCCCAGTCAGCGTAAAAATCCCGTGTGGCATCCACAGTTTCCAGCTTATAGGCGTGATCTAAATGGTTTTTGTGATCTGACATGGCGGTTTCCTTTGCGCAAACCTTAGCCAGCGATCACATGCCTTGCAACCAATCGGACCAATCAACTTTTGCCCGATCCGTATAGGCTTTGTAGCGATCTTTTCGATTGCGCCGCCCGCCTTTGACCCCTTCAACCAGCGGGAAAAGACCAAAGTTTACGTTCATCGGCTGAAATGTTTTTGCATCCGCACCGCCGGTAATATGCGTCACCAGCGCACCCATTGCCGTGGTCTGAGGAACCGCAGGAACGTCGCGCCCGTTGGCCTGTGCAATCGCCATACGCCCTGCCAGCAAACCCATCGCTGCGCTTTCTACATAGCCTTCAACACCGGAAATTTGCCCAGCAAACCGAATATCAGGGCGCGATTTCAATCGCATTTGATCATCCAGCAACAAAGGCGAATTGATAAACGTATTGCGGTGTATTCCGCCCAAACGCGCAAACTTTGCATCCTCCAAACCGGGGATCAGATTAAACGCAGTTGATTGCTCGCCGTATTTCATCTTGGTCTGGAAGCCAACGATATTATACAATGTTCCCAATGCGTTATCGCGGCGCAATTGCACCACGGCATGGGGTTTCACATCGGGTTGGTGTGGATTGGTCAGCCCTACAGGCTTCATCGGGCCAAACCGCAAGGTCTCGCGCCCGCGTTCCGCCATCACTTCAATTGGCAAACATCCATCGAAATAGGGCGTGTCTTTTTCCCACTCTTTGAACTCCGTTTTACCAGACTCCAACAGCGCATCAATAAAGGCCTCATAGGTGTCTTTATCCATCGGACAGTTCAAATATGCTGTGCGCTCTTCCTCGGTTTCGCCCTTGTCATAACGCGATTGAAACCACGCCTTAGACATATCAATGCTGTCGGCATAAACGATTGGAGCGATTGCATCAAAAAATGCCAACGCGCCTTCGCCCGTAGCCCCCAATATGGATTGCGCCAACGCGGATGATGTCAACGGGCCCGTCGCAACGATGGTCTGGCCCCATTCCTCGGGCGGTAACTCAGAAACCTCGCCGCGTTCCAATGTCACCAACGGGTGGTTTAACAACCGTTCGGTCACGGCCGCCGCAAACGGGTCGCGATCAACGGCCAACGCGCTGCCGGCTGGCAATTTGTGCAGATCGGCCATTTCCATGATCAAACTGCCAGCGGCGCGCATTTCCCAATGCAACAACCCAACCGCATTTGCTTCATCGTCGTCAGATCGGAACGAATTTGAACACACCAGCTCGGCCAAACTATCTGTTTGGTGTGCAAATGTGCCAACTGTTGGGCGCATTTCATGTATCACAACAGGGTGCCCGGCGGATACGATCTGCCACGCGGCTTCAGAACCTGCCATGCCACCGCCAATTATGTGAATAGGTTTTGTCATGCTGGATGCCTCTGGTTTGCCGAAAAACGCTTTAGCAGGGATTTAGGGCAGGGCGGCGAAATTTGAAAGGTGCAAATTTTGGGGATAGGTGTTCCCACTGCGGTAGGGGTTCGCAGTGGGAACTGGTACAAGCCCTAGGGGCTGTAGAAGGCCAATAGATGGGTAGCAGGCCTTCTTACCAGCGTTAATGAACAAGAGTCTGACCAAATGGTAAAGCAACTAAATTGCAAAGGTGACTTTGCATAAATGTAGATAAACCACATGTTAAACGGTTGATTTACTTTAATTCGTAGCAAAATCAGCGAATTTCATTTCAACACGACATAAACGGCTCAAAACGGCCTGTTTTTAGTCCAATAAACTCGAAAAAGACTCTTCGATCCAATTGCACGTGTTCTGAATACCAACATCGTTTTTGCGTGTTTCGTGCACCAACATCCAAACTTCGCGCACACGACGGCTGTATTTTGGTTGTAACAGCTCAAATTGATTAAACGAGCTGATCATAAAGTCAGGTGCGATTCCCGATAAGCCCGTTTCTGTCATCGCTTCAAGGATCGCGGCAAAGGACGACACCCGAAACGAGGGTTCTCTGCCAAAAAACGAAACGCCGTTTTTCATTTCGGGCGTCCAATCCAGATCGTAGGGCAGGCCGATCCATTCTGTAGTGGCCGTATCTTTGCGACCATAAACACCCATCTTGATGTCGGCGATCCGGCGCGCCATCAACCGTCCTTCATTGGGGTGGGTCAATCGCAGCGCAATGTCAGCCTCACCGTAGGCCAGGCTTACATTTCTGTCAGTGGCACCCAATTCTAGTGTGATGTTCGGGTTTTCAGTTCGAAAGGATTTAAGCGCTGGGGCCAAAATTGAAGTGTTGAGGAATTCCAATCCCGTAACACGGATTGTTTGCGTGGAATGGGCACCTTCATGGGCCGCCGCTTTAAATGCCTCTAACTCGTCGCTAAAGCCAGCCGCCATTTCATAAAGCCTGCGGCCTTCTTCGGTCAATTCCCATTCTGTCGCGCCCTTGAGGAATAGCGGGGTATTGGCACCTTCATTTAGGCGCTTGATACGCCGTGAAACAGTCGCCGTATTTGTGCGCAGGTGACGCGCTGCGTTGGCCATAGAGCCATATCGCGCTAATGCGACAACAAACCGAAGATCATCCCAATTATCCATGACGCAGATACTCATTTTCAAGGTTATTGCTGATCATTTTATACCACAAAACAACTGTCTCTGCGGTTGATCACCCCTCAAAGTGCTAAGCAGCCTAAGTAAATTGGTCAACAAGATGGGCTGATTATTTCCCATCTTGTTGGCATTATTTGCGGTTTATCAACGCACGGTAGCTGGCTTAAACGTCGGTATCTACTTCTGCTGGACCCGTGTCCGTTCCATCGTCTGAACCATCAGAACTGCCATCTTCATCGCCTTGATCCGCAATATAAGCGACAGAAACCACCTTTTCGTCCGTGGCGGTATTGAACACACGAACCCCGCCCGCGCTACGTGATCTGAACGAAATGCCCTCAATTGGCACACGAATGGATTGTCCCGTCGATGTCGCCAACATGATCTGATCCGCAATTTCTACAGGGAAGGACGAAATGATCGGCCCGCCGCGCATTTTACTGTCCATCGCCATCACACCCTGGCCACCACGTCCACGCAGCGGATAATCGTGACTGGATGACAATTTCCCAGCCCCTTGCACGGTAATCGTCAGCAACAGGTTCTCGGCGGCAGACATCTCGGCATAGCGTTCTTGCGTAATCGCCGCGTTCTCGTCGCCTTCTTCCTCGTCACCGCCCTCGGCCTCTTCAGTCACACCCGCCATAAGACGGCGCATTTTGAGGTAAGCCGCGCGTTCATCTGGTGTCGCCTCAAAATGGCGAATGACAGACATCGAAACGACCTCATCCTCACCTTTAAGCAAAATACCACGTACCCCAACGGACGAACGTGAATTAAACACCCGCACCGCAGTCGAGGAGAACCGGATCGCACGTCCAGCCGTGGTCACAAGCATGACATCGTCATCCTCCGAACAAATTCGCGCGTTAATCAGGCGCGTATTGGCGTGATCATCCTCAAACTTCATCGCGATTTTACCGTTGCGCATCACATTGGCAAAATCAGACAGACGGTTACGGCGCACGGTGCCTGCACTTGTCGCGAATATCACCTGCAACTCGTCCCAATCTTCCTCATCGCGATCAACAGGCATGATCGCGGCAATCGAAACACCAGCTGGGATCGGCAGAATATTAACAATCGCCTTACCGCGCGCGGTCCGTCCACCAGGGGGCAGGCGCCATGTTTTCAGCTTATAAACCATGCCGTCCGTTGTGAAAAACAGCAGCGGTGTGTGGGTGTTGGCAACAAACAGCGTCGTGACGAAATCTTCGTCTTTGGTCGACATGCCTTGCAGGCCCTTGCCACCACGTTTCTGCGAGCGGAACTCTTCCAGCGGGGTGCGTTTGATGTACCCAGAGTTGGTGATCGTGACCACCATATCAACGCGCTCGATCAGGTCTTCGTCTTCCATACTGTCGATATGGTCGATAATTTCGGTACGACGCGGCACCGCAAACATTTCGCGCACTTCAACCAGCTCGTTTGAGATGATCTCCATGATCCGCGTGCGCGAGCGTAAAATATCAAGATAATCCTGAATTTTCATCGCCAAGCTTTGCAGCTCGTCCGTAACTTCCTTCACGCCCATCGCCGTAAGGCGTTGCAAACGTAATTCCAAAATCGCACGGGCCTGAACCTCAGACAGGTTATAGGTGCCATCGTCATTCATCGTATGGCTCGGATCATCAATCAGCTTGATGTATTCGGCGATATCCACCGCTGGCCAGCGACGTGTCATCAGCTTTTCACGGGCCTCTGCTGGGTCCGCGGATCCCCGAATGGTCGCAACAATTTCGTCCACATTGGACACAGCAACCGCCAAACCACATAAAACATGGCTGCGTTCACGTGCTTTGCGCAATTCAAACGCGGTGCGCCGTGCCACAACTTCTTCGCGGAACGACAGGAAGTAAGACAGGAAATCGCGCAGCGTCAGTTGTTCGGGCCGCCCGCCATTCAACGCCAGCATGTTACAGCCGAACGAGGTTTGCATCGGCGTAAAGCGGTACAGTTGGTTCAAAACCACCTCAGGCGTCGCATCGCGTTTCAGTTCGACAACCACCCGCACACCAACACGATCGGATTCGTCTTGAACGTGTGAAATACCTTCGATCTTTTTGTCGCGCGCCAACTCCGCGATCTTTTCGATCATCGACGCTTTGTTCACTTGGTAGGGAATTTCATCCAAAACAATCGCGAAACGATCCTTGCGAATTTCTTCAATCCGCACTTTGGCCCGCATAATCACCGATCCACGGCCTTCGGTATAGGCTTTGCGTGCACCCGCACGCCCCAAAATAACGCCGCCCGTAGGGAAATCAGGGGCAGGGATGTATTCCATCAAATCTTCGGATGACATATCAGGGTTTTCGATCATCGCCAGCGTCGCATCAATCACTTCGCCCAGATTGTGTGGCGGGATATTCGTTGCCATACCCACCGCGATACCGCCCGCGCCGTTTACCAGCATGTTTGGATATCTCGCAGGTAAAACAGTGGGTTCTCTTTCCTTACCGTCGTAGTTGTCTTGATAATCAACCGTGTCTTTTTCCAAATCCGCCAGCAAAGACTGCGCAGATTTGGCCAACCGCGCCTCGGTATAACGCATCGCAGCAGGGTTATCGCCGTCCATCGAACCAAAGTTGCCTTGCCCATCGATCAGCATCAGAGACATTGAGAAATCTTGCGCCATACGCACAAGCGAGTCGTAAATCGCGCTGTCACCGTGCGGGTGATAGCTGCCCATCACGTCGCCAACCGATTTCGCGGCCTTACGATAGGATTTGTCGTGCGTGTAGCCACCCTCATTCATCGCGTATAAAATACGGCGGTGAACAGGCTTCAAACCATCGCGCAGATCAGGGATCGCACGGCTGACAATCACCGACATCGCATAGTCGAGGTAGGATGATTTCATCTCCTCTTCGATGGTGATCGAAGGGCCGTCAAAGACGGGGCGCTCTGCAGGAACTTCTGGCTGGTCTTCGGTCTCGTCGCTCACGCTGCTCTGCCTTGTTGTGGGACACTATATATTGTGGATCACTATACCCGAACCCACGCAATAGAACAACATTTACCCAGCTGATTTAGGCGGGTTTTTGCGATTTTTTGCGCCTAAATCGGGCTTACAGGTGTTTGCGTGCAATTCGGTTAAGCCGCGCGCGCAAATCTTGCGAAATATAGGGCACATCTGGCACGCCAGACAGCTCTGCACTGCGGCGAAACACTGTGTCGTGACGCAAAATTCGGCTGGTCATTTCCAACACCAATTGGCCGCCAATCGGATCAAGGTCGACCGATTTGGTTACCCGCTCCAACAAGTTCTCGATCATATCGCCGTTTTGCCCCCAAAACGAAATCACCCCATCAAACATAACACCGTCCTCGCCTAAACGCGCTTTGGGGGGCCAAGGGCGCGGCACCGCGTAAATCAACCGCTCGGTTTCGGCCAGTTTCACCGCGCCAGACAACAGGCTCGCGCACAGCCCCAGCGCGCGCTGCGCAGGGTTTTGTCCATGATCCGCCAAGGTATCCGCCACCGAGGTCAGCCAACGGCTGTTCATATCCGCAAAAACCACATCGGAATGTTGCGCCAAAATGCGATGAAACAACGCTAATCCTTCACGCCCCTTGCTTCGACGAATAACCACAATGCAACAGGCCGCCAGATGTGCGATGCGCGCTTGCCCAATACATTCAGGCAGCAACTTGTGGAAATGCTCGATCAAATTGTCGCTGCGTGCGGGCCACGTGCTTTTGGGCACACCTGCAATCACGTCCTCAACAAAAGGGCGTAAATCCACGTCATCCGCAGGCAGCGCATCGCTGGCGTTTTCCAAACGGATATCCCGATCTGAAAAGAATGCAGGCCACAAAGGCCAAACCCCGGTCGCAGGTGGGCGTTTCACCGCCACATCCCGCGCAATCTGCCCGTCAAACCCATATCCTAGCTGCGCATAATCATCCGCAAACAGGCGATGCAAACGCGCCCGCTGCCCCTCATTCAGAGTTAAATCGCCAGTTTCAGCCACCCCAAGGCGCATCTGAAGCAGCGGGCTAAGCCCCGCCAAACCCAATTTGCTTATATCCTGTTTCAACGTCTCTTGGCGCAAAACATGATCTGCCAAATGCAAACAATTGAATGGATGGGTTTGGGGCATAAGGTGACGCTTTAGATTGCCACGCAAATGGCTTTGAATGCGATCAAAAGGCACGCGCGGATTGTCGATCACATCCAACGCCTGATCCACATCCAAATCTGGCATGCGCGGGGCCTCACCCGTTCCGTCAACGCCTGTGCTGCCATATTTGAACATCTTCACCGCAGATAAAAACCGCGCTTCAGGATCACGCACAACCGCGAATTTTATCGTGTCTTGCCAATCAGGTGGGATGTGCCCGTAACTTCGGCGCACAGCTGGCGTGGCCCACATTGCACGCACCGACGTGCCCGCCGTTTTGGGGATATGGATGAACACGGCTTTGGGATCATTCAATAAAAAGCAGGTCATTCTAGACGCCCAAAGCAAAAAGGCACGCCGTAGCGTGCCAATTTATGAACTGTGATTAGAATGGGATCTCATCGTCCAGATCAGAATTCCCACCGCCACCGCTTTGGGATCCACCGCCAGTGTTGCCGCCGCCGTAACCGCCGCCGCTGTCGCCACCACCGTAACCTGGGCCGCTATCACCGCCGCCGTAACCGCCAGAGTTGCCACCGCCAGAACCGCCGCCATCGCGCCCGTCAAGCAT
>Ga0206130_10008913_pt1 | contig 10642 bp, 10 predicted proteins | sample Helgoland_Spring_9_FD_148637 | JGI IMG/M metagenome (GOLD analysis project Ga0206130, IMG submission 148637) | Pelagic subsurface seawater microbial communities from Kabeltonne, Helgoland, North Sea - Helgoland_Spring_Bloom_20160512_1 | ecosystem: Environmental > Aquatic > Marine > Epipelagic ...
CTTCTTCCTATGTCTTATCAGCTTAACAGCAATTATGCTGGCCTCAGCATCATTTGCAGAAGGGTACGATCGCAAAGACTTCAAGTACCGCAGTTATAAGCCCAACACCACCATAGGCTTTTACACTGGCAAAACCTGCGACTATATAAACATAGACCACATCGTCAGCCTCAAGGACGCATACGACAGCGGTGCTGCCAATTGGAGCACATCGAAGAAGAAAATCTTCGCTAGGGATAAGTCCAACCATGTACCTTCTTGCGGGGGTGTGAACAGGTCAAAAGGCTCAGAAGGTCCTAGTAATTTCTTGCGCAGAAGTAATGATGGCAAAGGCTTAGATTATGAGATAGTTCGCTTCTGCGAGTATGTACAGAAGTATTATGAGGTTAAGGTTAAATATGGTTTATCTTTTCAAAGTAACAAGAGGCATCCGTTTAAATCTTGCGGAATTACCTTGATCTAACTGCAGCTTGAATGAAAGGCTATTCGTTGACCCGGGGTCAAGAGAGAGAAGATAAGGGTTTTAGGGGGTTTAAAATTGTGAGTAGCACCTTAGTCTTTCGGTAACTCAGCTGGCGATAGATTTCTGCGCCGAGAAGATTTTCCTGGTGGATAATTAACGGCCAAATAGCTCAAAATAGTATCCTCCGTTTCTTCATCAAATAACCACAAGCCCTGGGTGTTTTGCATCCACCGAATCATTGATTCCCAGGTATCTCGGTCGCCCCTCTGTAACGTAATAAATTTCGCTGAATGGCAAGCAGTACAATTCGCGCGCACAGTCTCCCAGCCGTCGGCTATGACTAACCCACTATCTGGGTCAATTTCGGCGAAACTTGCCGAGCTAGAAATAATCGGTGACACCAAAAACACTGTTGCTAAAACGCGGGCTAAAAGCCCATCATTATTGCCTACGCGCATCGTTACACCACTTGCACGGCAATGCGGTGGCAGGCATTGTTGAGGTAGCCTTTGGGGTTCCAGCCAGGGATTATTGTCGGTTGAGCCCTACCTTGAGAATCCGTTGCTTGCGCCCAAACCTCGTAATATCCAGGTTGAGGAAAACTCAGCTCTGCATGCCATCGCTGCCATGCTAGCCTATTGACGGGCTTTTTAAGGTGAGCGAGCTGCCAGGTTGCACCAAAGTCAATTGACACCTTAACTTTTTCTACGCTGAGATCACCTGCCCAGGCATGCCCTCTACAGAAAAAGCTCTCTTTTAAAGGATGAGTAACACCGCTTTTTGGAAAGGTAACTAACGATTTAACCGGCATAGATTCAATAGTGTGCATATCTTCATTAGCAACCTTAGCCCCCGGCGCAACGGGCCTATTGGGCATGCTGTATGAGGGAGCAGCCATCTTCGCACCATTGTGGATCTGATTTCTTATTACTATCTTTTTTAGCCACTTACCACTCGTTGAGGCGGGCCAGCCGGCGGTTACCAAACGTAAGGGATAGCCATTTTGAAAGGGTATATCCTCATTATTAAAGCCCCAGGCGATCAAACTTTCATCCTCCAGAGCTTTAGACATTGGCACGCCCCGTGAAATAGATTGCTTACTTGGATTCCCCGAAAGATGCATATCGGCGCCATAATAGCCAATATAAACTGCGTCATCGCTAATCCCACAATCTTCCAACACATCTCTCAATCTGACACCCGTCCACTTAGCACATCCGACGGCACCTGTAGACCACTGATTGCCCTTCGCTGGCGGATCATATTCGCTACGTCCGTTACCTCCGCATTCTAAAGTCAAGGCGTAACTATGGTGTTTAAATTTTTGTTTTAGTTCAGCAAGCGTATATTTTGTTGGTTTCAAGCAGGATTCACCCGCAATCTCCAGCACCCAACTCTCAGGGTCTCCAATTTTCTCAACATCAGGCGGAATGCCGTTGTTGCGAACAAAAAAATGTTTTGCTGGGGTCAAATCGTCATCGAGTAGATGCGGTGGTGTCTCGGCATTGATAGGACGGTCATTTAGTATTCTTAAGCCTTCCTTGCCATCGATACCAAAAGGTACTGAGGCATCAGCCATAGCAGCCGGAATTAGCCCCCCTGGCATTTTGCTGGCAAAGGGAATGCTTGACCCTAAAAAGGCCATCATAGCCGCGAGCCCGCTCTTCTTCAGAAACCCTCGTCGCGTATGAGGGTCGACCACTCGGCCCCACAATTGCTCGTCAGCCTCTTTTGGGTTTTTGCGATACAACTCGTGGATACCTACTGTCTTTTGCTTTCTTTTAGACAACTTGTCCCCCAGTGGAGATACCAATAAGAATCTGACAATAGCTTGTGTTTTGTGAGTCCAATGCGATCAAGATTAGTACACAACATGCCATTGATTACCCAAGCATAACTCAATACCCCATCCAGTCAAATCAGGGCTAGATCAATATAAAGAGTAGAATCAACGAAGTACGATTAGATAGTTAATCCACGCGTACAAACATTGTTCTTATAAAGGCTAAAGTGCTTTGAACTAAAAACAAAATTAAGCAGCCAACATAGATATTTGTGCGAGCTTGCAGGTATCCAATAATCGTGAGACCTGAGGCTATAAAAATTGTTGCAAGAAGCCCCGTCTGGAATAAAAAGACCTTAAGTGGAAAGATATGTTTGTATCCTTGATCCCTCAGTAAAAGCATTCTTTTTGGGAACACTAATAAACCTATCACAGAGTAAAGGCATACGGACCAGCAGATAATTTTCCAAGACAACTCCGCATTGTCAATGTTAAAGATGCCAAACGGTAGAAGGCCTCCAAACATTGCACCAAAGGCTGAATATGTCAAAAGTCGAACTCGAAAGTTGTCAGGGCCACTGAACACGTCTGAACTCCGACTTAATGCAATTAATATAGCTGAAAACCCAACTATACCTATGGCTATCTCTGCAATTAATTGTAGAGCATGAAAATTTGGCTCCATGGTCTATGCTCCTCGTCGAAGTAATTATCCAAGCATAACTGAATAGCCCTTCCAGTCAAATCAGGCGCTAGATCTGGGCAGATGGATTATCTTGACTATCCCTAGCCAGCCATGACGAATGTGTAGGTAAAATAAGACAAAGCAAGCCAAGAAAAATATAATCTAGCATCTGATTCACTGCTGACCATTCCTGAAGAATGTAATGTCCAAACATAAGGCTCAACATAAAACCTAACCAAGCGTAGGCGGTATAGTTTTTATATTTATTACTAAGCAGTGCTAGCCCCAGCGTTAACTCTGTAAATGGGACCGCCGATAGGAACAAGTCCACCATTGAACTGGGCAAGTTAATGCGTAGTTCGCCCTGGAATAATTCAGAGTAATAATCAAAAAACGCACCATCACTAAAAATTTTACTGGAGCCTGCTGTCAGTAGAATTAGTATCATCGTGATACGAACAACACGTTCCGCGTCTTTTAATTTTTGGGTGGAGATCATCTGGGACTCCTTCTACACCTTTTGGTAGCTATTTAATGCGCGTTGGACTAATTTCCGTCAACCATACACCCTTTAAACATTAGTATCATTGTTCTGAATTCATCGAATAATAGTCATATAGGAAAATCAGGGCTGGACCGAAGTGAGAAGTGCTTATTTATGTTGGAGTTTTGCCCTTTGGGCTAAATGGCGGTGAGAGAGTACCTCATCGCCTACTTTCGGCGCCATTCAACCTGTTAGCTAACGTGTTTACTAGTCTCCCAAGACGCCAGTTCACAGTCAAGGGCTTCAAAATGTCTACTATTTTGTCTGCTAAGCTTCAAAGGCTTGGAAGTCTCCACAACTCTCAATAGCCCCCACCCCGGCAGGTGACCATGGCCATTCTGTACATATGAATATATTCGGTCTAATATGAAGATAGTCACTTGTGAATGAAGGATAGGGGAACGTCTAACTTAATAACGTCTCACATGAGGTTGTCATTATGAAACGAGTCATTTTTTTAATGAGCGCGGTGATATTATTTTGGGGCTAGTCTCAAAGCGTATTTAAGAGATTTTAATTATTGGGAAATCAATTGGAGAAAATTTTATGAGAAACTTTATTCGACTTGTTGTCATCTACATATGCGCGGCATTTATTTCGACCGCACAAGGTGCGACTGATATAAAAGCGCCTTTTGGATTTGTGTGGGACCAAACTGAATCAGCGCTCAGAGCAAGGGGCCTTGTCTTGAATTGCAGTATTATGGCTAATCTTCCAATTAATTCGTGTAAAGTAACTACCGCACCTAAAAAATTCTCCAAAGCAGAGTTTTTCCAGCTTCTCTTTGTTCCTAACGAAGGGCTTCAAAAAGTGATGATGGTAGGAAAGGATATTACTGGTGATCCCTATGGTTCTAGTGGAAAAGAGCAATATAATGCACTAAAAGTATCGTTAACTAAAAAATATGGGGACCCAAAAACTTTTGAGTATGGTGCCATAGAGCTTTATAAGGATGCAGACGAGTTCTATGAATGCTTGGCTTATCAAAATTGTGGCACACAAGCAGCTTATTGGACAGAAAACGTTACTGGCACGATAGCTTTGGAACTTGACGGTCTATCTAGAGGTAAGGGTTATTTGACGTTGAAATATGAATCAGCAAGATGGTCGGATCTCATTGACAAAATGAACAACGATTTGAGCGCGGGAGACGACGATAGCCTTTAAGCATCCGTTGCTTAGCGTAACTACTTGATCTATATGTCAGGGACTGGCAAGCAAATACTATATTTACTTTGGTCTCGCTAATCTTATTTTTATGTTTATTTACAATAAGCTCTATATTCAAGCTCTTTTAGATCAGAGTTATACATCGATAGATTCAGAGGAAATATTGAAACCTGAAGAGGCAAAATTAGGAATTCATATCCCAAGAAAAAAGGATGATTAAACTCATATAATAGATATGAAACGATTACTTTTACTTACAACTTTAATGTCTCTTCCTATTTTTGCAGGAGTAAATTCTTGGGAGTGTGGAAAATTTGAAGGGGCTAAGATTATAGCTAGTGACGGCACTTCTCTAGGTAAATTAGGTCCCAAATGGGAATCGGATTCAATATTTAATGATTCATCTGAACATTCAACCACATGGTCATCAAACAGTATCTTTAATCCATCAAATGACTACGGAAATACTTATTCTAGCGATAGTGTATTTAACGAATCAGCCTCAAATCCCCCTAGAATAATATCTGAAGAGGGGGAGGAGATTGGGAAACTATCCATTGGACCGAGTTGGGATAGTGAAAGATACGATCCTAACGATATAAAATATACCTGTGACTGGGATTAATAAACTCCCTGCCCCGATCTAGCCCTGATTTGACTGGATGGGCTTTTCAGGTATGCTTAAAGTAGTGACGGCAATTTATTAGATTAATTGGAGATTGATACCCCAAAAAATCTAGGAATAATCTTATATGGACTCTGTCTTTTTTGCTTTTTTGAGCTCTATTGAGCCTTGGATGTGGTTTGCAGCCGCGGTAGTTCTGTTGCCAATTGCCGCCTCAATCGGTGAAGTAACCATATTACCGTGGATATCGTTAGCATTGGTCTTTGTCGGGATAGCAGACATTTTTGTTTTCTCAGTAGAAATTCAGCTTGTTACGTTTTGTCTAGTGTTTTTTAGTTCTATCGTTCTCAGCCACCGATTTCTGTCCTCAGATACTAATCAGCCTTTAATAGCAGAGGGTGTTGGAGATATGGTGGGCAGAGAGCTTAAAATTACAAGTATTGATCCTACCAATCTCTTCTCTGGAACGGCTGGCGGTGAGAGAGGGATTCGAACTTTTGAAAAGCATAAACTAGTTATATTTGAATAGTTTATGTTCTATTTAGTACGATTATTGCTTGGGAAAGGCTGAAGCTTAACTTATTGATACTTATATATATTTTATTTTAGTTATTTGTTAATTGTGCCAGTGGCACACTTACAGATCTTCCTGGGCAATTGCACCTAAAGTGATAAAAAGTTCATTTCTTCACAAATCTCTTTTGTATATATATTAAAAAAACCAGCAGTAAAACTTGTCTATCGCATGTATCTGTTGCAGCAACTTATCTAAATCTCACATGCTTGAGGAGGAGCCTGTACAGGCGACTCTTCGGATATATTTTGATCATACTCAGATGCCTCCAAATTTGCTAATTGCTCTGCATAAACCTTTTCGGAATTCAACAAGTTATTAGCTAAACGATTTGGATTGGGAGCAGCGAGTTCCGATTCAACCATGATCGAGGAGAACTCTTCAAGTGAGCAATTATTGCAGGCGTAACTGATCACATCCGATATATATTCTGAAAAATCGTCCCTACCCAAAAGTTGATGATTTAAATTTTTCTTTCCTTTGAAAGAACTTAATGGCTGCATCCAGAAACTCTCACCAGACATACTCATCATAGGGGCAAATAGCAATGAATTAGATTGATCTATTGCTCCGTCTATATTGAAGTCGCCATTTATATCGGTCTTGGTTACATATTGTGACTCAGATGCTAATTTCGCCCATATCAAATGACGAGCCTTTACTGCATACTTCTCCGTAATCTCAGGTAATTCAAGAATATCTCCATAGCGATAATTTATGGCATTAAGTCCCGAGAATATTGCACCAGTATCAACATCTTCAGTCCCGCATGAAGATAGATTATCTTTCCACTTAGCGATGCGCTCAGCATAATCGTCAATCTCATTCATAGCTGTATTTGCCGCACGGCATTGAGACTCAGACTCGATCAGGGAGTTAATATTTTTAGCCACTTGACTTGAATTGAAGGCATCTTTTGCAGACTTTTGATCCGCTCTGAACTCACTTATATTATTATCTAGCGCTGCTATCTGATCATCTTCAGGAAAGGATTGTTGGTTGATCTGTTTTGAGATTTTTGCGATCTGACTATCCTGAGGTAACCCCTGAGCCACCACTTGTTCTTTGAAATTTACCGCCTCAGGGCTGTACTGTATGCTACTGCCCACCCGCTTGCCATTTTCATCTGGAATCACGAATACTGAATCAGGAAAACTTAAGATGCGAATCTCGTCTGGCAACACATATCCCCTTGAATTAGGACTCCAACCTCTCTCCTGCGCTAAGAGACGTCCTTGGGGAGTATTCAGCGAGAGGCCTTCAACGTTATTATAAATACTGGTTCGGCCCAATGGGATCAGTTCTCCGGGAAGTAGTAAAAAACCTCTATCAAATCCAAGTGAGTCGGTTTTATTTTCTACGCCATATCCTGGAAAATTTAGACTATAGTCCGCGATCTTTATTCCTTTATGATAACCCTCAGCCTTGAATGAAGAACCGCCATAACCTCCTACGTTTTTCATAGCAAATTCAGTATTATTTCGAAGATGAATCGAAATTGTTTGGCCCCTATCTCCATATCTTCCTGCACCCGCCACACCAACAATAATAGATAAGTCAGAGATTTGCTCTGCCGCCATTACCTTTACCTTTTGACTAATGACTTCATCCCTTTTTTTCCTCAAGTTAGCAAGTTGTTGCGAAAGTGCTCCTGCCTTTTTAGATCTAGCTGCTTGGAGCTCGCTTCTTTTTTGCTTGGCAGAACTAATCTTCTGATCGATTTCAGCTATATTTTTGTTGAGAGCCTTACGCTCAGTCTCTCGTTGATCCTCAAGACTTACTCGTGAAGAGCACATATTCATGCACGCATCAGGAGTCTTAGGTAAATTCCCTTCCTGCAGCAACTTATTTCTAGCTTCCGTTAGGTTCGCTTCTTCCTCTTGGATAAGTGCACTAGCCTCATTGCAGACAGGGAGTAGGGCTTCGCCCAGCCCGAGGGTCGCATATTCATATGCTTCAGTTATTGGACCATGAAAAAATTCTGCGCGAGAATTATATGGTAAAAAGGCTATTTCTAAATCAGGTGAAGGCAGAGTAAGTCCTAAACCGTTTACCGTGTAAACATGCCCATCAGGTTTGGGATCAGAGCACGCCGTTAAAAGCAAACCGATAAATATTAGGGTAGGTATTCTCGTAATCGACATAAGATTCCGTCCTCGGATAAATTAACTGTTCCCCAAGTTACAACTATTCATGAGTGAAATCAATTTTCAGAGAAAACGTAAATTCTTTTAAGAACTACTACAAGCCTCTCCTAGGTGCGTCATTATTACGTCAAGAAGGGTATCATGCATAAAAAAAATATACATTTCAAGGGGTTATAATGCTGGCGGTGAGAGAGGGATTCGAACCCTCGAAACGCTATTAACGCTTACACACTTTCCAGGCGTGCTCCTTCAGCCACTCGGACACCTCACCGTAAACTGTTGCCGTTTTTCTGTTCTTGAAACTATTCAGGAGCACGGCGTGCTCGTTGCTTCGAGCCATACTAAAGCATGCCTCTTGTCTCTGCGAGATCGCCCTATGGGCGCCTAAAATACTCTGTATTTTTTCAGCCACTCGGACACCTCACCGTAAACTGTTGCCGTTTTTCTGTTCTTGAAACTATTCAGGAGCACGGCGTGCTCGTTGCTTCGAGCCATACTAAAGCATGCCTCTTGTCTCTGCGAGATCGCCCTATGGGCGCCTAAAATACTCTGTATTTTTTCAGCCACTCGGACACCTCACCGTAAACTGTTGCCGTTTTTCTGTTCTTGAAACTATTCAGGAGCACGGCGTGCTCGTTGCTTCGAGCCATACTAAAGCATGCCTCTTGTCTCTGCGAGATCGCCCTATGGGCGCCTAAAATACTCTGTATTTTTTCAGCCAATCGGACACCTCACCGTAAACTGTTGCCGTTTTTCTGTTCTTGAAACTATTCAGGAGCACGGCGTGCTTATTGCCTAACTTTCAGTCTAGTTAAAGCGCCGGAACTTTACACAACAAAGAGGTTAAAAGCAACGAAGGCTGTCAATCTAAAAATTCAATGAGGCGAAAGTTGTGCGAGGATGCTAAACTATGCAAATGGGTATAGACAAAACAATGCAAGATTCATCATTACAGGCAAACTCTTTTAGGCTAATGGTTTTCCTAATTACTCTGCTGGCCATTATAAATGAGCCAGATTTGTTCGCTTATAGCCATTTCTTTGCCGTATCTTTTTGTGCCTTAATTTTATACGCAAGCATCACGATTTATTTGTCTGATCAAAATAAATTCAATAGTGCAAAAAATATAGGGCTAATAGCCGGGGATAGTTTTATTGCTGGGTCCGTGATTGGTCATACTAGTTTTGACTTTACAATTACTACAACAATTAGTCTTTTATATGGGCTAGCATTGATAGGAAAGGGCCGTCGTTATTTGCCAATTTCCTTATTGCTCTTTCTAATCGGATGCTTTTTTGGCTATCTGACGCCCCATTCTATTACCTTAACTGACTCTACAACCGGAGTTATTTTAGTGCTTGTATCAATCTACTGTTTTATCGTTGTACACCTGTTTCACTCCCGAAATAAGAAGTTAGCAACAAAAGTAGAGATAGAAACTCAAACTAACACACGCCTCTTTAATCAATCATTCCATCTTTCTAAATATCTTTCTCCGAGCATAAGGCGCGAAATTCTCTCCGGCAAAAGAATCATGGATGAACCCCAGCAGAAGGAACTCACGATATTCTTTTCTGATATGGCCGGCTTTACAGAACTTGCTGAACAACTTAATGGAGATGAACTTACGGAATTTTTGAACACTTATCTCACGGAAATGTCTGGAATTGCTGTTCGGTTTGGCGGAACGATTGATAAAATTATGGGGGATTCGATCATGGTTTTTTTTGGCGATCCAGTAAGCCGCGGCGTTCAAAATGATGCTATAAGCTGTGTATCGATGGCTATTGCGATGCGTAAGGCCATGAAAAAACTGCAACAAAGATGGCAATCAGCCGGCATCAAAGAAATCCCGTCACTTAGAATGGGAATTAACACTGGATTATGCAAGGTAGGCAACTTTGGCACTGAGCACCATCTTAATTACACATTACTCGGCCGTTCGGTGAACTTGGCTAGCCGACTGGAGTCGGCTGCCTGCGATGAGGAAATATTAATTTCCTTGAGTACCTACGAGTTGGTTAAGCATAGTATTGACTGTACTAACCGAGGCGAAATAGCGGTGAAGGGGTTCTCTAAACCTGTCATTGCCTATAGCGTGATCGATATGATCAAACAAGAGAATTAGACAATCTTCAAAATCCTATCCTTACTCGTAATCGGATATAGACGGACAGGAGCATACTAAATTCCGATCGCCATAGACATGATCTAACCGTCCAACTGGCGGCCAATATTTGTTATCCCTCAAAGACTCCACTGGATAGGCAGCCTGACCTCGTGTATACGCATGACCCCACTCATCTGCACTGACCATAGCTGCAGTGTGAGGCGCGCCTACTAAAGGATTATCTTCAGCGCTAAAGGTACCTTCAGCCACTTGACTGATTTCTGATCTAATGGTGATCATGGCATCACAAAAACGATCTAGCTCAGCTCTAGATTCACTCTCGGTAGGTTCGATCATCAATGTTCCAGCCACAGGAAACGACATAGTTGGAGCATGAAAACCAAAATCTATTAATCTTTTGGCTATATCATCAACAGATATCCCAACCTCATCTTTTAGCATTCGCACGTCTAGAATACATTCATGGGCTATCCGGCCCTGACTACCTGTATAAAGAATCTGGTAATGGTCTTGAAGTCGA
>Ga0206130_10008914_pt1 | contig 10642 bp, 3 predicted proteins | sample Helgoland_Spring_9_FD_148637 | JGI IMG/M metagenome (GOLD analysis project Ga0206130, IMG submission 148637) | Pelagic subsurface seawater microbial communities from Kabeltonne, Helgoland, North Sea - Helgoland_Spring_Bloom_20160512_1 | ecosystem: Environmental > Aquatic > Marine > Epipelagic ...
TGCGATATCCGGAAGTAACGGCAATAGGGTTTTTAAAATAATTACGCGCTGGTTGGAAGATGTTTAGCGCAATTGCCTTTAAATTTTCTAAATGTTCTATTGTAGGCTCATTACTGATGCCGCATCTCTTTGCTGTGGTTGATTTAGTTACCTCAGCAACGGTTAAGTTATCTGATAATTTCATAGTTAAAAGTCTGATACATCTTTAAATTCTTTAGCAGCTTTGCTGGACCTTCTTGTTTCTTTCGCTTTTTCAACCCCCGCTTCCTTGCGCTCTTTTTTAGCGGCCGCTTTAATAGCTTCAGCGTTTTCCTCTATAGCACCCACGTCCCACGTTTTCCAGCCTAAGGCTAATGCTATACGCTGCCACGCTTTGTTACGCGCATCGAATGCTTCGCTAATAGAAGTAAGCTCATCTACCACACGATCAAGCGGTACACTAACCGCGGCAGATAAAACTTTACCTAATATAGTCCAATTTGGGCCTAAATCTAATCTTCCGTCTGCTACTACGCCCCAGCCGCGTGCTGCAATCTCGTCTTTTTCAAACTTTCTTGTTTGAATAGCACTATGCACTTTACGAGCTTTAGAACTAATGGGTGGTGATATGTTAAATAAAGACAGCACGGTATAGGCATGGTCAGACATAAATCCTTTTTCCTCTTGCTTGTTGTATTCTCTAATAGTATTTTTAACAGTAGAGAAAACCGCCCCGTATACACCTGAGCCTCTAAGCAAGGTATCGAGCATGCTGTTTAACACTCTAGCTATCTTAGCCTCTTCTTTTGCGTTTTTCTTATCTAATTCAGCGGCAGTAAGATCTTCGTCGTCATCATCAAACCCTGGTAGCATAGCGAATAACGCGCTTTGTAAGGATGAGAATATAAAGTTTTGAATCGCTCCGTAATAAGTAATTCTTGCTACTTTAACTCTCCAGTCACCGCGGCCATTAATAATATCTAATGCGTCTTTCTTCATTAAACGCGTCATTTGCATAGGCGTATTTTGGAAAGCAAATACAAGACGACCTAGGTTGCTTCTTTGCACTTGAGAAACTAGTGCTGGATCTGAAGACTGCTGTGTTTCATCTGATATCTTAGAAAAGTCTAAGAAAGCTTGCTCCTCCGCTTCCTTTTTAGACATACCTTCCTTAATGTAAGTATTAACACGGTTGCGGTAAAAAGTAGCCCCTCCGGATGCAATGGCCATACTATCTGCAATTTGAGTAGGTGTAAAACCTAATTGCAATAACCTAGCTAAAATAGCTTGAGGGCTGTTCTTGTTTGCGTTAGCTATACTGGCTATTTCGTTAGAACTTACGTCCTGCTTTAATCCACCACGGCGCTCCTTAAGTTTGTCTGAGTTAAATATCATTGCCCAGTCAGTCCAGTATTGCTTTTGATTAGCAAACGCTGCGGCTGCCTTAAGAGGGTTGTTATCAGAGTAGTTTATAAAGTTAACAGTAGAAAGCATCTGCAATAGTGCGGAGCGTCTGTTGAAGAACATAATTGCACCTGTAGAACCATTAATCCAGTTTAACCATGCATTAACCTGCTTATTGCCTCCTGCGTTACGGTTTGTCCCGTTTTTCATTGAATACAAGGCGTCCACAATAGCGTCGCGATGTGCTCTACCGTACAATGCCTCAATCTTGTTTAGGTTTTCCTCGGTAAATATTGCATCAGCGTTCGCTATAAACTCTTCTAAGTATTTTTTACGGCCGATTTTCTCGGTCATACTGTTAAGATCTGACAGCAATGTACTTGCTGACCAATGTTCGCTAGGTTCCATCCACGTGTCGCGGCGAGCAACAACAAGCATTGCATCTGCAAAGTCCATTAACTCCGGATTTTCACGAATAGCGTCTTGCAGTATTTTCGTATCCTTCTGAGACAAGCCTGGTACTTTAATACTTGCTTTACCCCACAAGTACACTCTAACAGCTTGATCATAAGTAAAACCTGTCTTGCCGATCTCTTTATTTAGCAACTGGTACTGCTTAGGGAATGCTTTAACCGCGGTTTTAAAGTCGCGTTTTATTTGCTGGCGTATACCATTAATAGCGGAAATACCTTTAGCGTAAGGTGTCATTAGGTTATCTTCGAGCCATTTCATATCAGCTTCGCCTTGTTTACCTTTACCAGCAAACGCATAGTTAACTAAACCTCTAAAATCATCAACGCTCGGCGCAATAAAGAATTTAAACTTACCTTTCTTTTCGCCGCGCTTCTGCGCTTGAACAGCTGAGAATGTTTTAAACGCTTCAACACCTGTTTTGCGCTCAAGTATGTTATTAAACTCTTTGCTAAGTGCCGCTTCATTAGGTGATTTACTGAATTTAGCCCCCTCAATTTGCTTTATTTCTTCAACGGCTTTAGCCGCCTCCTCTGCATTAATTTCCTTATTAAATTTAACCCAGCCTTCACCTATAACTTTGCCTTTATTTTTACCGCCAATAACCTCAACAGCTTCCATATTTTCAAAGCCATAAGTACCTTTATTATAATACCTAGATACCTCGCTGTCGGTTTCTAAATTAAAATTAGAATTCATTTGAGACTGTACCAATATGTTAAAGTTATCATCCATCTTTATAGGGATAATAGCTACATTGTATTTATCTCTTAATGTATTTAAATCTATATTTTTAACTTTAAAATGCTGGGTTAGCTTAAGAACCATGTACTCAGTTGGTATCATGTGCTCGTATCTTAGCTCTACTGTTGGTTTTCCGGTGTGGTAATATTTAACAGGAGCTGCGGCTTTGAGCATACTAGACATATTACTTTTAAGACTCATCATTGTCATAACCCAGTCTAGCTTATTGCCATTTTCATTAACATAAGATAGGTAGTCGGTAAGCATAGTCCAAGCCTCTCTAGCCTCTTTTACTCTTTGATCATATTGTTCTTCGAATGTTTTCTTAGAAATAGGTACTTTTATTTTAACCCCATTTTTACTAACCGTTTTCGTAGCTGTCTGCGCGGGTGCTGATGTTAGTTTTTTCCAGTCTTTAACAGTTTTTCCCTTGTAAGACACGTTGGTTATCACTACGCCAGCACCTCCGGTTTTATATTCTATTTTAACACCTGGTATAGTGTTTAAATTGTTATTAATAAAATCTGAAACCCCTGCATATATTTGCATTCTACCGCCTCCTATTTTACCAGAGGTGGTTTGGTGACCTCGCATCCATTTTAATACAGATATTAAACCTTTTTCCCCTTGTTCTTCTATTGTTTTAGTATTAAAATCTAAGCTCAACCCTCTTTGACGCTTGACTAAACTTTTATTTTCAAATAGAGCTTTATATCCACCTTTTAATGATGATTTAGCAATATCCAAAGCAAGCATTAAGTTGCTTTTCTGTTTAGACAATTCAATACCTTCTTGCACAAAAGAAGCAAAGTCTACGTCTTGAGCCTCTGGTTTGCTGAGGTATCTTTTGACTGTATTAAAAGACTCGTTAGCAAATTTCTTTATTTCTTTTTCAGTAATAATGTCGCTAGGCTCGTCTTCAAAGGTTTTAATTAAAGCATTACGCAATCTAATTTTGGTAAGATTTCCAGCGTTTTGTTTATTAATAATAGTCTTTAGACCGCCCATTCGATTGTTAAACTCTCCGTATTGAGCTACAGAAATGCTGTATTTTACATTACCTCTTTCAATATCCACCATTGCCTGAGTGGTGTAATTATCCACAAGTTCAACCCCCAGTAGATCTTGTCGGCTTTCGTAAGCTTGTCTAATTTCGCTGTTAGGGTCTTGTAGGGCTTCGCTTATGATGTCGAATGAAATCTCTTCTGCAATAGCTTTTGCTAACGACTCTTTACGGCCGCGTATAGGTGCTCCTGATGCGTCTAAAATATTAGACAAGTAATCAGCATCCGATATTCTAGTTGACGCATTAGGTAGTCTTCTAACAAGCTCTGCGCCTGATGTGCGACCCGCTTTGTCTGTATCTACAGATTCTCTATCAATTTTTTTACCTTTCCAATCGCTTGTCCATACACCGTCAACTTTCTTTTGAATAGCGTTGGGCATGGCCGTCATAAGGTAAGTGGTGGTCATATTTTCCAATATAGCCGCTTTGTTGCGCAATAAGAATTTACGAAGCTGACCGTCTTTCTTGCCGCCCATAGCTTTCTTCAGGTCAATATCGGCTTGCTTACCCATAGCTTTACGCAGTTCTGCAATGTAAGGCTTTACGGTTACGTTTTTAGAAACAGGTGCGTCCATGCGTGTTTTCATAACCCGCACAGTGGACTTAACCTTTTCCTTAACTTTGTCTATAACCTCAGTGTCTAGGATTCTGCGTTCTAGTAAAGTTTTGTATTTAGGCTTATCCTCTTTAACAGCCGCTTCTTCCTGTACTGCTATTCCTTTAGCAGTATCGATGTCTTTCTTAATACCACCAGTCGCAGCTGACTCAATACCTAATCTAGAAGCTAGGTTGTTTGATCTTAAGAACGCTCTGTTAACAAGAAACTTTTCAATGTCTTGCTTGCCTTCTTTAAATTCTTCAAAAGCTAAAGCTTCAATCTCAGTTCTTAAAGAGTTCTGGAAATCATCACGAGATACGTTGTTACGTTGCTCTGGTGCAATAGGATCGTACAATGCTTTAGTACGATTGGTAACAATCTTACCAATTAAAGGGCTTAGTTGCTCTCTAATCTTAGCTTCTAAGCGTTGTTGTACTGCGTCTGCCTGTGCTTCTACGCCGAATTTTTCGGCTACTTTCTTAGCTTCCTCGATTCTAGCCGTGCGCCTAGCTAACATGTCTATAACAGAAGCGTCTTGTTCCGGTGTTAAAGTTTTTGATTCTTTAAAGCTAGCTTCATCTTCAGGTGGCATCATTCTGCTCGTTGCACCACTTTCAAACTTGCTTATAGCGTGAGACACAAATTGCATTGCATCGGAGTAATTGTCTATTTTAAAATAAGGAGCAGCGTCTTCGTTAGCTATCTTAAGTAAACCGTTAAGCATAGACTTGATTTGCCAGACTGATTGATACGAGCTTTTACGCAGTACGCCAGCAGAGGTTAAATCGATGAGCATAGCTAACAGCTCTTCAGAGTCTATCTTCCCTTCGTTATCAGCTTTGTAGTCATTAACAAGTTGCTGAGCTGCATTGTAAATGTTATCAGGAATCCAACCGCCGTCTTTACCTCTTTCAATTTCGTTTAATATGCCTTTAACCATACCTTGCCCAATACCCACTAAACCTTTCTTAGTAACTATACCGGCTGATCGTATTTCTTTGTGGCCAAATTCGTGCATTGGCCCATTAGCAGCAAACAATCCAGCTACGCTCCCTTTTTCTATTATTGATTTTTCAGAATTTGCCGTAAATACGATAGTCTTCCCGTTTACATAAACAGCATTGCTGCCCTCAGAAAGTCCGCGTTCTATATCAGCTAATTCCGCTTCTGTAAAATCTGCTTTATTTAAGTCGTCTAAGCTATTAGCCTCAAGGTACTTGTCACCGCCTATGCTGCGCGCTAGTGCTCTTGAATAATTAAATTGCTCAAGCTGTAACACAGCCTCCGCTCCGTTCTGTGCAGATTTAGTTTTTTCAGCTATTATTGCTTCGCTCTTGCCTAAAAGCCCTTCTCTAATAGCTACCTGCTCCGATATAGATTGCTTTATAGCTTCCAGCTCGGTATTAGTAGCGTCAGTTCGCGTTGCTGAACTACCCATTAAATCACCAGCTTCTTGCTGCAGACGGTAGATTTCCATATCCGCGTCTACAATAGCCTGAAGGTCTTCTTGTTCTAAATCGTTAAGCTTAGACAATATGTTAACGTCTTCACGCAACAGGTCCTTTAGCAGGTTATCCTTAGCCTGTTGTAGCTTACGCAGCTCTCTCATTTGCTCAGGGCCTTTGCCTGATGCAATAATCTCTGTTATTCTGTCGTTAATACTGTAAATGCCCGCTACTTTTTTAGATATAATCTTGTTCTCAGCTTTAGTAGCGAAAGTTTGCTTAACAGTATTGACAAGACCGTGTCCAGCTGATTTACCGTTAATAACAAAGCTAGTAATTGCCACTTGTCTTAAGAATTCAGCATCAATACCCTCCATCCAATGCGTGTTAAACCCTAAAGATTTATCCACGTAATTGCTACCTATCTGAGTAAGGCCCTCTTCAACCTCTTCAACGACTACACCGCGCGCGGTACCTTTAACTATACCGGTAAGCGCTGCTGCCCATCTAGCCTGAATAGGCTTTAGATATTTTCTAAAATTTCTGTAACCTACAGCTTTACTGTATTGAGTAAACTTTTGGAATTGGTTTATAGAACCTACTCTTTCTGCCGCAGTAGCTATAAGAGCGTTCATACTAGCCGCGTATGCTTTCTCTAAGGTGGTTAAACCTAGTAAGTTTTCGTTGTACTCTTGCTCTTGTTGTAGTAAAGCTAATTTTTCAGGCTGCAATCCTGATGCTTCTAAAGACTCAATTTCCGATGCGATCTGAGCATTTCTTTTTTCAGCTGCTTTAATACCTTCCTCGGTCTGCATTAAATAGCCACCACCTTCTGCCACCGCGAAAGCAACCATTGTTTGTCTAGCCGCTACTTTTTGATACCCTTTAGCTATAACGGATTTTTCAGCATTAGTAAGAACTTTTTTGCTTTTAGATATTGTACTCTTAGTGAGTCTGTTGGCTCTTGCCGCGGGCACGAATAAAGCTGCGAATGTTGGTATACCGCTTATAATACCGTTCCATACGTAATCACCCAGCGCGTTTTCTTCTTTAGCTTCTTCGTATGTTCTTTTGTAAGGTAGGTTTTGGCGTCTTTCAGATAAACTACCTGCATAGTCAGATAAGAACACTTCAGCATCGTCCAGCATTTGCAATATATCCGTAGGGTCCGTATTACCTAAAGCTGTAGGTTCGTCGCCTAGTAATTCTTTTGCGCCTTGAACAGTTAACTTACCCAGTGCTGATGCACTGCCTACAAAAAACTCTTCCAACCCAAGTGCTATTGCATTTAAGTCGGAATAATTTTTACCTAAGGACTCCATCATTATACTAGTATCTGATAAATCTGTAATTCTTGTGCTTATCTTTTTTTCTTCTTGTAGTAGCCTTTCGCTAGTGTTTATAATTTTATCATACGTACCTGTTAACCATGCGCTTTCTTCGGATTCAAACAAGTTACCGTACTCTTCTAATAAATTATTGTAAGAATCTAATGATTTATTGTAGTCTTCAATTTTTTGATTAAAATTATCAACAAACTCCTGCGAAGGCGCTGTCGCGAATTTAGGCATTAGCGGCTGCACGGGAAGTGTTTCTTCAGCTCTTTTTATAGCTGCTGATAGTTCGTCAGCCTTGGCTGCAAAAGCGTTGTTACGCGTCTCCCATTCAGATGTAACAGCGTCTAGCGCTTGTGCTTCTTTGTTTAATTTTTGGCTTTCTTGTTTTAACTGCTTAAAGTTACCCTCTAAAATAGTACCTGGGTCTATATCTCCCAACACGCCGCTTTTCGCTTTAACAGCGTCGGAAGCCATAAGATCGTATTTACCAGCAGCACTAGCAATACTATATTCTAAATTAAACTCTTCGTCTCTAGACCCCTTTTTTAAAAGCACTTCCCTTTCTTTTGGGCTTAAAGCGTCTATAAATAAATCAGAAAACTTTTGCTTTTCAGAGTTAACACCTAATGACACTTCGTCTTCTGTGGCCCAAGTAAGGTTAAAACCTTTTTCTAACTGTTTTTTTGTAAAAGTTAACGGTGTATTCGGGTCTTTTGGGTCAAGACCTAGGTTTTCTAATAGTGCAATTATCTCTGGGTCATCTGCTAAAAGCGGATTAGTACCTACAGTAGGCATATCAGTTGCTAATCTTTGCGATGAAGGTACAAGCCCTTTTTCATCTTCTATAGCACTTTTGTAAGAAGTAGGTACAAAAACCCCATCCATTTCAGTGTAACCAAAATGTACCGCACTTATCGCGGCTTTTGAAGAACGAGGTGTAATTTCCTTAAGTTTCTTATTGTACTTTTGCGGTAAAGTAACAGGCTCTTTGCTATCTTCAATAGCTAACTCAACCCCTGGTAACCCCAATGAAATAGCTTCCGCACTGGAAACCCCAGCGGGTAGCGGCTGCGGTCCTGCCGGCGGGGTTCCCTTCGGACCGTTGGTCTTTCCCTCTTCTTCGATGTATTCCCACCCGCTTTGCTCTGCTAAAGTTTTAACGTCGGAACCGAACTCTAAAGCGAAATCTTCAGCTTCCTTATCGGACATTTGTTTGTCACCTATAACGTACATTGGCTATTATATTTTATATTATTATTCGTAGAATATAGTAGGATTAGTAACCATAAGGTCTTCTAAAGTGTTGTAAAACGCTTTATCCATAGATTTAGAGTTTAAGTACTTCCACTTATTCTCTTTAGTATCCCACTTAACTTTAATTTGGTCCGGGTTGCTTTTATCTCCAAATTTAAACGTTTCGGTAATGTCGGCTGGTGGGCGGGCGCTAGGACCTGCTGATAGTATTTCTTCCTGTAAGGCTTGCATTCTATTAACCGTGTTTACATATTGAGAGCGTATAACGTTAGTCTTTTTGCTATCTTCGCTATTTACTTTATCATTTTTAGCCGCCCCGTAAATAGCGTTAACAGTAGCCTCTACCGCTTGATTAATTGCTAACTGCGGATTTTTTCTGTCTAGCACTATATTCCCAAACCCAGTATTTAATGATTTAAAATATTGCTGGGAAAGCAATACTTCTAATCTATTAATGCCATCATCCCCATTAAAATATCCCTCCGCTGTATTTTTAATATTTTCTTTTTTGGTGGTAGATTTATCTAACTCTGACTTTGTTATTCTAGAAACTTTTTCAGTTTCGGACCCTGCCCATTCCATAAAGCCTTTGCCTATATCGGTGGTGTAAGGTAAAGATATATCAGCTAACTTTGTGCCGTCTTTAAAGGTTATTTCGCCATCAATAACGCTCCAATCAGAAGTCATTAATACATTAGCGTTGTTTATATTTTCAATATTGCCTTCTACCGTAGCAATATCCTTGGTGTTTCTAAGCGATACGTATTCTTTTCTAGCGTTTTGCAGCAGGGATAATTGGTTATGAAAAGAAACAGCATTGCTTTCAGCTTTTTCTCCTATAACCTTAGCTTCTTTCATAAGACTAGGGTTGCTTGTGGAATAACCTTGCTCTAACAAATTTCTACCGTTGCTTAAATCTGTTTTTTGAACGGTTAGGTAGTCGGTTGCATGTTCCATATCTTGTACCGTTAGCCCTCCTCTTTCACCTTTAATAACAGAATTAACGCCTTTGATAGCGTATTCTCGCTCGTACTTATCGCCTTCTTTTAAAATATCTTTCGCTCTTTTTTCAGCATCACTTTGCTGTTTTAAAGCTAATTTCATTTCAGCTTGGTTTCGGGCCATAGCCTTGTCATAACCCGCTCCAAAAGCAGATCCTATATTGACCCCACTCTTCGCCGCAGCGAGCTCTCTTGCGCCTTGTATTAATGTAGCATTTGCCATGGTTAAGTTTTATATTTGTCAGGGTCTGCTATTATAGGGGCTACCCCGCCTCCTATTTCCCCTAATGCACCAGATCTAGCAGCTTGGGCCATGTTTATAGCCTGATATGCGCCCGCTAATTCAGCTTGAGACATGCCAAGCTTAGTGGCTAGCATTTCCCCTTCCATCTGTCTAGAGGTCAATTCGCCTTGTCTTTCTAATCGTTGAATAGATTCAGCACCGCGGGCTTTCATGTTCTGTATATTAGATTCCTGGAGTCCTAGTTGAGCTGCTATTTGCTGCGATCCTTGCGCTTGCTGGTTCGCTAGCATTTGAGAAAACGCGGCAATGCCAGATCCGCCTGCGGATTGTTTTCCGGACGCCATTATGTCCGCTAAGTTTTGTGATTGCGATTGCTGCTGGAATTGTGCCGCTGTTTGATTTACTGTAAGGTCTTCATATGGATTTTCCATATTAGAAAATACATTGCTAAAATCTTGAGAGGTATAATCAGACATTGCGGTGTCGTAATCGCTTTTTGCCGCGTCGCGTCGTTTTAATCTACCAGGCCCTCCAATAAAAGATGCCCCAAATTCCATAGCGGGGCCTACCGTAGCGGCTAGTACTGCTGCTAATATTGACATATTTAATTAGTTTATAAGTTATTATTACGTATTATTCGCTGCTTATAAAGGCTTCGGCGTTAACCGCGAACAACTCTCTCTTCTCTGCACTGGTATTCGTCATCACAACCGTAGAATAGTACCCCGTTAAGCCAGACGTGCTTATATTAGTAGGCTTAGATACAAATAAGAAGTCATTATTCTGCAGCGCTTTACTGCCTGAGTTAGCAGCGGTAATTCTAGTAGATGTTAACGATTGTATTAAACCTATTGGAGTACTTACGTTACTTCTGTGGTAGTATAATGTATCACCAACTTGAACAGATACATTAATTTCTTTTGTAAAATCTATTACAAGCGGGTTACCAGTTATAGTAGATGATACAGTAGATATACCTTGTGTAGAGAAGCTTTTTGTATCTAGTGTTGTATTGTTGCCTTCTATAAAGTTGAAGTATATACCTTCTCTTTCTTTCCAGGTGTTTACAACTCCGTTTTGGTCTTTTGTTGATATTGTG
>Ga0206130_10008919_pt1 | contig 10638 bp, 10 predicted proteins | sample Helgoland_Spring_9_FD_148637 | JGI IMG/M metagenome (GOLD analysis project Ga0206130, IMG submission 148637) | Pelagic subsurface seawater microbial communities from Kabeltonne, Helgoland, North Sea - Helgoland_Spring_Bloom_20160512_1 | ecosystem: Environmental > Aquatic > Marine > Epipelagic ...
TCGCCACTTGTGAACCATCGCAGCAATTGCCAAAGACAGTTTTCTCGCAGTAGATTGTATCTAAAATCCTTAAAAACATGAACGGCTTTACTAAGCGAAAAGTACAGAAACAGTGTCACTTTATGTGAATAGTATCAGTAGCTTCTCCTGTCACATTTGTTCTTGTATTTACTTAATCTACTTCACGGGCGATCGCTCGTACGAATGCAATAGTCTCTTCCTCACGATTGGAGTGCTCCTCTCCTGTCGTGCCATAAGCTCGATTTGCTGAGAGTTTCACAACAACTGTGCCACAAGTTGGATTGACGAACACGAACTGGTTGTACACGCCAATGGCAGAAAATTCTCCCTCGTTACCTTCCGGAACCCACCATTGATAGCCGTAACCACAGGGGAAAACATGCCCGCCTACAATAACTTTTCCCGGCTGCAGATGTTCCTCGTTAGACTTGGTGGAGTCTTTTACCCATTCTTCTGGGACAACTTGCTGTTGCCCCCAGCGTCCACCATTACGGTATAACTCACCAATTTTTGCGAAATCTCGAGCGACAAGATTCAGCCCGCCAAGGGCCATTTCCATAACGCTTTTGTCAACAATCCAGTGACCGCTATGTTCCATTCCCAGTGGCTCACAGAGTTTCTCCTGCATATAATCCGCGATTGAGCGGTTTGTGACCGAGGTAATCAGCATCCCAAGCGCCTGCGTATCGGCTGAATTGTACTGGCAAAACGTACCGGGCTCCGTTCCACTTTCAATTCCTGCTACAAACTCGGCAAGTGACTGTTCTCCCGCCATTGCCCGGCCTAGGCGATGTATGTCCGATGAGCGATCACTGTAGTCCTCATTCCACCGGGCGCCAGATGACATCTGAAGAACATCGCGAATACTGACACCGTTGTAGGCACTCGGTTTTAGTGTATGCACATAATCGGTAATGCTGTCGTTTACATCGTTGATCAACCCTTCATCGATCGCAATACCTACGAGCGCCGAAATAAAGCTCTTCGCAACGGACCAAGAGATCCAGCACACATCCTGTCCACCAGTAAGGTAGTACTCTTCGGTTCGGATCTTCCCGTTTTTTAAAACAAGAACTGCACTGGTATCGGTGCTTGCGAGGAAGGCAGAGGTGTCCCTTTCTTCCCCCGAGAATTGAAAGGTTTTTGGTAGCGCTGTATTGGATCCAACCGGAAATTCAAATGGGGAGGAAGCAGCTTCCATTCGACTTACCGGGTAAATCTGATCCATTTTAACGAAGTTTTCGTGTTGCGGTTCGCCTGCGTAAAGATTAAGTGCCATTGCGGTGAAACTCCTCTACTAATTTTGGTTGTCGTTCTGCTTCGGACTAGGCTTGCTTCAGACTCATAAGTCCCATTTGCTGATATACCGCAAAATGATCTGAGAGTCCTCGTTGTTCACAAATTTTGCCGTCCCTGAGCCTTAGAATAGTCATGTCCCTGAACTCGACCGCTTGACCCGTTGGCTCAATACCATCGACTTTACCGAGATGTGTACCTCTGATCGTAAGCCGCACTACCACAAGATCATCGGTGCAGATCAACTCATCAATCTGTTCTCGATAGTCAGGGAACTGGATCCTAATGCCCTCAGCCAATGCGCTGATGCCTTCGAGTCCCGATCCCCAATCCGTTCTTGGGTAGTCTGCCTTAAAGTCCTCGGTGTAAAAATCGCCTACGCGGGAAAGGTCCCCTTCGCTCCATATGACGCGGCAAGCGTCACGGACAATCATTTCATTACTCATTGCTAGCTCCTTTTCAGAAATTCAATATTAAGTCATTTGTACTAATTAAGTCAACTGTACTAAAATTGGTGTATAGTGACATCTAAACGAAACAAGGAACTTCTGTATGCGTAAGACGGTTACAACAAGGGCTAAATCGGATAAAGGTCGGCATTCTGCACAGTCGATCCTGGAAGCGGCAGAGCAGGTACTTATTCATAAAGGTTATTCGAACCTGTCCTTGCGAAAGGTTGCTGAGAAAGCAGGACAAACACTTGGTAGCCTTCAATATTACTATCCCAACAAGGGAGCTCTCATCGCCGCAATGCTGGATGCTGCGATAGGCAGATATCTTGATATGTTTGAACAGATTCGCCGAGATGCCGGAGACGACCCGCAATCACAATTTGTGCACTTAATACAGGGGATTACTTTTGACCTCAATGATTCTTTCACTACGCTATTCTTCCCGGAACTTTGGTCCATGGCGAACCATGACCTACAGGCGACAAAATTAATGGACAAAATGTACGGACGCTACCGGAGTGTACTGCAAGAAGTAATTACTTTGATGAATCCAAAGCTGACAGATGTACAGGTCGAACGCCTGGCGCTTTTCATTTCTGCATCCTTGGAAGGTCACACTGTTTTTATTGGTCATGGCAAACCATGGAAAAAGGAAACAGCCAACATCGCTAATATGGCGACCCAGTCTTTTGTGTGGCTTATTAGAGAAGGGAAGATCTAGGGAGACTAAACGAAACTTCCCCGTTGAGTTGACTCGCATCTCGAACAAAAATAGATCAAGTGCAAAGTGCCATCAATTAAAGTCGGTAGCGTCTGCTTATGGCACGTTTGTGACCTTCAGTTGATTTCACGAACCAGCGGTAAAGGTCCCTCGTTGAACGTATAGCTGCCATTGTATTCCTAGCGGAGAGATGGCTAGCTGTTTGGCCCAAAAGAGCCGTGTCTGACGTCAACTATCTTGTCCGGCCATCGTTATTGTCGCCGAACAAAATAGTCCACTGACTTGAGACTTGCCTGCTTAATCCATTCGGCTAATGCTTTTCTTGATGGTTCAGTAATTTCAAACTGAACGGGCTGGTGAGTCTTCTGCTGAATAACCATTGCGCGACTGGAAATACAGTTTCCCGTCGATATGTCGTGAACGCGTAGCTTCACCAGGTCACAACCTTGTAACTTGCTGTCAATCGCTAGGTTGAATAAGGCCAAGTCACGTATTTTTTTATCGCGCTCTAAATGTATTCGTATAGACCAAATTTCTTGCATTTTCAGAGGGGGTCGCTGGCCGATCAGCTTGCCTTTATTCCAGGGCGTGCGCTTATGTTTTTTGGAAAAATTAAAAAAACGGAACATATTGGAATCTCCAATGGCGAATAGGAGCTCCGTATTTTCTTCCTAACCCGCTAATGTCGCTAACGATTGTGAAGCAGACGTAACAGGATTTTTGTGTCGGTGGTGAAAGATTGACCCACAAGAGGCACTAGGAAACAAATAAAGTTTGCTCAATAGCACGCGTTAACCGTCGTCAGAACTCTGAGAGCCAACACATCTTAGGTTGTTCTACCAGGTATCGAGAAAAGGATGAAAAATACAATTCAACCGGAAATTGGGCTGGATAGTCTTGAAGGTCGGGTTGCACGGAGTGTAAAAAAACTAGCCTTACTATTTGCTTTATATAATAATCATATGATTGATGGAAGTTAGGCAATTCCATGTAGGTTGCTTTTTTGTTATAGACAAAATCAAATGAGGGTGTTAATTCTTCCTGTACCGCTCTCGCGGCTTTGATAATAGAGTAAAGTATTCCCCTATCAGCTATGGCTTACAAGCCACTTAACTAGTTTGCGTTTGGAGTGTTTAGCGATGTTCAGTTTGATGTTTATTTTTTCGGGAAGATTAATTTATGCTAACTGAAATGAAGCTTAATGAAGCCAACGGTATAGTAGAAGTTACATACAATGGACATGTTAATCTGGAAGAGCGGAAAACGGGTTTAGAAAAGCTGTGCTCTTTGTATTCGCATATGAAACCGCTACCGATATTACTCGATGTTCGAAAACTTGAAATGAACTTAACAATGGAAGAGCAAAAGATATGGGGTGAGCATTTTGCGAACCACCCTAAACTTACTTATGCTCGCGCTGCTGTACTTCACGAAGAAAGCCATAACCCAAATCTATTTGTCGATACTTACGCATTTAATCAAGGCTATCTACTCGCGGAGTTTAGTGATGAGAAAGAAGCACGCAATTGGCTTAAAGAATATAAATAAGGCTTATTAACGAACCTCATATTGGTTTGTAACTGTAAACAATTCACCAAGAAAGCATAACTGTCTTTGAAAAAAATATCAGTTTTAGCGAGACATCAAAAAACTGAACTGACGTCGTGTTTACCAGATCCATATCTCCATATAGTCCGTCCTTTGGCACTTTTGGAGTATTAGACTTCGATAGATTCGAGCCGATTTTATGTCTGCGTACGAGCTAAGCGGACTAAAATATGAAACTAGCCCTTTGGATCACATTTACCCGAAACCGACATTTACGAATAGCGTACATGCTACCCATAGCTATAACAACGGGTCTAAAGAGCTCGTAACGGATGGCCTAGTGCAGCCAAATCACTGCATTTTCCCCACTGTGTCAGGCTACATTATCGCGAAACCGTAAAAATTAATGGATAAACCATAGTAAATTGATAGCTCTTAACAGTGAGCGAGTGAGAGATGTATTGCTAGCAGCTTGCTTCAAGGTGTCAATGTCATCCGGTCCCAACCATTCTCCATGCAACATAACTCCCGAAATAGACTCTAATGCCTTGATATTTTCAAGTGGGTTTTCAGGTACCAATATCAAATTGGCAGTATGCCCAGCTAGGATTTTACCTGTTCTGTCGAAACCCAGTACATCAGCACTGATACTTGTTGCGGACCTTAAGGCATCATAAGAAGATATCCCACTCTCTACGAGTAATTCAAGTTCCTCCAACATTGACTTGCCAGGGATAAGTCCAAAACCGCCAGCGTCGGTACCTACAATCATTTTAACGCCTTTGCTGTGTAGGGTTTCTGTTGCCCGGGAGAAAAAATCTGTGTGTGGCCTTTCGTAATCAGAGACATCCTTGTGACTCCAATAATCCATAGAGCCTTTTTCAATTAACTTAACCAACGGGTTGATTGTTTCTGAGCCCGGCTGATCTAAGTATTTTCCTTTTGATTCAGCTACATTCACTAAGCGTTTATGTGCGATTAACGTTGCTACAATAACATCATCACTATCGATTAAGCGTTCTGCAATCTTTACCACCTCACGAGCGTTCAATTTGTCACTAAGTGCATGCCAAACCAAGGTTTCCGTATGCTCGAGTGTTTCAAACCCTTGCCCGACAGATGCCTGCCAGGGGATTGTAAAAGGTTTGTGATACGGCATTTCTTTTTCTCGTATACCTTCAGGTGAATGACCTGTAATTTTCATGTTTAGCTTGCGTGCTTCTTTAACTATGGCGTTGAAGGCTGGCTTAGTTAGGTTTGAGTAGAGCTTTATCGTAGTAAAGCCTGCTTTATGTTGACGTCGCACAGCATTAATCGCTTCTTCCTCGTTGTGTACGAGTTGCTGAATTATATTGGCATTTGGGCCAGGGCTATTGAGAATCGGTCCGGTAGTTATGAAATCAGGTGCCAATAACTCTCGGCTCTTAATACGTGTTTCTAAACCCACATGAAATGGGTAGCCGGACATATTCCTAATACCTGTTACCCCGTAAGATAGATAGCCTGCTAATTCAGCTTCGTCACTGACATGTACATGAGCGTCTATTAAACCTGGCAATATATATTGACCTTTACCGTCTATTAGCACTGTATTGGGGCTAATGTTATCGGCATATGCTTGTTCATCTGCTGCTTCTATTGACGTAATTATACCATTTTCTATAGTGATAGTTTGATTCTTAAGGGCGTGTGGCGTACTTAATGACATGGGAATGACATGAACATGGGTAATGACTATCTTGGGAGAAGGAGTGATCCCACGTTCAATAATCGCTGGAAGAAATGTAAGTTGAAACAGCATCCATATAAATAGTAATACGCACACAGCGCAAAGTGATAATACGTTTTTTTTCATTTTTTCCCGCCAGGCTCATTCGTATAGTCAAGTAATGTGTAACAGAAATAGCGCAGTAATTGTAAAATATAAACCTGTGAGGCGCTAAAAGTAATTAAGCGTTCGGGGATCACTAAGCATCGAAAAAAAAGCGACCTCGGTACCTGACTTAAGATACTAACGAAAAATGAGAACCCTGATACAGAAATGAGTCGGGGTTTTCTTTATCTGGCGGTTGAATATGATTACGATGAAGCTAGCCTACTATTCATCGTGTAAGGTCCGAAGTTGGAAAAAGTCCGTGCCCGAATTGCAGATAGAAGCGCTGCGGTCATGGATGGCAGTATCTCATCGGAATCGAGCAATTTACCTGAGTTGTTGTCCTGGGAGCAACGACTGCAACAGACCAGAGTGTGGCCATACGACATGACCATATACTTGCGTGTTTTCCTCTATGTTAGTATCGGGCTGTCTTCCTGGATTGGTGCGGCACTGGTCGAGCGCTTCATAGATGCTTTTTTCGGTTAGCGCGGACGTCTTGAAGACAGTATTGAACTTCATAAAAATCTCAAAGAGTGAATTCAAAGTGTCCCTTTCAGGCACATTTGGAGCATTGAAACCCAATCAGTATAGGACATTTTTATGTCCGCTTTCGAAGATATAGGAGCTCTGGACTGACGTTACTCCTTTAGCGGGATATTGATCCGAAGGTACCTAAAGTAGAAGCTAAGTCTGATCTCGATCAATACCTTTAAACAATCCCATGTTAATCTGCTGCGCGTCTAATCCTTCAAGTTTATGGAAGCCATTTATGTGTAGCTTAGCTCTACAATCCCCCTCTTTGATCAAAGGTCTCTTATCCATACCGTCGAGCTGTCAGGAAACGTGTCATGGGTGTTTTTGAGCGCTATCTTAGTTATTGGGTGGGATTGTGTATTCTATCCGGTGTTGTATTAGGGAACTTCTTCCCTTCCCTATTTGTACTAATTGCTAGCTGGGAATATGCCCATGTAAACCTACTGATTGCCGTTTTAATTTGGTTGATGATTTACCCAATGATGATTCAAGTAGATTTTTCGTCCATAAAAGATATTGGACGAAAGCCGAAAGGACTATTTCTCACCCTTACGGTTAACTGGTTGATTAAACCATTCTCAATGGCAGCACTTGCTTGGCTATTCTTTCATACTTTTTTTGCTGCTTTCGTGGCCCCTGAAACAGCGAATGAATACATCGCGGGAATGATTCTTTTAGGTGTTGCTCCCTGTACAGCTATGGTTTTTGTATGGAGCCAATTAACAGATGGAGACCCCAACTACACTTTGGTTCAAGTGTCGGTCAATGACATTATCATGATCTTTGCCTTCGCACCTATTACTGCTTTTTTGTTAGGCGTTTCAAATATTACTGTTCCTTGGGAAACTCTCTTGTTATCGGTAATTCTTTATGTAGTTTTACCGCTGTTCTCAGGGGTTTTAACTAGAAGATTTTTACGTGATCACGTGAAAGGCTTTATTGGTCGTCTCAAGCCCCTATCAATCATCGGTTTGTTAGCAACGGTAGTTCTTCTTTTTGGGTTTCAAGCAGAGACCATTATTGAAGAGCCTCACAGTATTGTGCTGATAGCAATACCGCTTATCGTTCAAAGCTATGGAATTTTTTTCATTGCATACTTTGCTGCTCGATATCTAAAACTATCTTATAATATTGCTGCGCCCGCTGCGCTTATTGGAACCAGTAACTTTTTTGAGCTAGCGGTTGCGGTCGCTATTTCATTGTTTGGTTTACATTCAGGAGCAACTCTTGCGACAGTAGTGGGCGTGCTGGTTGAAGTACCAGTGATGTTGTCGCTAGTTAAATTCTCAAATAATACCAAGCACTGGTTTCGAGGATGATTACCCCAGCCTCCCTTATCCAAACATTGATGTCGGTATATGGCACTTTTGCGACCCAAATTTGATCACACAAACCAGCTTTTAAGGGTCCGTTGTTAAAGGGTTAGCTGCCGTTGTATTGCTGATCGATAAAACCGTCGGTAGTTGACCCTTTTCTGACATCTAGGTGGTGTACGAATGCTTCCTCCGAAACGGACATTACATAGTAAAAACAGTGTGTGATGGCGGTCAAAAATTAGCTTTTCATTTGCCTAGGTACCTACAGAGATTTAAGACGATCAGAAGGGCTGACGACACCTTTCCCTCCTCTGTTGACAACGTGTGTGTAGATTTCCGTGGTGGCTACGTCAGAGTGCCCTAATAACACCTGAATCGTCCGTAAGTCATAACCAGCTTCTAGTAGGTGTGTAGCAAAGCTATGCCTAAAGCTATGTGATTTAGCGGGTTTGTTAATACCTGCTTGTTTAATTGCTTTACGGATATGTTTACTGAGAGCTGAGGGGTGGAGGTGGTGTCTTCTTATTGCATCTGATCGTGGGTCCTTACCTACTCTGCTAGAAGGGAATAGAAATTGCCATGTGGTTTCTCTGGCTGCACTGGGGTATTTACGATTCAAGGCATCCGGCATATATACGTCACCATATCCTTCATCCAGATCTTGGGCATGTATCAATATCACCTTTTCAATTTGGCGCCTGATCGGCTCTATAAGGCCTTGGGGTAACATGGTCGTCCTGTCTTTGTTGCCCTTGCCGGCACGGACGAAAATATTATTACTACCAAAATCGATATCTTTAACACGAAGTGATAATAATTCGGCGCTACGAAGCCCTGTACCGTACATCAGTTCAACCATTAGCCGTGGCGTGCCTGAAAGAAATGATAATGTGTCGGCAATTTCCTGTTGGGTGTAAACAACAGGGAGTCGACGTGGTGCTTTAGCGGGTGAAAAGGAGAGATCATCAATCACGAGACCCATAAATCTTTTATAAAGATAAACGAGTGCGTTAAGCGCGATCTTTTGAGTATTCACCGAGCAGAACTGATTAACAGCTAAGTGGGATAGAAATGCTTCCACATCAACGCTACCCAAATTTTTGGGGTGTTGCTTGTTATGAAAATAGATAAAGCGTTTAACCCAATGAACGTAGGTTTGCTCGGTTTTATAGGCTAGTCCTTGTTGTCGAATATGTAGGCGAAGTTGGTCGAGAAAGCGAGTTGGCTTGGTTTGTAATTTATGACGTATATCATCCATGAGTACACCTATACTGTTTTTTTATACAGTATTGTCGATCTTTTCTAGGCTGTCAAACTCGACCCAAATAATGGGACCCCTTTCCCTTTATCTTGGAAATAAAGCTCTAACTTATTGATTTTGATGGCTAACAATATATGATCTTAGTGAAGGGATTGAATATGCGGGCTTCGGATTGGCTCTTTTTTGCAAAACGCACTTCTGTCTAAATACTACTATCCCTTTGAATTATAATAAATTAATGCCTGTGATCGCATTACTTGAAATCCAAATAAGGCGCCAAAGTAATAGAAGGCCACAGGCTCTTGAATAAGCTGTTAAAGACAAGGATAGCTATGAGGAAGATTTCAATTTTGTGTTTATCGTTACTTGTAACAGGGTGTGCGACGACATACAAAACATATCAGTATGGTCCTCTAACCAATAGTTATTGGAACAATTACTCCATCACCGATTTGCCCCAAGCTGAATTTCAGTTAGAGTTTTCGAAAACAAAGGGTCATTGTAATGTCGAGGCTTACAAGCTTCCTGTGCCATCCCCTAGCTGCGTTCAACCACCGAAGGATGATTGCACAGGAATGACAGGCTTTGCATTAGGTTTTTGCCAGTCGTATACGCCATCTATGAAGTGCGATTACAGTGCAGTGAATATAGCTAAAGATGCACGAAACGAAATATTTAAAAATTGTATGATATCTAAAGGATGGCAATATGAAACAAAACAAGGGCCAGGTGGAGATTCTTCGGGAGGTATATTTGAATATGTCGCTTATGATTCCAGCAACAAATATTTCGTAAAGCAAGGGACGATAACAAACACCGGCTCAATGTACTCTGCCGTTGTAAGAAGAAATAAAAAGGGGAGCTCATCGGACTCACATCAAGGAGTCTATTATTTTGACGTAAGCAGAAATACGCTAAAAGTAGATAATAACCCCCCTGTAGCTATTGGCAAAGGAAGTGCTGCTGAATTTATTTTACAGAGACTCAGAGCGTATTGATAATAATCTTTAACAAGTGTGGCAAAGCGTCCGCTAAAAGCGTTGCTTCGCAACAACGCGGCGTATTCCACAGGCGTTATGAGTAATTACCATGAATACTGAAAAGGAGTCTTGGTGGCAAAGATATGCTAGATGGGACTTGGTCCTATCGTTATTGGCTTGTTTCGTATTAGTAATTGGTGGGCTTTCCTATGTTTTATCCAATTAATAATCAAGTAGCACCAGCATACAATCATGCACTACTGTCCAGCATACTCTTTATGGTCTGTTGTCATATGCTACCTTTCAATAAATTGGTTAAGTGCCAGAAGTTAAAGTCACTCATAACAAGACGCTCAAGCGGGCAAAGTGCTGCGCACTTCGCCCCTTAGCTTGGCGTTAACAGTCCTGGGACTAAAAATGAGAGCATTGTTTGTCGCAACCTTAGCTACTCTTTTATTGGTCGGTTGTGCCAGTAGCGGAATCGTGAAGGGAGAATTCAGTAAAGCTACTCTCTACAAAAATTTGGCGGCGGCCGCCTCTGGCGGCCGCCTCAGCAGCTTTGCGGCATTGCCGTACTCCGGGCGGATAGGGTAGAGTGGCCACGAATAGGGCGTTTGTTTTTCCTATACTCGG
>Ga0206130_10008920_pt1 | contig 10636 bp, 5 predicted proteins | sample Helgoland_Spring_9_FD_148637 | JGI IMG/M metagenome (GOLD analysis project Ga0206130, IMG submission 148637) | Pelagic subsurface seawater microbial communities from Kabeltonne, Helgoland, North Sea - Helgoland_Spring_Bloom_20160512_1 | ecosystem: Environmental > Aquatic > Marine > Epipelagic ...
GAAGCATTTTTGTTTCTAGCAATCATCATGAAGAAGCAGTTAAGAAATCTATGTCACATGAGAATAACTTTGCTTATCTGTCAACTTATACTATGCCTGCAGGATCAAATCCAGCAACTTTAGCTAAAAGTCTTCTCAAGAATGTGGAAGACTTAAAAAAAGAAGGCTATAACAATTGTGGATTGTTAAGACATGCTTTTGGCGGGGATAGAGCTTTTTATAGCTATTGCTATTTTGATAGTTGGGAGCAATTTGCTGAAATTAACGATAATGTTGATAATGCAGATGTGAGACAGCTTTATGGAGATCACGAAGATAGATTAGTTGCAGTGGATGAAAAAAACTTAGGACCTTCAAAATACTTAGTGATGGCAAATTATTCTTTTGGCCCATATTTAACTATGGTTGAAAGGGCTGAAAGAGCAAAAAAATTATTTGATGTTTATGATCAAGGATTTGGGGGTTGTAATATGATGTCTCATGTATGGGGACCGGGTCTAGAATGGCAGATTGTTTGTGGTTTTGATAGTTATGCTGATTTTGCAAAAAAAAATGCAGCTTTAGCTCCACTTATACAGCCTCTAATGACACAAAAATTAGATATATTAAATCACTCTGATGATATTATGGTCCGTGTAAATTAATTTTAATTTTTAAATAAAAAACCCTCTTTTTGAGGGTTTTTTTATGGTGCCCTCTGCAGGAATCGAACCTGCAACTAATCCTTAGGAGGGATCTGTTATATCCATTTAACTAAGAAGGCGATGCTAACTTTTGCAAATAAAGAAATAGCATTATGACCTGATACAGTTTTCTATTTACCTATATAATATACTCGATATGAATATTACTTTGCCAGATGGCAGCATTAGAAAGCTAAAAGAAGGATCAACAGGTTTAGATTTGGCTATGGATATTGGTCCAGGTTTAGCAAAGGCCGCTATTGCAGTTACTGTAAATGGCGATCAAAAAGATTTATGCGACCCTATTGAGGGAGATGCAAAAGTCTCTATTATCACAGTTGATTCATCAGAAGGTCTTGAAATCATGAGACATACTTTAACTGCCCAGGTTTTAGCAAGAGCAGTTAAAAACTTATATCCAGATACCAAACTTGCAATAGGACCAACAATTATTAATGGCTTTTACTACGATTTTGAATTTGCAAAACCTATTTCTCCTGATGATCTTCAAAAAATAGAAAAAGAAATGAGGAAAATCATAGATATAAAATCATCTATTAGAAAAACATTGCATTCTAAAGAAGATGCAATAAAGGTCTTTAAAGATAAAGGGGAGCTCTATAAAGAATCTATTATTCAAGAGTCTGACCAAGAAGATAACTTCCAACTTTACTTTCAAGATGATAATGAATTTGTTGATTTATGCAGAGGACCTCATTTACCAAACCTCAAACATATAGGCTCTTTTAAATTAACAAAGTTAGCAGGCGCTTATTGGAAAGGCGACTCTAATAATAAAATGCTTACAAGAATTTACGGCACAGCTTGGAAAAATGATAAAGATTTAAATGCTTATCTTCATTCAATTGAAGAGGCTGAAAAAAGAGACCATAGGAAGCTTGGCAAAGAAATGAACCTATTTCATTTTCAAGAAGAAGCGCCTGGAATGGTTTTCTGGCATCCTAATGGTTGGACCATATATAGATTACTGCAAGAATTCATTCGCAATAAACTTCAAAAATATGACTACAAGGAGATTAATACGCCTCAAGTAGTTGATAGAAAGCTATGGGAAGCTTCAGGCCATTGGGATAAATATAGAGAAAATATGTTTATAACTGAAATTGATGAAGAACATGCAAATGAAAAGAGAACCAATGCGTTAAAGCCAATGAACTGTCCTTGCCATGTTCAAGTCTACAATCAAGGGCTTAAATCTTACAGAGATTTACCTTTAAGATATGCAGAGTTCGGCTCCTGTCATAGGTATGAGGCATCTGGCACTATGCATGGCCTTATGAGAGTTAGAGGCTTCACTCAAGATGATGGACATATTTTTTGTACCGAAGAGCAAATAGAGTCTGAAACAAAGCTTTTTATTCAACTTCTTTCTGACATATATAAAGATTTAGGCTTTGAAAAATTTGATATAAAGTTATCAACTCGACCTGAGATAAGAGTTGGGTCTGATGAGGTTTGGGATAAAGCTGAAAATGCACTGGAGTCAGCAATAAAAAAACTTGATCTTCCCTATGAAGTCGAAGAGGGTGACGGTGCTTTTTATGGCCCAAAACTAGATTTTGTTTTAACAGATGCCATTGGAAGAGAGTGGCAGTGCGGCACTTTCCAGGCAGATTTTAATTTACCGGATAGACTTGATGCTGAATTTATTGGTGAAGATGGTCAAAAACATACACCGGTTATGATTCATAGAGCTGTCCTTGGTTCTTTTGAAAGGTTTATCGGTGTTCTTATAGAAAATTATTCAGGCAAACTACCTTTTTGGCTTGCTCCAGTTCAAGTTGCAGTTGCAACAATAGTATCGGATGTTGATGACTATGCAGCCGAAGTAATTAATTCACTAGAGAATGCTGGGATCAGATGTCATTCTGATTTCAGAAATGAAAAAATTAGCTATAAAGTTAGAGAGCATAGCGCAGCCAAGGTGCCTGTAATTATGGCATTAGGCAAGAGAGAGAAAGAGTCTAGCACCGTTTCAATTAGAAGAATTGGTAGTGATAAAACAGAAAGCATGGACTTGAGTGAAGCATTAAAGGTTTTATCTGATGAAAATTCAAATTCTCGTTAAATTATCAAACAGTGATATTAAAAAAGTTATTTATATTTCCAATTAAATTCTATAGATATTTTATATCTCCTTTATTTCCACCTTCATGCAGATTTACACCAACTTGTTCTCAATATGCAATTGAATCAATAGAAGAGTTTGGAGTCTTAAAAGGTGGTTTTCTTGCAATTAAAAGAATTTCAAAATGCCACCCTTGGCATAAATAATATTAATAATTAAATTCTAAAGATCTATTTTTTCGTGCAATAAATATATGCATATATATATTAATTAGCATTTAATATTAAACATATTTAATATAACTAAATTTTATGTATATATTATAAAAACAATGCTATAGTTTTGAGATAAATAGTTTATCAATAACATTTCGAGGGGGTATGTTATGAACAAATTTTCTAAAAAAATATTAGCATCAGTAATTCTTACGATGCTTTTTTCTTTACAAATAATTGCACAAGAAATTGAAGAAGTTGTTGTAAGTGCAACAAAGAAGGAGCAATCTGTTCAAGATGTTCCGGTATCTATTGAGGCATTTACTGCTGAAGATATTGATAAGAACTTGGTTGAAGATTTTAGTGACTTAGCTGAAGTTGTACCAGGACTTATAGTTGATAAAGCATTGGGTTCAGGTTCAGCATACTCAATGAGAGGTGTTGGCTCTTATGGAGTTGGTGCTGCTGTTGTACCTTCATTAATAACATCAATCAATGGTCATGCTGTTGGGTCTTCTGCCCTGAATGATACAGGTTTTCATGACCTTGAAAGAATAGAGGTATTAAAAGGACCTCAAGGCACTTTATCGGGAAGAAATGCTGTTCAAGGGCTTGTAAATCTAGTTACTGCAAGACCAACTGGAGAGCTTGAAGGCAGTTTTGAAATGATAGCTGGAAACTTCAACTCAAAAAGAACAAATATTGTATTCAATCTCCCTGTTAGCGATAAGGTTTCAATGAGATTTGCTACATCTATATTTGAAAGAGACGGGACAATAAGAAATATAAATTCTGGAAATGATATAGATGGAAGAGACTCTCTAGCTGGAAGATTATCAATTGATTTTGATATGAATGAAAAAACTTCATTTGAATTTACATATGATTATCAAAAAGCTGATGATAATCGACAAAATATTGGTATTAATTTTTGTGAATCTGATCCGTTATTTGGTTGTTCACCATTCACAGTGGGGTCTATTGGACAAACAGCTCATCCTAATGGAAGTACTGCAGGTTTCTTTAATTTTGCAGCTGCTTTAAATTCTGATCCTACATCAAATTCTTATGCTGGTATAACTGCATTAAATTCAAGGGATAAAGTTAATTTAAATAGAGATCCATCTTTAATGCAAAAACATGAGTTAGCTCAAATACAAATGAATCATGATTTAAATGATAATTATGACTTGATTGTTAAGGCCACATATACAACAAGAGATTACAATCATATGGCTGATAATGATTATAATAATTCTACTGATGCATTTCCTGGGTTATTTCCTGCTGGTCATCCAGCTTCTTTAATTCCTATGGAATGGGAAGGTTGTTTTGGAGGATTTCATAGCACATTCTGTGAAACTGTAGATTCAGACAGAACTTATGAATTTTCAATGGATGAAACTGAAACTTGGCAGGCTGAAGTAACACTTATCTCTGATCTAGATGGACCTTTGAATTATCAAATCGGTTATTATCATTTTGATCAAACTAGCAGAAATATTTATCAGGTTCAAACAGCATCATGGAATCTAATTGCACAAGACGGTAGTGCACATCCCTACAATGTTCCTCTATTTGGTGGATTTTTAACTGGTTCTGGATCGGTTGATTTTTATATACCTTGGGCATTATCAGGTTTTAGTGCGGCCGCATTACCATCTTTATTGACAGGTTATTCTGCACCAGTTCCTGTACAAGGTTTTTTTAATGATGACCATATTAGAACTAAATCTAAAGCTATCTTAGGCGAGCTTTATTACGACTTATCTGAACAAACACAAATTACTGTGGGTTTAAGGTATAACGATGATGTGGTTAAAGATAGTGTGTTTTCATGTCTATCATTTACATCATGTACTAATTATCCTTTATCACAAAAACTTACTGGTGAATATGGATTTTTCCCGACACAAGTCATAGAAGCAGATGACGCTGTTGGTTATAAATTAGCAATTAAACACGATATCGATGATGATAGGATGGTTTATACAAGCTATACAACCGCAGTAAAAGCAGGCGGTAATAACCCTAATGAGCTTGGTATTCCTGATCCATATGACCAAGAGGAAACAGCAGTTTTTGAAATTGGTGCAAAAGGTATTTTCTTAGATGGAGCAATGCTATTAAATGCTGCATATTTTCGAAATACTACTGATGGAATGCTAATCTCATCGATTGTTAATGCTGGCTCAAAAAATGTTAATACAGATGCAGAAGTTAGTGGTTTAGAGGGCAACATGGTCTTATTTTTAAATGAGACCACTAGCATTGATGTAACTTTATTAAAAGCTGAATCAGAAATTACTAACTTATCCCTCATTAATCCAACTAATATTAATAATGCTTCAGCTAGGGCGCTTCTTCCGGCCTCATTAGGAGGAGGTCTTGTTCAGAGACTTGGACAGGGAGGAGTATTGACTGTTGGAGCTACTGATGCTGGTTTAGTATATAAATTTGCAGGATATTTATGTCTTGAGCCATTCAATCCATTTGGTGCGGGTTGTGGAAACCCTGGTATTCCAGCTGACGTATCTGGCAATAAGTTACCTCAGTCTCCTGAGCTATCTTATAGCATAGGTTTAAATAAAGATTTTGCGGGCGAAAATGGTAAAACTCGTGCAAGATTAGTTTATAGATATATGTCTGAAAGAGAGGGGACTGTTTATAATCAACCGCATCTGCAAGTGCCTGAGCATAAGTTTTATGACGCTACAGTTACATATCGTCCAAATGATGGCAATTGGTTTGTAAGGCTTGAAGCAAAAAACCTTGCTGATGATAGATATATTGGCAGTTGGTATTTAGCTAGTGGTCTTCAGGGTGGTAATAAGTTTGCAACTGTTACGGACCCATTAACTTGGGGTGTTGCTTTTGGAACTAGCTTTTAATGATTAAATTTTATTATTAAGGGCTATTTTCTTAGCCCTTAATATACTATTGATTATTATATATAAAATTTATATGCAATTTATATCCAATATCTACTCCATCTAGCCTAACCTAGGCATATTAATTGATTTTATATAGGGGACTTTAATGTCAAAACTAAATGTATTACTAAAAAACGCAGTACTATCAAGTATAGTATTTTTATCATTTACTGTAACTTCACAAGAAATTGAAGAAGTTGTTGTTACGGCTACAAAGAAAGAAGAGTCAGTTCAAGATATTGCTATCTCAATTGAAGCATTTACTGCAGAGTCATTAGCTGAGAACCAAGTTTATGATGTTTCTGACCTTGCCGAAATTACTCCAGGTTTAGAAACTGCAAAGGTTATTGGTTCTGGTTCTGGATGGGTTGTTAGAGGAGTTGGTTCTGGTGGTATTGGTGCTGGTGTTATAGCTTCAGTTGTTACTGCAGTTAATGGACATAGTGTAAATGATAGTGTTGTTGCTGATACAGGATTTATGGACTTAGAAAGAGTTGAAGTTCTTAAAGGACCTCAGGGAACACTTTATGGTAGAAATGCTGCAAACGGTGTTATTAATTTAATCACTGCAAGACCAACATCTGAGTTTGAAGGAAGTTATGATGTTGAAGTTGGTACATATGGCAAAGTCAAAACTACCGCAGTTGTAAATATGCCTTTTTCTGATTCTTTAAGAACAAGACTAGCAGTTATGTCTAATAAAAGAGATGGAATGGTTACAAACTTAGTAACAGGTAATGAATTTGATGATAGAAACGATCAAGCATTTAGGCTATCAGTTGATTGGGATATAAGCGATGCTACAAACCTTAAATTTACATACAATCAACAAGAAAGTGATGACAATAGATTTCAAGAAGAAGTATCATATTGTGCTCAAGATATTTTTTATGGATGTAATCCTTATGAAAGAGGTGAAATGAATGTTGCTGCTGATACAAGAGGCCACATAGCCGGATATTTTGGATTTGCTGCTCATTTATATCCGTTAAGCCTAGGCATATCAAATTCTTATAGAGATTATGCATCATCAGAAGATTTCTCTGAGCTAAGATTAAATAGAGAACCAACTCACTTTCAAAAACAAACGGTTGCAAATCTAGAGTTGAACCATGATCTTACTGATAATTTACTGTTAACCGCTAAAGTTTCTTATGACACCAGAGATTTTCATCAAGGCGGTGATAACGATCAAGCGTATACAACTACTCCTTTACTTGGCTCAGCCTTTGGTCTTCCAGGCGTTACTCCTGTAGAGGGTTATTTATGTTTTGGTGGAGAAAGACCGTTTTGTGAGAATGTTGATTCAGAAAGAACCTATGATTTTTCTGATGTTAATCAACACGGAACTCAATTAGAGCTTAATATTGTTTCTAGTTACGATGGTCCTTTTAACTATACAGCTGGTCTTTATCAGATTGAAGATAGAAATGATAATGTTTATATAGCTCAAACAGCTGGCTCTCAATTCCTTGGAAGTTTTGGATACCATCCTTATAGCGCGCTTGTAAAAGCTTTAACTGCGGTTGATGGCGTCTTCCCTGGTTATGACTGGAGTTCTAAAGGTGGAGTTGGGTTTTATTCAGGCATGTTAACGTGGGTAGGTCTTCTTGCACAAGCTCCTACTTCACAAGCATTTGCTGATCAAACTGTACTTATGAATAATTCTTTAGATATAGTTGTGCCAGGTGATATTACAGGTGTTAATAATGATCAAAACGTTGATACTACCTCTAGGGCTTTATATGGTGAAATGTATTTTGATCTTTCTGATGATACTAAATTGACTATTGGTGGTAGATATCAAGAAGATGAGACTACTTCATATGTCTACAACGATCCTGTTGCTGTACTATATTTAACCACAGGTTGTTTTTTAGCTGAAAATAGAGACTCATGCTCATTTGTTGATGTTACTCCAGTGGAAGATGACGCTTTTTCATATAAGCTTGCACTACAACATAATCTTTCTGATGATGTTATGGTTTATGGTAGTTATACAACTGCTATAAGGGCTTCAGGTGTTAATGCTGGGGCTAATCCAACAACCTATGATCAAGAAAAAAATGCAACTTTAGATTTTGGTTTAAGAAGCATTTTAATGGATGGCGCCATGTTGCTTAATATGAATGTATTTAATACAGTAAGTGACGGATTTTTGGTAGCTGCCGTTCAAGATACTGGTACAGAAAATACTAATATAGATGCTGAAATATCAGGGTTTGAAGGTAATATGGTGTTATTTTTATCTGAAACAACAAGGCTTGAAGCAAACTGGTTATTCTTAGACCACGAAGTTACTTCTGATAGTGAATTAATTAACTATCTTAATCCAGCTAATGCTCCGGTTGTTCAATATCTCGGTGCTGTTGATCCTAATGGAACTGGTGTTCTTACAGGTGCAGTTCATAGTAATGGCAGAGTTCTGTATAAATCAGCAGGATATAATTGTACATCACCTGCCAATGCTCTACTTGGGCAGGTTGCAGGAAATCTTTGTAATGGTCTTCAAGCTGGTTGGGGTGATAATATAAAAGGAAACAGACTTCCAGGTTCCTCAGATGCATCATACGGCCTATCATTAACACAAGATTTCAATAGCTCCAATGGTGTAACTTCAGCAAGACTCTCATATAGATATAGAGGCGAGGCTGACATGGATATTCATAACATGGAAAGATTAAAAATTGATGCTCAAGATACCATGGATTTACTTGTAACATATAAGCCAAATGAAGGAGACTGGTATGCTGGCCTTTTTGTTAAAAATATTAGAGACCAACAGCATTTAAATGCTCTGCGTCCTGCAAGTAATGTTCAGGGTGGACAATTATTTGGTTCTTTCACAGATCCAAGAATTTGGGGTATCCAATTTGGATCTAAGTTTTAAGATATACATCTAATAACTAATAAGCCCAGTTTACTGGGCTTTTTTTTTACTTCATACTAAACACATGCTACCACTGCCTTACAGATCGGAATTAATAATTGTTTCACAAGATATGTGTGATCATAATGGCCATATGAATGTTAATTATTACTACCAACTTTTTGATAGTGTTTATACAGAAATGTACTGCAAAGATCTTGGTTTTGATGATGTATATTTAGCCAGAGGTTTTTCTACATTTACCCTTGAAGATAGCATTAGATATTTAAAAGAATTTAGATTAAATGATAAGGTTTATCCGTCATTTCATCTTGTGAAAGTAAATAAAAAGCTTCTTCATTTTGTTGGCATTCTCCATAATGAAAAGAATGAATTATCAGCAATATTTGAAACAGTTCTTGCGCATATGGATTTAAATGCTAGAAAAGTTACAGAATTTAAATTAGATAGACTAAATAATCTCATAGACTATACAAAAGCCAATACTTTACAAGAAAGTTTACCATTCGAACTTAGACTTAATATAAAAGATATATAAATGAAAAAATTCTCACATATTTTTCTTTTATTGCTTATATACACTTCTACATCTTTTTCACAAACCATCAGTGTAATGTCAATAAATGCTCAAAATTTATTTGATACACTTGATGATTTTAACAAAGACGATAAAGCCTTCCTGCCTATTGAATTAAAGCAATCTGAGAATCATAAAAATGAGTGCAATAACATAAATGTAAAAAGATGGAGAATGGAGTGCTTTTTTCAAGACTGGAATAAAGAAACCAAGGATGCAAAGTTAAATAATCTTGTCGAGGTAATTATTTCATATGGGGATAATGGTGCAGATGTTGTTGGCCTTCAAGAGATCGAAAATATTAACATTCTTGGTCAATTATTCCAGTTATTAAAACCTTATGGATATTTAGATTTTAAATTACTTGAGAGCAATGATAAAAGGGGTGTTGATACAGCTTTTATCTCTAAATATAAAATCAAAAATCCAAAGCTTCATTATGTAAATTTCTCACCAAACTTTGAGACCATTGATACTAGACCAATTTTTGAAGTAGATATTGAAATCGATAAAAAAATTGTTAAATTTTATAACGTTCACTTTCCATCAAACTTTCATCCCGCTCAAATGAGAATTGAATCTTTTGATAAATTAAAGAATCTTATAAGAAGTCATGATAAGCCTGCAATAGCACTAGGAGACTTTAACTTAACAAATAAAGATGATAAAAAATTTAATATTTACAAGGGACAGGAAGACTTTTGGTATGTAGCTCACAGAGAGGGATGTAGCTCATGTAAAGGTACTTACTATTACGGAAAGGGAAAATCATGGGATTTTCTTGATACTATTATGGTTTCAAAAGACAGGGGTATTAATTTTAACCTTAGGTCTATTAATGTTTTTAAGACAGAATTTAATACATACAAGGATACTGGAAAACCTTTTTGGTTTAACCCTGAAAACAAGCAAGGTGTTTCAGATCACTTTCCAATAGTTGCTGAGATTAATATTAATTAATCACTGAGAGTAGAGATGTTATTTTCTCCAACCACCTCTATCGAATATTCTTAGATAGGTAAGCTGATCATGTTCAGAAAGATTTATTACTTTGCAGTAATCTCCTGACTGAACTAAAACAACATCACCAGCTGTTAAATCATAAGAGTCTTTGTGCTCAACTCCATATGATGGATCAGATCCATGCCCCTCGTCGGAGTTCATATACTCAACAACTTCCATGGAGCCTCTTCCGTTTGTTATGACGTAAACAACATCTGAATCAATTAACTTATGGCCTTGTGTGCAT
>Ga0206130_10008921_pt1 | contig 10635 bp, 10 predicted proteins | sample Helgoland_Spring_9_FD_148637 | JGI IMG/M metagenome (GOLD analysis project Ga0206130, IMG submission 148637) | Pelagic subsurface seawater microbial communities from Kabeltonne, Helgoland, North Sea - Helgoland_Spring_Bloom_20160512_1 | ecosystem: Environmental > Aquatic > Marine > Epipelagic ...
TGTTCAAAGCGGACAAGACTCTACCGTTCAATATGAAGCCTGGTCTATTCAACAAGATGGTAGAGATCATAAAAATAGTTCAATTCTTAAGGAAATATGGGATTACAACAAAGAAGATTGTGATTCTTTAATAATATTAGCAACATGGTTAAGAAACATACAACATCAACATAATTTTAATCCTGTCCCAAAAATCTTTGATGATAATATTAAAGAATCCGAAGATATTGAAGTAATACTTGAAGAGTTACTGTCTAATTTAAAAGACTCTAAAAACAAACCATTTGGAAAGTTATTAGCAAATTTATCTCTCTATCACAAGAGAGAAAATAAACCTGTTTTTTGGAGAATGTTTGATAGATTAGAGTCTACTGATGAGGATCTTATTGGAGACTTAGACTCACTAGGATCTCTTAAATCTACTGGGAAAGTTGTTGATATAACTTCTAGATCAAAAGGTTATGAATATTCTTTTGATAAAAACCAAGATACAAAACTAAAAAAGGGTGATCAGGCTATAGTTAAACAAGATCCATCCCTAAACGCTACTATTTATGATATTAATCCGGTTAAGGGAACGTGTGTCTTAAAAACTACTTCAGATGAAATGCCTAATTTTTTAAGTCTTGTCCCATTTAAAGTAGTAAATCCAGGAGTTATTGAAAAAAGTATAGAGAAAACTGCAACAGCATATCTTCAGTCTGGAGAAATTAAACCTTGTTTAGAAAATTTTCTCAGTAGATCGAGGCCTAGATTAAAAGTAGATGGTGAAATTGATTTATCAAAATGGGGAGAGAATCCACTTGAGTCTTGTTTAAAAATTACTACTAATTTAAATAATGGTTACCTTTGCATTCAAGGACCACCTGGCACAGGAAAAACATATGTGGGATCGAAGTTAATAGCAAACCTTGTAGATAAAGGATATAGAGTTGGCGTTGCTTCAAATAGCCACAAGGCGATAGATAATTTACTTCAATCTGTCGTAAAAGATTTAGATGATCAAAATATTGAAGGTCAAATATGTCGTATAAATAACGGATTTGATCCTTTTTACGAGTCATCAAAAAGAATAGAGCAATATAAGTCTGCTTCAAATGTATCATTTAAAAAAGAGTTTAAAGTTTTCGGAGGAACTGCTTGGTCTTTTTCGAGTCCTGTTTTTCAAGACCAGTTAGATTATTTATTTATAGATGAATCAGGACAAGTATCCCTTGCTAATGTTGTTGGAATGTCATCAAGTACAGATAATTTAATATTGATGGGCGATCAAATGCAATTGTCTCAACCTACAATTGGAACTCATCCAGAAAATACAGGTCTTTCATCATTGGGTTATTTATTAAGAGATAAGCCTACTATCCCATCTGATATAGGAATTTTATTACCAAACACCTATAGACTTCATCCAGATATATGTGACTTCGTATCAAAAAATGTATATGAGGGAAGAATATCGGCAATAAAACAAAATGCTAAAAGAGTTATTAATCCAATTAAGAACTCTAAATTTTTACAACCATCAGGAATTAAATATATTGAACTAGATCACTCAGGTAATGAACAAGCAAGTTTTGAGGAAGTAGAAATAATTAAAAAAATAACTGATGAACTTTTACAATCAACGAAAGAGGGGTATGTAGATTCAGTAATTAATGAGGATGATATTTTAATAATATCTCCTTATAACCATCAGACAAGAGTTCTTCAAGATAACTTAGGTAATAAATATCAGATAGGAACAGTAGACAAGTTTCAAGGAAGAGAAGCGCCAGTGGTTATAATTTCAATGGCATCTAGTGATATAGAATCATCACCAAGAGGTATTGAGTTTTTGTTTGAAAGAAATAGATTGAATGTAGCTATAACAAGAGCTTTAAGTTTAGCAATAATAGTTGGATCTAAAAATTTAATAACATATAACAACTGTAATATTAATAGAATGCAATTAACTAATTTCTATTTAAATTTAATTAGTAGCTCTTAACGTCATATCCAATAAACCTCCTTCCTAATTTATTTGCTACTTTACCTGTTGTTCCAACTCCCATAAAAGGATCTAGCACCCAATCATTTTCATTTGAGGTTTGTAGTATAGGTAACGTGACTATTTGTTCATTGAATGGTGCTGGATGCTCGTTATCATTATGAGTAAGCTTTTGATTAACGACTGCTGTCCTAACTATATCCTCACTCCAATAATCTCCCATATTTTTCCCTTCTCTTGGAATATATGGACTAGATGAAATTTTTCCTTGTTTAACGGATTTATGTCTTGGTGGCAGAGATGATTTAGTAGAGTCTTTCAGTGGCGCGAGTGTATGTTTATAGATGTAGTCTTTTGTTTTTACAAAGTGAAAGATAAATTCATATGACGGACAGAGATTTGATTTAGATGAAGATGGTTTTGGGTTTGTTTTTGACCAAATAATCGTATTCCTAAGTATCCAACCACTATTTTGTAATTCAATCGCGACTTTATGAGGTATGTTCTGTAAGTTACCATTTAAAAATGTATCACCAAGATTAAGAAAAAATGACCCTTTTTTATTTAATACTCTAAAACAATCTTTCAAATGATTTGTAAGATTTAAAATAAATTGTTCTGAATTTTTTTCTTCACCTAAAGAGCTTTTATTTGTGTATTTTCGTTTGTTCCAGTAGGGTGGCGAGGTAAAGATGGTTTGAATAGATCCGTCTTTAATTTCACTCATATCATCAGATGACTTTTCATAATAAATAAATTCATCACAACTAGTAACTGTTTTTTTGGTTGAATGTATTGATTTATTTTCTTTATTTGCTCTTTGAACTTGAAGATAGGCTTGTGAAACAGTAAGAATCTCTTTATCTATTAAATCTATTAGTTTTTTATCATATTTCTCAACGACTTTTAATTTTCCAAGAGTACTTGATCCAATATTTAAATCATCAGAAATTTTATCTCTTAATTTACCCTTGGTGTTCTGCAGAACACCGTAATATTCTTCTAAAACTTTAGATTCGTTAAGGATTTCTCGAAAGGTTTTAATTCTATGTTTATTAAAATGAACTAAATATTTAGGATCTTCGTTTTTTTTAAGAGTAATTTTAATAGCATCAACATCCTGCCATTTAAGAGATTTTATAGCTTCATATCTTCTATTTCCTGAGATAATCTGATTTTTTTGATTAATCACTATTGGCTCCAATAGGCCAACCTCTTTAATGCTCTCTACAAGATCTTTTAAATTTGATATTGAATAAATTTCTTTATTTTTTGGATGAGGTTTTATCTTATTTATATCTATCCGCATCTAGATATTTAAAAATAAACAAACATAAATTGCAAGGAGAAAAAATAAGACTATTTTTCAATATATAATAGACTTTAAATGAAAAAATTAAAACTATTTGAAGCTTTCGCGGGTTATGGAGGTGCCGCGTATGGACTTAAAAGAGCAAAAATTCCATATGAAACAGTTGGGTATTCTGAAATTGATAAGCACGCAATTGAATTTTATGAAAATAACCATCCGGGGATAAAAAATTATGGGGATATTACAAAAATTAATCCAAAACATATTCCCGATTTTGATCTTTTTACTGGAGGGTTTCCTTGTCAACCTTTCTCACAAGTTGGTCTTGGACTTGGTGAGTTAGATACTCGAGGTACATTGTTTTATGATATTCTCAGAATCTGTAAATACAAAAAACCGAAACATATTCTTCTTGAAAATGTAAAGGGGTTAGTACAAAAACGACATAAAAATACCCTATCTACTATTATTTCTAGCTTAAATAATATTGGATATGATGTTGATGTAGCATTGCTTAATTCAAAACATTATGGTATTCCACAGAATAGAGAAAGGGTCTGGATTTATGCTTACCTTGGTTCTCTACCAGCTTTTTTTAAAATAAACCCTAAACAAAAAGAACTAAAATTATTTTTTAAAGACTTTTTAGATAAAAAGCCTAAAAAAACATTATTTAAAACTCAAAAACAAATAAGAAGACTAATGGAATTGTACGACTTAGACTTCATTGTTGATGAGCCTTCGTGTGCAGACTTGTACAACAAAAATATTAGAAAAGACGGGATAAGCGTTACTATTTTAGAACCACACCATAACAAAATGAGGATAGTTCATCCTCCAAAAGGAAAAGATTTACAAGTTAGGAATTATTCTATAGAAGAGCATTTTAGATTAATGGGGTTTAAAAAAGAAAAGATTAATTTTGGAGGTCAATCATACTCACAATTATGCAAGATGGCAGCGAATGGGTGGGATATTAATTTAACCTCATTAATTTATAAAAATATTTTTGAACAAATTGATTTTTAAATATAAGAAATTAAAATCAAATTACTTTTTGAAAACATATTGAAATAACCTCGACTTTCATCTTTTAGTATTTCTGAGGTGTTTAAAGAGTTTTAGGTTTGACTTTGTTAATCTATCATAACTTATTCTTATTCTTCCATCTTTTCCAATCACCATCGTCTTGTGGTACCCATCCATTTTTAAAATCTTTTATAATTGTGTCATTTCTAGATCCGGTTAATCTTGCAATCTTCCAAGATCCACACTTTTCATTATCAATCCACACCCTATAAATTTCATCTGCCTTTAACCAAATATCTCTTGAGTCTACAGTTCCATAAGTTTTTTTAGACTCTAAGAATTTGTTAATATCTTTTAACCAATTATTTTTAAGGGCAGCATGATATGCCCCATGATGATTTCGAAATTCCTTTCTGTTTGAACAAGTTTTTGCAAGAGAAATGCAGTTTGTTTTTGTCCATGTGTTCTTTTGCGATATTCTTCTCATATGTGAGCATGCTTTTTCCAATAATCTTTGAGATACAGCAGCATCATATATCTTTGGACTTAAATTTTTAAAATCTACTCTTCTTGTGTATTTTTTTGCCTCTAAAAAAATTATCTCATCTGTGTAAATTCTCTTGCTTGTTCCAGTTCTGCCTAAACTCTCCTTTTTATTAAGAACTTTGTAGTTCTTTTTTTCATAAAATTCTACCCATTCAGTTTCAACGCGTTTAACATCGATCTTTTCATATATGTAATCTGTGAGTTTAATAAACTCAGTGCCAGAAAGGCCCACAATTACCTTGGAGTTAGAACTATTATTCTTAGATCTATGTTGTTTAATTCTTTTATTAAATAATTGTCTCGTTATTCCAACATATACCATTTTTTCTATCTTGTTAACGATTGAGTAAACACAATGATGATATCCATCCGCAGGACTTCCCATATGTTTACAGACTTCGTCTATCCAATTATTAACTAAACTTGAGTTATACGCTGAACTGCTTTTGCGCATAAAATCAGTTCTGTTTGAATATTTACTTGCCTCCATAAAACAATTTTCTTTATTCCAAAAACCTTTTGGTTTTATTTTCCGAGTCATATGTTTTGTGATCTCGTCTTTGTACCCTCTTTTTAAGGAATATAGATAAGCGCCCTTTTGTTCATTCATAAACTTTTTGAGTGAGGTATATCTTTTTGAAATCTTAATAAGTTTTGATTTTGTCCAAATATCAATTTCCATGTGTGAACAAACTTCATTAAGAATTTTTTGCCTTCTTGCTGCAGAATATGCACCAGGAGATCCTTTTTTAAATTTTTGTCGTCTGTTGTATTTTTTTGCTTCGGCAACAATATATTCTTTAAACCATTTCTTTTTTGGCATTTATAAATTCTGACATAACCTTATTTAAATGTCTTATAAATAAATATGACAGATTGCAATTGAGTCTATAAATCAATTATGACTAAATCGAAAAAATAAAGCGGTGTTCTTGTAATCCATTCTATTCGGATAACTATTCATAATTTTTCACATTAAGGTTGAATTGAAAATATTTTGTATTATCGTCCGCAGAATTTTGTTCAATATGTATACTTGTTTAGTGAATAAAAAAATAAATGATGGTCATCGAGGGTCAAAATCAGACATCGCAAGTAATTATAAAAAACAAGGACATCGAGACGAAGAAGAGTTTGCATCTCTAATAGGTGGAAAAGTTATACCGGGACAACGAAAAGTTGATGTTATAGGACACAATGGAACCACATATTCTTGCAAGGGTGGGGAGACACATTGGCAAATATTATTATATTCTGAAAATAATTTTATAAATAATGAGTGGGGTGAATTAGGAAAGCTTTTTAGAGAATGCCTAAACTGTTTTCCAGTGAGTTATTCAAAATATTTTAAAGACAAGTTATTAGCTAAAAAAGCTATTTATAAATATGTAAGACAAGAAAGTGGTGAAGATATAAATACCCATGATGACATAAAGAAACTAGACCCCCAAACAAAAAGAAACATTAAAGACTCACTCAGAAATAATCACCCTCTCTTAAAAGAGTTAATTGGCACACAAAACAGTTATTTAAACGCGAAATTCAAACTTCAGTCCGCGACATTCAAAATGAAAGAAAAATTCGAAGAAATCGGTCAAATTAAAAATTTTTTAGAAAAGGGAATGTTTGATAACGAAAACGTAGAAAAACTAGTTGTAAAAGAGGGAGATAGTTTTTTGGTTTTTGATAAATTTGATATTCTTGATATTTTTGAGTCGAATCTTAAAGTAGTAAATTCTGTTGGGGGTCATGGAATTGATGATATTAATCTAGACGGACAAAAAACAATTATGAAATATAAACAAAACATCGTTGAGCTGGAGATAAGAAATGATCAATCAATATATAGACAAGTAAGATTTAACATGAAAAGACAAAAAGCAATTGAATTATTTAAAGACAAAACCAAAAAGATAAATTCACCCAATGACAGAGTTTTATACTTCGAAAAATATTAGATATACAACCAACATTAAACTCCCCAACTCCCGCGAACAAATCTATGTATTTTATTTCAGTTAAAGAAGTAATCTACTAAAACCCAAGAAGAGGAAGGTAAACAATCTTGTAAACAGAATGTGATTACTAAAAACGATAACATTTTAGTGAGGTGTGAAAGGGGATGGAAAGATAAGGTAAAAGGTATATCTAATAGTATTGGAGTACCAAGTTCTGTATTCATACGAGAGAGTGTGAATAAGAATATCAATTCATTAACCCAATAATTACCATTATTTAATTAAAACAAACCTTTAGATGTATCTAGAATTAATCTCTCACTATTTCTAAGTACTCTTCTAATACTACTTTCATTCTTGGGAATACGAACATCATAATATTTGTAACCACCACTCAGTAAATCAATGATATCTTTTCTAGTATTCCCAGAATGTTTCCAAACAAAGGTGTTGTATTTCATATGAGTTGGAATGTATTTGTGTTGGGTTTGAATTACAAATTCTGATGTAAATGATTTACTTGGTTTAATTAATTTCCTAACTCCCCTTATAACATCTTCCTTCTTTAATCTTTTATCAACCTTGATGTAAACATAATTATCATCATCTTCAATTTCACTAACCAATGTTGGTTCAGTTTCAATAAATAAATGTTTTTTATCTTTCCACCAATCATCAAATCGATCTTTTCTCACCCTGTCTAAATCCCATTTTTTATAAAATTTCTTATCAACCTTCACTTTGATTTTTTTATTATTAACATAATCAATAATTGGAATATTATTATCCTCACAATCTAGTCCTAACCTCACAAATAAAAACCACATTCGATACATCTGAATAGATCTTCCTAACGCATCTCCTTTAAAAATTCTGTTGGAAACGCGTTTAGATCCAGTTCTTGGGACAATAGATTTTGAGTAAGTAAGTGTCATGTTAACAGTATAGGGATACATTACTTTTGAGACAAGTTCAGTGTCTTATGTATCTCACATATTCTTGATAAAATGAGTAAATAATTTAATTAAATAGGAGAAAAAATGAAAATTAATTTAGAAAAATTATGTGATCTATATAACGAACACGTAACGAAAAGTCATAAGTTCACTTTGACGTTAAACCGTAAACAAGGAAAGATGGAATTTAATAAAGAATTACAAACAAAGGTTGATGAACTCAATGATTTGGAAACATGGAAATTTTTATCAATGGTATTCGACATGTTAAAAATTATTTCTGAAGACAATTTGGAGAAAATCAGTTTACCAATTAAAAGGGGTGTGTAATGGATGAAATAAACTTTGAGAAATTTAGAAAAACGATCATAAAAGAATTTAAAAATTTAAACTATGTTGAATCACTCGAACTATTAGTCTTATTGCAAGAAAAAACAATAAATAAATTACATGATGAATATTTACAAAAATAAATTCTAATACAAATAATATTCAATATATAAAAATTTCCAAAATTGATTTATAATTGAACAAAACAGGTGTTACAGTTTATGAGAGTTGTTAAGTACCAAAGAATATCAACAAATCATCAAGATCTAGAAAACCAAACACAATCTATCGATACCCAAATTGAGAGACTGGGTTGGGATTGTGTCGGTGAATATAAAGAAATTGAGTCGGGTATGAAATCAAGAGATACAAGACCTCAATTAAGAAGACTACTTCGTAATTCAAGATTAAGATTATTTGATAGAGTTATTGTTTACTCATTGGATAGATTGGGTAGGAGTGTGGTTGATGTCATTAACACAATAAATGAACTAGAGGAGGTAGGAGTAAATGTTTTCATTGTCAAAAATTCAATCGACACATCAACACAACAAGGAAAACTATTCACCTACTTTTGTTCAATCTTTGGAGAAATGGAAAGAGATATGATTTTATCTCGTCAGAAATCATCAATAGAAAGATTAAGAGAAAAAAATAAGAGATGGGGTAAGGGTAGATTACTATCTCATGACACAAGAAAACAAATAGTTAGATTGAGAGATGAGGGAATTTCATATAGAAACATTTGTAAAGAATTGAACGTTTCTTTAGGAAGTGTTCAACACACATTAAAAAGTATCGGATGAAAGAGAAATTATATTGTTACTTAAGAGTCTCTACCAAATCACAGGAAGAGGAAGGTAACTCTATTGAAAACCAAAGATTCACAGGAAAAAAAGTATCTAAGAAATTAGGTATGAAATATGTAGAAATGAACGAAGGTGGTTTGTCTTCTATGAGTAGTAATAGGATTAAATTCAATGAATTGAAAGAGGGGATTAGTATTGGGAGAGTTAAAAATATTTGGTATTACTCAAGAAGTAGATGGAGTCGAAATACAGTAGAAGATTTATTGATGAAACAAAATTACTTTATTCCCTATAAGGTTAATGTGTTTGAGGGAGAAAATGGAAGTAAAAGAGATTTCACGGATCCAAAAGATGAATTATTAGACACTATTCTTACCACAGTTCAACAATTCGATCGTCAACAAAGAAGACAGGTCAGTGTTTCTGGTAAACGTCACTTATCACTTACCCAGGGAGAGAATGGAGTTTTCATGGGTGGAACAATTAACTTTGGTTACTCCAATATTGATAAACGATGGAAAATAAATCCAGATGAATCTAAGTGGGTAAAGGAAATTTTCAAACAATACGAACAAGGAAAATCATTAAAATATATAAAATCTCTTCTTGATACCAACGGAGTAAAACCAAGAAGGGGTAAGTTATGGAATCTTGGGACTTTAAATACCATATTAAGAAATAGGGTTTATATAGGAGAATATTTTTGGGTTGATAAAGAAACGAAAGATAGATTTTACATTGTTGTACCTCCAATTATTTCTCACTCCCTGTTTAATAGAGTTCAAAGAAAGATCAAAAAAAACACCATAAACAAGGGTAATAATTCTAGAAAGTATGAATCATTATTGAGTAACTTACTGGAATGTTATTGTGGAGAAAATATTTCAGGTCAGGTTAGAAAATCAGTAGGTAAAAATTATTACACTTGTTCATCCAAACGAAATCACTGGAAAGGTAAAGATGTAAAAATTTGTGATAATCGAAGAGGTATGAATCTAGAGATAACCAATGAGTTTGTAATATCAAACCTACAAACAGTAATGAATGACTCATCAATATTAAAAGAAAGATTTAAAAAAGATATTTTAAGTAAAAAAAATATTAATAAAAAAGAAATCGAGTCATCAAAGAAAGAATTAGAAAAAAAAATAAAACAAGTTGATAAACAAATTGATTTAACGGTGAAGTCGATATCGATAAATGAAGTAAATCATATGACAAACTGATGAAAAACTTTATATTCAAATTAAAAAGAATTTAGATTCTGAAATGGAAAATCTTGAGTCTACTAAATCTAGACACATTGGAGAAATAGATCAATTAGACAATCAAAAAGATTGGGTTGATTGGGTTAGTAAGTTCGGAAATAAGATTAAGGGAGATTTTCAAAAAGTATCAACAGAATTATTAGAGGGTATTATTGAAAACATCCTTGTTTATCCCATCAATGGTAAAGATAGAGATAATAATCCAAAACAAATAGGTCATAAGTTAGTAATTAACTTTAAATTACCTATTGTTAGGGATTCAATAAGATATAAAGATTCCAAGAATAAATCTAAGGGTTATACTTTAATCAATGGAAAAAAAGAACTTACTCTCAATACAGAAATCCCTGTTGGTGGAAGGGGTAAAAAAAAACAATGAAAAAAAGAGTTACACCCAAAAACAATCCATCACAGTGGAGTAGATAAAGGTGTCTATTAAT
>Ga0206130_10008924_pt1 | contig 10631 bp, 12 predicted proteins | sample Helgoland_Spring_9_FD_148637 | JGI IMG/M metagenome (GOLD analysis project Ga0206130, IMG submission 148637) | Pelagic subsurface seawater microbial communities from Kabeltonne, Helgoland, North Sea - Helgoland_Spring_Bloom_20160512_1 | ecosystem: Environmental > Aquatic > Marine > Epipelagic ...
GCTAGAACGAAAAGGAAAAAACGATGATAAAAGCAAAATATTACTATAAGGGCGAAGTTGTAGGCGCAGTCAAGTTCGAACATGACCGCCAATATCAACCGGTAGACTCAAGTGTAATCATCGCAAGTGCTCCCAGCAAATGGACATCATGCTGTTGGGATCATGGTGAAATACAGGCACCAAGAAAAAAACGAAAGCCTGTTGAAGAAGAATCATCAATCGAAATCACTGTTTTGGATGATGAATAAATACTAGTACAACAACAAAAGGATTTTAGGTATGACCGATATGACCGAGACAGCGGGTAATAATGAAGACAATGTAGATACTGGTGCTACATCCACAACTGTGGAGACTAATGACCAGGTAGAGCGTAACTTCACTCAGCAAGACGTTGATAAGATTGTTCAAGCAAGATTGGACAAGTATAAAAAGAGATATCAAGAAGTGGATCTCAATGAGTACAAATCTTTGAAAACAGCCGAAGAAGAACGTGAGTTGGACGCAATGAAAAAGCGTGAAGAGTTTGACAAAGTACTTGCCTCACAAAAGGACAAGTATTCTAGCGAAATCACGCAGTTAAGACAAGAACTAACAAACCTCAAGGTAGATGGTACACTACTTGCAACGGCAGGATCCCGTAATGCGGTAAATCCCGAGCAAGTGGCTCAACTATTAAAGGGTAGAGTGGGACTTGACGAAACAGGTCGTCCAGTCGTATTTGATGATGGAAAAAACATTCAATACGATCCTGAAACTGCCGAGCCAAGAACAATCGAAAGTTATGTAAATGAATGGTTGGATTCTAACCCTCATTTCTTGCGTTCAGGTCCTGGCGGAGTAAGTAGCAAAGGAAGCACTGGTCCAGTAACTACGGGCGGTGTGGATGTTGCCGCATTAGACTTAACAAACCCTGCCGATAGAGAAGTTTATAAGAAACTTAAGGCAGAAGGTAAAATATAACACAGTAAAGGAGCCACACAATGGCAAACTCAGCATACGGGTCAGGTATTAACCTTGACGCATTAATGGTAAACACAAAAGCAGCAACAGTATATGCAGCACACGAATCATCACTATATCTTGGTGGTCTAATCATTCCAACAGTAACAGTTCCTGCAGGATCAATGGTTGCACAAGTTCCAGTATTAGGTTCAGTTGCAGCAACAAAAATCGGCGCAGAAGCAACACCAGGTGCCGACCTTGATTCAGTACTTCCAACAGACACAAAAGTTAACATCAACGTTGACCTACACGCAGCACGTACAGTTCTACGTGACTTAGGTGGCGCAGATGCAAACGACCTAGGCCGTCAACTTGGTGCAGCAGTATCAACATCATTTGACACAGACGTTGCAGTAGCAATGGGTGGTTTAACTGCACAAGAAGCAACAAGTGCACTAGACTTAGAAGAAATCTTCAAAGCAATCGCAACTATCCGTGGTGCAGGTGAAACAGGTCAACTATTCGGCATCGTTTCAACATCTTCATATGCAGCACTAATGAATGCAATCGGAAGCACATCATATGCTGGTGGTGATTTCCAAACAGAAGCAATGCGTAACGGTTTTGTCGGCGCAATCGCTGGTGTACAAATGTTTGTAAGTTCATACTTGAATGACACAAACACAGGCGCAACTAACGCACAGTGTGCAATCTTTGGTCAAGACGCAATGCGTATCGCAATGCAGAAAAACGTTGATCTAGAAATCGAACGCCGCGCAGCAGCAGTTGGTTTCGATATCGTAAGTTCTCTACACGCTGGTGTAGGTGTTGTAGACGCAACACGTGGTGTTCTAATCGCAGACCAGGTATAATAGTTTAAAGTAGGAGAAAGCAATGGCGGTATTCGCAACAGACGCAGATTTAGAAACAATCATACCTGATATCTTCAATCATGGTATGGATACATTCACTGGTGAACTAGTCCGTGGAAGTTCTGATGTGGCTCGCCGTATCAAAACAGAATGGTGGAACGTAGAACATGATCCTGCACAATATGATCCTGATCTATTAATCGCTGATGAATGGCGTATGACAACTGTGTATTATACACTTGCGCAATACATCTTGCCATTGCTTTCTAACTTTCAGGAAGATGATACTTTCCAAAGACAGATGTTATTTTACAAAGAACGTTATCAAGAAGAGTTTCTAGCGGCAGCCGCTGCTGGTATCTCATATGATGCCAATACAGATGGTGTATACGAAACTAGTGAAATAGATTATGTCGATGCGGGTAGACTAGTAAGATGAACTCAAATCGTAAACTCATATTAGAAAATATAGTGCAAGATTTGCGTAGTATTACTAACCCAAAGTTGGGTAAGATATCAACTAAACCTGAAGACTTTGCCAGACTTGCTAGAACAGCGTTTCCATTTGTTCAAGTGGAGATCACAGATGAATCTAAAGAAGATATTGCCATGGAGTGGAGATTATCTACTCTGACTATAGCAATAACTGTTCATCTATCGGGTAAGTCACTAACGGAACAAACTCAATCACAACTCACTAGCATCACTGATGCTATAGAAACTGTGATAGAACGAGATAGAACCCGTGGTGGAGTAGCACAACTAACAGAACTATTAGAAATAGGGGATATGCAGGAAACTGGTTATCCCACAGTCGCACAAACTCTGAGTATCGGTGTACAATATACCTATGCTCGTGGAAATACATAACAAGGAGACCAGAGATGGCAGATGTAAACAAACTACACAGTGGTTCAACTGGTATCGTCTATATCGGCACTACAGCGGTTGCGTCAATCAGAAGTTTCTCACTAGAAGAAACACAAGAAACTATTGATGCTACAACTATGAATGTCGGGGGCGTTGCATACAGAACAAACCTACCAACCTTCAAATCATGGAGTGGATCGATTGATGTCTTTTGGACAACAGTTGATGATGATACAGCACCTGATGGAATGGCAGATGCTAACACATTGCTTGTTCCAGGATCAACAGAAGTAACGATTCACTTCTGGCCAGTAGGTGATGATCAATACGAACTAGGCTTCCAAGGCCCAGCACTAATCACAGGTCGCACGATCTCATCATCAGTAGATGGTATGGTTGAAGCAGCGATCACTGTTATTGGTACAGGCCCAGTAGTCGAGCAAGTAGCACCATAATGATCAAGACCGGTATCAGCAAACTAACATTCAAACCCTCTGATATTCGCAAGGATATAGAGCGTGAAAGTCAAAGATTTATCACTGCAGTGATGCGAGATGTTCGAGAAGTGGCTGTGGAAGTTACACCAGTTGATACCGGTCAAGCACGTAGAGGCTGGCGCAACACACCTCAAGGTGTTCTAAATAATGTAGAACATATCACTCCACTAGAAGATGGGTGGAGCAGACAGGCACCAACCGGCATTGGTCGTCCTGTTATTAAAGAAATAAATCGCCGATATAGAAAAGGAAAATACGAATGAATAGCAAAGATGTAATGGGTAAAATCCGCACACATTACCGTGAGACAATCTCTGGTGACCTAAAGCCTATAGAAGTTCCAGAATGGGATCTAACGTTTTACTACAAACGTGGCACCAACTTCACTATGGAATCAAAGGTAATGGAACTTCAGAACGCAGGTAAAACTGCTGAAGCACTGATACAAGTGTTAATCAATCGTTTATTAGATGAGGAAGGCAAACGTGTATTCAATGAACACAACAAAGTTGAACTTATGCGTAGTGCTGATCCCAAAGTATTATTAAGTATCGTTACTCAAATAAATGATGATGACGATGTTATACCAGTAGAGGATGCAGAAAAAAACTAGCCGCAGACCCTCATCTTTGGACACTGTATTATATCGCTTATAATCTGGGATACAAGATGGACTATATGGTCAATATGCCACAAACAGAAGTAGCATATTGGGTCGCATTCTTAAAAGATATCAACAAAAAGGAAAGCGGAACACCCAAGCCTAACGGTAAAGTTAGGTTCTAATAGGAGAAGCCAATGGCAAATGTCTATGGACTAATATTTGAGATTGAAGACCGCACCAAGCGCGGTACAAGTAGTATCAATCGTGGATTAGATTCAATCAATAAACGAGCAAACTCAGTAAAATCAGCACTGGGTGGTATAGGTTCAGTGGCTGGAAAAGCAGCAGGAGCATTTGGTAAAACAGCAGTAGCGGCTACGGCCGCTGCAACTGCATTTGGGTTCCTAGCAAAGAAGAACTTAGATGCATTAGATAGTTTGGGTAAAACTGCAACTAAACTGGGTGTATCAACTCGTTTCTTATCTGAGTTTGGCTTTGTTGCCAATCAAGCAGGACTATCAACAGACCAGTTCCAAACAGGTCTACAAAGATTCATCAGACGATTGGGTCAAGCGCAGCAGGGCAGTGGTGAACTACTAAAGCCACTAAAACAACTGGGCATTAGCATGGAAGATAGTAATGGTAACTTCCGTAGTGGCACAGATGTGTTCCAGGAGTTCTTAACTAAACTAGATGGTACCACCAACAATGCACAAAAACTAGCACTAGCAATGGGTGCATTTGATACAGAAGGTGTTGCCTTTATTAACATCGCCGGTCTGGGTGCAGTAGAAATAGCAAAACTACGCCGAGAAGTAGAACTGGCTGGTGGAAGCATTGATGAAAGATTAACCGCAGCAGCCGCCAGTGCAAATGATGCTCTCGGTAGACTAGCACTCCGTGGCAAGAGTTTCGGACTACAGTTCTTTGGTAGTCTAGGTGTAGGCATTGAATCATTAGCGAATGATATCACCGAGGCAGTCGATAGTGCAGTTGGTCGTGCAGGTGGTATGGAAACGTTTGCCGCAGGATTAGCAGAAGATTTTGGGTTCGCAGTGGCTGGATTTATTCGCAACCTGGGTATGTTGTTTGATGGATTTAGAAATACATTAAACGGTGGCGTCAATGTTCTGCAAAAGATTATTGTTGCCATATCTAAAATACCAGGTTCAGGCTTTGATGCTACTATCGGTGATGGGACTCAACTAAACGAACAAAAAGCAGCAGCGAGACAGGCACTAGAAGATCAACAAAGATTGTATGCAGATGCCGATGCACGTGTACTTAAACTAAGAGCCCAACTTGCAGATTTGCCAAGTGGATTATTTGGTAAAAATGATCCCAACAATATTGCAGGACAACTAACTCAAGCAGTGTTAACGGCAAATCAGTTGTCAGTGAGTGTAGAAGCAGCGGGTGAGACTGTTAGAAGGCTTGATTCAACATTTGTTTTTGAAAAGATGGCAACAGACATTACTACTGCAACTGACGCAACTGAGATAATGGCTACTAATATAGAAGAGGCAACTAAAAAAACTGTTGGACTAGTCAGAGAACTTGATGCATTTGGTGGTATTGGACCAGAGATCACTAGTGTCGGTGCTGCCATTGGTGGTGCAGTAGATGAGTTAGAAGCATTTGGTGGTGCAGGAGCACTAATACCAGAGTTTCCAAAATGGACAAATCCCAAGCCAGTCAATGATATAAAAGTCGCTATTGATGAAGCCAGTGTAAGTCTAGCAGAGTTTGGTGGTGCAGGTAGATGGATACCAAAATACATTGATGATATACGAGTAGCAGCAACAGAAGCAGCAGTTACCCTAGATGCATTTGGTGGTACAGGTAGATTTATACCAGAAACTTCGACCAGTTGGTCAGAACAGGGTAAAAAAGCCACTGACGCAGAACGTAGTAATATAACAACTTTCTCAGACTTCTATTCATCACTGGCTGATAACGCTACAAACGCAGCAAACAAGATTACATTTGCAGCAAAGGCACAACAGCGGTTAGCAGAACAACTAAAAGCAGGCACTATAAGCGCCGAGGCTTTTGATATAGCAATGAAACAAACCAACGAAACACTCAAAGTCAGTAATCCTTATATTGATAACATCGAATCTGCGATAAAAGGTCTAAGTGGATCAATCGCTAGTAACTTCACAGATGTTATAATGGGACTAAAGAGTGGCTTTAGTGCTCTACAAGATATTGCACTAAGTGTACTAAGAACAATCATCCAAACACTGGTAGAAACATTTATCAAACAACAGATGGTTGCAGCATTTGGTGGTGGCGGTGGTGCAGGCGGTCTAGGCAGTATAATGGGCATGGGCATGGGCACTCTTATACCAGGCTTTGGACTACTAGCAGGTATTGGGAGTTTCTTGGGTGGTCTATTCGCTGACGGTGGTAACACAGCAAGTGCAGGTAGAAAACCCATCTTAGTTGGAGAACGTGGACCAGAAATCTTTATGCCAGGACAAGCCGGAAATGTGGTTCCCAATGATCAGTTAAATACTGATAGTGATGGACTTACAGTCAACTTCACACTAAACGCAATCGATACGCAAACAGGAGTACAGTTCTTATTGGAAAACAAACGAACAATAACAGGTGTCATCCAAGAAGCGTATCAACGCCGAGGGGCACAAGGGCCGATCGGTTAAAAAAGGAGACCAGAGATGGCAGAATACTTAGATGATACATTCACAGTATCAATAAAACAAAATGGATATACGAGTGAGGCGATAATCGAAAAATATCCATTCCTCGTGTCACGGTTAAGTATGCACCGTGCAATCACTGCGAGTGGAATAGCAGGAGATACTCAGCGCAATCCTAATGGATATACCGCAGACCAGATAACAGAAAAGGTGATCACATACTGGGATACAATAATCTCAGCATGGTGGCCAGCGACATATGATCCACTCATATTCCGTAACATTAACTCACGACGGAAGATGAACCAATCAGAATATTGGAGTGAACAGTCATGGAGTTTAATCTACCACAACGGTGGTACTGCTGGTGATGCGGCTGGTGTACTGGCAAATACAGAGATAGTCATACTACCGGGCAACTATTATGACCAGGAGAATGTCCAGTACTGGAGAAATAAAACCTGGTTGGGATTCGATAACTTCATGATGAGGTCTAACTTCGCTGCAGAGTTATCGAACACTGGTGGAACCGTAGGAGGCGTGGTACCAGGTGGAGTCCAGTCCCCAGATGACAACAATCCAATCACGAACTCCAATCTGCGTCCTAGTTTCATGGTTGTATATTCGAATGATATATATCATCCACTACTAGCCCCAAATGGATTGTATAATAGTGTATCTACTGATCCGGATCCTGTCGAGTGGTCAGCGATAACCACCTCTACCAAGTATTATGATCTCGCAAACGCACATTTCGATGTGACTGTCGCGGGTGGAATAGTAACCAGTGTCCTACCACGTAGTAGACTTGATGGGCTTGGTAACTCAGTCACCGGTGGTTGGAACTACAACAGTATCAACCAGGATTATAATCAACTACAAATCTTAGATACCCTCTCTGGAACTAGTACAGACTGGGCACCTCCTAGAATACTAGTAAGAACAAATGAAGACCAACCAGGATATCCACTGAATAAAGCCACTGTAGATATAACACAACCGGACCAAGAGTTCTACGGTGGTAAAAATATAGTTGATGGAGTCTATACCGGAATAATAACAGGATATCAGACTGGAACGCCTGGAGCAGCTAAAGGCGGTATTTCATATGATTATGATTCCAACTGGTATGATCGTAACTGGCCTACCGATCCTAGAGTGAGTGATATCAGAATAACCACTGATCGTCCTGTACTAAAAACAACTAGCCGCAGTCTGCGTACTACACGTGTGGCCACTGGCGCACATAGAATGAGTTTTGAGTTCAACTATCCACCAATGACTAAGTTGAAGGCTGATCGGCTCATAACAGCATATGAACTCTGTCGTGGTGCAAGTAGGCCAATACAAATATATATTCCAAAAGAAGCAATGGTATACCAAGAAATGCTTTATGATGGTCAATATCCAGCAACTCCACAGCAAGGTGTTATTCAATCACCGAGTGGTGATGTTGGCAGTGATGAAATCATAGTAGATGGATTCGAAGCAGGTTTTGATCCCAAGGACAACTCGCTTTATGGGAAAGATTGGTACCTTCTACTACATGCGGCATCCAAGTTATACCGAGTTATCCGCGCAGGTATGGCAGATCAATACGGCAGGGTCACATTTAAGATTGAACCTCCACTATTACAGGCACAAAATAATCTACCGGTACTCTTTGATTCTAGCAACTTCTTCCCACCTGGTAATAGGACCGAGTTTATTCCCATGCAGGTGTTTATAGAAGATGATAGTTTCGAAGTCAATGTAGACGCTGCAGGATTGTATCGTTGTAAGATTAAGTTCACCGAGGCGATGATATGAGCCGTGGCCTAGATTCTGCGAGTCGATCAGAACTCAATAAAAAACACTTCTCTATCGTTAATCTTATTCAGTTTCTTGATATAGGACCTACACCTGTATACCTAACTGACGCAGCAGCCGATCTAACTTGGGATGGCAAAACATTCCAATCGATGGGTCAACTTCTTGGTGTATCAGATATCTCTGAAGAACAGGACCTAAAGATTGAAACACTTGATATCAGTCTCAGTGGCATCGACAACAGTATTGTTAAGTTGTTTCTAGATTATGACTACATCGATAGAAGAGTCATTGTCCATAGAGCAGTGGTTGGAAGCAACTACCAACCTGTTGGAACTCCCGCACTAGTATTTGATGGTAGATTAGATCAACCCAGACTAGTAGATGATTGGCAGAGCGGTACAGCCACATTAGGAGTCAGTGCGTCAAGCCATTGGAGTGATTATGAGAGCACCGGTGGTCGTCATACTAACGATACTGAGCATCAGGTGTTATTTCCAGGAGATACGTTTTTTGCCACTGCAACTGAAACGCAAAAGGATGTCAAATGGGGCAAAGCATAATAGATGTATGGGCACAGCGTATATCTCGACAACAGTTTACCTGGGGTATAAATGACTGCCATCAACTGATGTATCAGTTTGTCAAGTTAAACAATCCCTCCTGGGATGATCCACATCAGGTTGGTAGATTGACTGGTACCTATTCCACATGGCGGGAAGCAAATGCAGTCGCAAAAACACTAGACTTGCCTGCAGTTTTCGATCATTTGGGCTATTCTCGCCGACCAATAAATAGAATACAAGCAGGTGACATTGTTTGGATGCCCGCTAAGACTCGTGCATGGGATCTCTATATGCCAGTTATTTTTGGACAAACTGTTCTAGTCGGTGACCCAAAAACTAAAGAAATAAGAATGCGTCATATCACAGAGTTTGACCGTGAATACGAAGTTTATAGGAGAGTATAATGCCCACAGCAATCGCAGCCGCCATTTCAGTAGCAACAGCAGTAGGAACATTTATTACGGCAGGTGCCCTAGTCGGTACAGCAGCCGCCATCGTAGGTGCTATTGTTGTTATAGGCACAGTGGCACTCGCTACCGCTGCAATGAAGAGAAAACAGCAAAAAGCATTAGCAGGTATATCAGGTACACTAGTAACCAAGTCAGGATCTAGTGTTTCAATACCTGTTGTTTATGGGCAAAGAAGAATGGGCGGACACAGGACATTTATTGGCTCCAATGGTGCCAAGAATGCCGATCTCCATATCGTAGAATCTCTATGCGAGGGACCTGTAGAAGCATGTACCGCCATCTATTTCAATGATGAGCTTGTCGCAAGTTGCAGCACTAGTGGATCCACTACTAACGGAGACTGGACTTGGGAAAATACCGAGGCGGGTGTGAGTTGGGATACATACATTGATGTGGAGTTCTATGATGGCTCCCAAACTGCCGCCAGCGCCGCACTAGTTGCTCAAGGATTGAGTGGTTGGGATGCCAACTGTATTGGAACATCCACTGCCTATATATATTTCAAAATGACTTTCAATCAAGAAGCATTTGCCAGTGGACTACCACAGATAACATATCTGATCAAGGGCAAACGGGTGCCAGCCATTGGTGCAGCATGGAATAGCACTTTATCCTGGAGTGATGAACCTGCACGGGTTGTTTATGATTTCCTAGTCAATCCAACATATGGTAAAGGAATCTCAGAAACATTGATAGATTCGCCTAGTTTTAATAGTAGTGCTAGTTACAATCAAACTTCAGTGCCAAGGACCTCTACGGACCCTACAAGCGTTCCTAGGTATACTACAAATGCTTTCATAGATACAGAGACTAGTCTGCTAGAAAATATTGGCGAACTTCTAGTTCCAATGAGAGCAGGTATTATTACTGGTGACAAGTATCAGATCATTCAAGATCGTCCAACCGCTCCACTAGCAGTATCGATTGATGACGATTCGATTGTTGGCACCATTACGTTTCTACAAGCAAACAAGCGAACATTGATGAATGCAGTTAGAAGTAAGTTTCCAAATGCAGAAGCGCCCTTCAACTATCAGGAAGACATTGCCATCGTAGAATCGACTGTTCTCCAAAGCAGCACCTACGATGGTGTAAAACTGCAGAAGGATATCGATTTAAACAATGTTACCGATGCAGGACAAGCACTAAGAATCGCAACTGAAGAAATCAATCAGAGTCGTCAGAGTGGCGTTCTAGAAGTTACAGTTGACCCAAGTAATCTAGATTTAACAGTAGGAGATGTGGTATCATTCAGCAACAGTGTGATAGGTCAGAGTGGTAAACTATACAGAATAATAAAAACAGTACTGCGATCAGATCACACATTGGAAC
>Ga0206130_10008926_pt1 | contig 10631 bp, 3 predicted proteins | sample Helgoland_Spring_9_FD_148637 | JGI IMG/M metagenome (GOLD analysis project Ga0206130, IMG submission 148637) | Pelagic subsurface seawater microbial communities from Kabeltonne, Helgoland, North Sea - Helgoland_Spring_Bloom_20160512_1 | ecosystem: Environmental > Aquatic > Marine > Epipelagic ...
TTGGCTCAATAGGTGATATACTATTTTTATTCAGTGTAAAAATAGTGCTATTAATCCCTGCCGTAAATACTAGGTCTGGATTTAGTTTCTTTTTGTACTGTATGTATGGCTGTATCATAGCTGCCTGTTCTTGGGCATTCCATCGCACTTGCCATCCGCCGATTGGTTCTAATTCATTGCTAGGTTGTATGACTCTCGCTGAGTCTAAATAGCTGTAGAAGTACAAGTCTGTATTGAGTCCCACCTTTAAAGTCCCTTTATTCTTGAGCTTTTTATTCAAAGAGACATATGCTGCTATTTTGCGTTCTGTGAAGTTGTAGTCGAGAATTTGTGGCAGTGAGTCAATAACATAAAGGTCATTTTCTACACGTCTAACAATCAGGTCGTGATTAGCATCTACTTCCTGATGGCTGGCCGCTAGTGTAGCCTTAAAAAAGGTGTTTTTGTTTAGTGGTTGGTTGTAACTAATACCTCCTATTGCCATATTGGAGCCAAAGTACTGATCTCTATCGTTGGATCCGTAGATTAGAGTTTCTTCATTTGGTGCCTCTTCCGTACTTAGTACTATATCTATGTTACTATATCCTCCGATACCCCAAAAGGCTAGGTTTCCTCCATTCTTTTGGGGGAAGTTTAGTCTGAAGGCTGCATCCTGATATTTGGGAATAGCATCGGTTCCAACATTTATATTAAATGCACTAAATAGCTGCAGACTCGAATACCTGTAGTTAACAAGGTAGGAGGATTTTTTATTTTTTGACAGAGGTCCTTCAGCACTTAGTTCGGTACCTAAGAATCCAAGTTGTCCATTGAATTCGTGTTTTTCATTATTACCATTACGCATTCTTAGGTCAAAAACTCCAGCTGTACTATTTGCAAATTCCGCTGGGAATGCTCCTGTGTAAAAGTCTGAGTTTGCTAGGTATTTATTGTTTAGGATTGTTACTGATCCTCCTGTCGTACCTGGTATTGCAAAGTGATTGGGGTTGGGAATGCTAACACCTTCTAACCTCCAAAGGACACCGGAAGGTGAATTACCTCTAACGATGATATCGTTACGGCTATCATCAGCACCCTGTACTCCTGCAAAGTTAGAGGCCATACGCCCGGGATCTCCTCGGCTTCCAGCATATCTATTGGTTTCTTCGACATTGAAGCTTCTCGAAGAAATTACTGCCATTTCATTGCGTACATCTCCGCTTTGACTTGCTTTTACCTTGAATTCTGATAAGACAACTCCTCCTTCAAACATATTTATATCAAGGATCAGTTCTTTAGCTGACGTTAGAATTAGATCGCTCAGCTCCACGTCTTCATAGCCGATATAGGTCAATTTTAGGGATTGTCTGCCCACTGGAACGTTTTCTAAGCGAAATTTTCCATCAATATCTGTAGTCGTGCCTATGAAATCATTGCTACTGGTTAGTTGAACAGTTACTCCGATCAGTGGAAATTTACTTTCCTGATCTACTACTGTACCTCTAATAGTTTGACTTATTTCCTGTGCATATTGCTTACTTGTCAATACGACTATCAGGACTAAAATTCCAAGAATCTTTCTCATAATTCTTTTTTAGTGAAATAATTAAGATTCAATTTATTTACATACCAAATTTACACATTCCTTGTGGTTCTTTTAATTAATCCAAGTTAATTAATGGAGTAGATTTAATAGCGTTTATCTTCCTGGAGTGGTAACTTATTCATTTTGACTACTTCAATAGCTTGTACAGTAAAGTCTTCCACAACCTTGCCTTCAATTTCATAGATGCCTTTCCCTCTAAATGGAAATTTTTCAAGTGCTTTGGGAAAGTGTACGGTGTCGAAGAACTGTCCGTCTCTATCCAGCCAGGTTCCAAAGTTCATCTGTTTTTTAGTACTTGTGGATACACGTTTTCGGCAAACAAAGTAGCCATAAATTCGGATGAGCCTGTTTTTATATTGGCTTAGTTGCCTCGTATATATTCCGTTAAGGGCTTGTTTTTTTAAGTATTTAAATGGTGATTCTATAGAAAACCCCAACAGTTCGAGTTCGTCAAAATACTGGTCCAAAGGACTTTCTTCAAGGGTGGGTAGGGTGATGTTACTGTTGTCTGTTTGAAAGAGGACTTGACCTATTTCTTTCTTTTTACCAGGATTGAATACGGCATTCTTTTCCCACATGAGTTCACATTTACTTAAACCAGTAAAGCGAAAAGCTCCAATACGTATGAGGATATCAAGTTGTTCTGAACTGATCTGTACTCGATTTGTAAAGTCCTGCATGGTTTTGAAAGGGCCGCTTAGGCCACGTTGATGTAGTATTCGGTGTATTGTTTTCTGTTCCATCTGTTGTAGATGTGCAAATCCTACGTAGATATCTGTATGCTCCACGTGGCTGAGTGTGCGACTCTTGTTTATACACGGAGGGTAAACATCTGCTCCTAGCACTTTGGCTTCATGGAAGTATAGTTCAGTACTGTAGAATCCCCCAAAATTATTGATAACAGCTACTATGAATTCAAGTGGATAGTAGGCTTTTAGGTATAAGCTTTGGAAACTCTCTACTGCGAAGCTAGCCGAATGCGCTTTGCAGAAGGAATAGCCGCTAAAACTTTCGACTTGTCTCCATACTTCCTCTGTTATTGTTATTGTATATCCTTTTGCTTTACAATTTTCAAAGAATTTGCGTTTTAGGGTACTGAAGTTATCATTCCGATCTTTTTTACCGGACATGATTCGTCTCAAGACATCACTTTCATTGAGATCAAGATCTGCAAAGTGATGTACGATTTTCATTACATCCTCTTGATAAACCATCACTCCAAAGGTTTCTCCTAGTTGTTCCTCGAAGACAGGATGTATATACTCGAAAGAATTTGGTTGATGGAAGCGTTGTATGTATTCTCGCATCATTCCAGACTTAGCTACACCGGGTCTTATGATTGAGCTGGCTGCAACAAGGTGTACGTAGTTGTCGCAACGCAATTTTGAAAGTAAGTTGCGCATAGCTGGAGATTCGATATAAAAACAACCTATGCAGCTTCCCGATTGCAGCAAATCTTTTACCCTTCTGTCCTTTTTGATGCGTTCCACTTCATGTACATCGATACTGATTCCCTTGTTTTCCTTAATGTATCGTACAGCATCTTTTATATGCCCTAGGCCGCGCTGACTGAGGACATCATACTTGTGGAATCCTATAGCTTCAGCATGATGCATGTCAAATTGTGTTATGGGGAAACCCTTTGGCATTTGTTGCAATGCAGTATATTTAAAGATGGGTGTTTCGGCTATCAAGATGCCTCCTGCATGTATGGACAGGTAATTGGGTAACCCGTTTATGGATTTGGCAAGTGTCCATATTTTAGTGGATAGCTCATGGTGTTTTTCTGTTGCTGTCGGATCGTTAAGCATGAGGTCGGTTTCAGCTTTGGGTAATCCATATACCTTTGCTATTTCACGAACAGCAGAACGCGTTTTGAAGGTACTATAGGTTGCAAGCAATGCAGTGTGTTCACTTCCGTATCGTTTGAAAACATAGTCTATTACATCATCTCGCTCATCCCAGGAAAAGTCGATATCAAAGTCTGGAGGAGACTTTCTGTAGGGATTGATAAACCGTTCAAAATAGAGATCTAAATCTAATGGGTCTACATCTGTGATTCCAAGGCAGAATGCAACAATAGAATTTGCTCCACTTCCCCGGCCTACGTGATGATAGCCCATGCTCTGCGCATAGCGTATAATATCCCAAGTAATTAAGAAGTAGGATGCAAAATCTTGTTTATCTATGGTTAGGAGTTCTTTATCTAATCGCTCTAGTGCTTTATGCTGTGTACTGGCAGTATATCGATTGGTACATCCTTTTAGTGCAAGTTTGTAGAGGAGTTCCATATCTGCTTTTTTGCTACTGGTAAATGTCCGCTTGTTGTGCTGGAGATCGTATTTTATGTTTGCACTACAATCGTTGAGTATCTTTTGACTATTCTGTATTAGTTGTGGATATTGGCGATAAAAATAGCTTATAAGCTCCTGTTCGTGAAACAGTTCATTACGTTTGGCCATGTCCTTTGGTTCTACCTTAGTAATAAGTGTATTTAGATCTATAGCCCTTAGCACTTTGTGCTGTTCATATCCAGGTGTATCAAGGAAGGTCATGGGGCACCACGCTACCAGTTTATGTAAATAGGCTTCAACAGGCGATTTGTAGATTCGACCAACGTATTCAGGGCGTATACCTAGGAATTCATAGTCTTTAAAGCGTCGAATGTCTTTGCATAATCGTGGATATATAATAAAGGCGTTCCTCAAAGGTGGAGCTTCTATAGGTAGTTCTCTTTTATGTTGGGTATATTCAGAGAGTAACCGATTTAGCTCTTCGAAGCCATCCATGTTTTTAGCAATACCAATATAGCGCAACTGATTTTGCTGTCTGAATTCAATACCTAATATGGGCCTAATCTTTGCTTCTTTGCAGCGTTGTATAAATTCAAAGGCACAGGATACATTATTGATGTCTGTAAGTACAAGGGTTTTAAGCCCTCTTTTGCAAGCTTCCTTTACCAATTGGGCAGGAGAGATTACACCATAGCGCAAGCTATAGTACGTGTGATAATTAAGCATTTCGTTCGTGTTCGTAAGCAGTCCAAAGATTACTGCGGATCGTTTTGATCGTTTTTGGGTTTAGGAGGAGTGATTGAAGATCCTCTTTGGATGGCATTATTGCCAAATCGCTTGCGTATGTGATCGAGTTGCTGGAGTAATTGACTTTCTTTTATGTTATCCTCGAATAGATTTATCTGTTGATTGCCATGGACAAGACTACTAAATCGAAGGCCTACAAGGCGTACAAGTTGACGACGCGTATATAGTTCTTCGAATAAGCGGTGTGCTTGTTCTAACAATAGATTATCATTAGATGTATAGGGTATCGTACATTGTTTAGTGTATGTATTGAAATCTGTATAGCGAATCTTGATCGTTACACATGAACAGAGTTTCTGTTTTTGACGTAGTTCAAAGGCGAGTTTGAAACACATCTCAGTGAGTTTGTCCTTCAAGAACCGAACATCTATAGTGTCCGAAGAGAAGGTTCGTTCTGTAGAGATTGATTTGCGTTCGTGGTACTCTACTACGGGACTATCGTCTATCGCATTAGCCTTACGCCATAAACTTATTCCATTTTTTCCAAACTCCCGTTGTAATAGGTTTTGTGGAATCGCAGCCAGGGTTTCGATTTTTCGGACACCCATAAAACTGAGTTTTTTGTAGGTGGCTTTACCTATCGAAGGAATCTTTTTAACCGACATGGGCCAGATAAATGCTTGCTCTGCGCCTTGTACAATCATTTTAGAACCATTTGGCTTGGCTTCACTAGTGCCCATTTTAGAGATGAGTTTGTTGCTTGCCAGGCCGAATGATATGGGTAAGCCGGATTCCTTTATGACCCGTTCTCGAAGTTCATTGGACCATTTCCAGCAACCAATATATTTATCCATACCTGTAAGGTCCAGATAGAATTCATCAATAGAGGATTTTTCAAAAACAGGGGCTTGTTCTTTGATGATCTCACTAACTACTTTGGAATGCTTAGAGTAGGATTCCATATCTCCTTTAAGTACAATTGCATCTGGACATAATCGGAGTGCCACTTTCATTGGCATTGCTGAGCGGACTCCGAAATGTCGAGCTTCATAGCTACATGAGGCTACGACACCACGTTGGCTAGTCCCACCTATAATTAGGGGTTTCCCCAATAGTTCACTGTTTTTTAACCGTTCAACAGATACAAAAAAAGAGTCTAGATCCAGATGCAATACAGCCCTTTCAAACATTCTTGTTTGGTTTTGATGTAAATTTAAAACAAATTGTTTTTAATTTCAAGTTTGTGCGTCATTTTTTGTTTATCTATCTGTAGTTGGCATCAACAAATAATCCTGCATTTTATAATCGATTTTTCTATATTAGAAGTAGATAGATAAAAAACGGAATAAGATGGAGTTCAAGATTATTCATAAGGGGAAAAGAGAACGATCAATAAAGCCGCTAGGTCAGCGCGGAGTATTGCACACTGGTAGTAGGCAAAAGAAGCATGCGTCGGCATATGCCAATAGAAAGCAGTACACTCGAGTTTATGAGAATGATAACACTGCAGTTGCTAATACTAATATATCTAATGTGGCCGTAAACGAAAGGACTGTTGGACAAACAGCAGTCAGTGAGGGTGATCTTTCGACAAGAGAATCTGTAGCACTTAGCTTGAATAGTACGGCAGTCAGTAAGAACAATGGTTTGCTCCAGCAATCTTTTATTAGACGGACGGCTTTAAAAATCAAAAAGGGTGTTGAGCGACTAGCGCACAAAAGGCGAAGAGGGAATTATAAACGCAAAATGTCGGACCAACGGATTCAAGAGAATCTTTGGAAGCGCATACGGATGGAGGAGGCAGGAAGAGACTTGTTAAAAGATAATTCATTGGTTGATATTATAGGTTGCGATTGGCAGCAATTCAAAGTACATATAGAAGAAAAATTCCAAGATGGAATGACTTGGGATAATTATGGAAAATGGTATATAGACTTTATTGATTCTGCAGCACTTCAGAAATGGAATTATAAGAACCTAATACCTAGTTAGAGGAACGTAGAAGTTTGATCTTGCAGAACGCTAGAATATTTTTCAGAAAAAACAGATGTTATTTAATGAGTTTTACCCATTAGTAGCTATTGAAATAGGTATTTCAATACTCTAGATTAAGTGCGTGCGAGGATTTAATTATTCCATGCATTGAGAATTAAGCTATTAATAAATGACATTCCATGAAAAATTATCTGTCCAAAACACTGTGGACTTTCCTATGCTTGTGCATTATAAGCACTGTTCATGCGCAGGTGATACTCACCGAGCAAGAAGCAGAAAACGAAAGTCTTAATTTCATCCAAAGCAATTACGAGTCCTTCGGATTGATAAAGTCAGATGTAGAATTCATACGATTACTAAATAACTACCACGATGCTTATACTGGCTTGCATCATGTTTATGCACAGCAAGAATATGATAATATTCGAGTAGAACAGGCATACACAAGTATACACTTCGACCAAAATGCAATGATAACACATACGAATATGAATTTCGTTGCATCACTCGAATCAAAAATTATTCCTGTAACGGATACAATTACACATCGACAGGCTTTGGGATTTGTGGAAACACTATTGGATTTGACATTTCCTGTTGTAGATCCAGTTCTAGGAACTGGTAATCAAACGGGCAAATTAGTTTTTAATACTGTGCCTGTAAGTTTAGAACCTGTAACTACTGAATTGGTTTACATAGTTGTTTCTAACACAGAGGTTAGATTGGCTTATAGTGTAGAAGTTTATATGGCTGATGCAACTGCATATTACGATATCATGGTTGATGCAGAATCAGGCGATATATTAGATCAAAAGAACCTGGTGGTAAGTTGCAGTTTTAATCACCATAATGATGCAAAACCTTGTACACACGATCATGGCGCAATTCAAACTGAAAAACTTTACGATTCTCCTTCAGCTTTAATGGCGGCAAATGATTATAAAGTATTTGCGATCCCTGCAGAAAGTCCAAATCATGGACCACATATAATTGTGAATAGTCCTTGGGACTTATCAGCTTCACCATTTGGGTGGCATGATACAAATGGAGCATCTGGCTCAGAGTTTACAATAACAAGAGGTAACAATGTACACGCCTATCAAGATTCAAATAATTCAGGTTCTTCTTCTGGCGATGAGCCTGATGGAGGACCAACATTAGATTTTAACTTTACTTATACATACCCTGCAGATCCAGCAGTAAATCAGGATGCATCGGTTACAAATCTTTTTTATGGTAATAATGTGATACACGATATTGCTTATTTGTTCGGATTCAGAGAGGTAAATGGAAACTTTCAAGTTAATAATTATGGAAACGGAGGAATAGGAAATGATGATGTGAGAGCGGAGGCTATGGATGGTGGTGGATTGAACAATGCAAATATGTTTACTCCTGCCGAAGGCTCAAGGCCAAGAATGCAAATGTATTTATGGAGTACGGCATCTCCGTATCTAGATGGAGATTTTGATAATGGAATAGTGTTTCATGAGTATGCACACGGAATATCAAACCGATTAACAGGAGGACCTTCCACAGCAGGTTGTCTAGGCAATACAGAACAAATGGGTGAAGGTTGGTCTGATTATTTTGGACTGATATTAACCATGGAAACTGGAGATACAGGCCCAGATGGCAGAGGGATAGGTACCTTTGCTTTGGATCAATCAACAAACGGACCTGGTATAAGACCTGCAAGATATTCAACAGATTTATCTGTAAATGCATATACATATGGAGATATTGGTTCACTATCAATTCCTCATGGTGTTGGGTTCGTCTGGGCATCAATGTTATGGGAAATGACTTGGGGATTAATCGATGTTTATGGTTTTGACCAAGATCTATATAATAATCCAAACTCAGGGAATGCAATAGCGCTGCAATTAATCATGGAAGGGATGAAGTTGCAACCTTGTAATCCAGGTTTCGTAGATGGGCGTGATGCTATTCTTAGTGCGGATCAGCTATTGTACGGTGGAGTAAATGAATGTGTAATATGGGAAGCATTTGCCAAACGGGGTTTAGGAGCTGGTGCTTCTCAAGGAAGTTCGAATAATGTAAATGATGGTGTTGAGGATTTTTCTATTGGAACAGCTTGTTCTTGTGATATTCCTGCTGTTGCTTGTATTGATGCAACAATTGATTTGGGCGCTTCAGGGACTACGGTTGTAGATCCTACAATATTTGTAGATCCTACAGAAGTGTTGTGCGGAAACGTGACATCAGATTTGAACTCAGTAGATTGTGATGATGTTGGGTCCGTTTTGACGGTTCTTGTTACGGCAACGCTTCAGAATTCATCTGCGACTTGCTCTGCACAATTAACTGTTGAGGATAATTCGGGCCCCGAATTAGATTGTGAAAATATTACGATAGATATAAGTGGTGGTCCTGTAACTATAATTCCGGAGGACCTATATTCAACACAGGAATATTCGGTAGGTAGTGCTGGGGCTTTTTTACCTATAGATATATCAGCAACAGGCACTAATTTACCGTTGTCTGATGATCAGGTATCCCCACTCGTTAATATTGGCTTTGATTTTGATTTTTACGAAAACACATACTCAGATCTGTATGTATCCTCCAATGGTTTTATAAGCTTTGGATCACTTACAAATTCAGGATGTTGTTCGGGAGGAGTCTTGCCAACAGATGACCCTATCAATAATTTAATAGCTTTTGCATGGGAGGATCTTGATCCTGGAAATGGAGGTCAACCAGTAAATAATGTTGTTCGATATTCAACAGTAGGATCTGCTCCAAATAGAATATTTGTATTAGAGTTTTTTAATGTAGATCATTGGCCTTCTGGTAATTTATATACGGGTCAGTTACATTTATTTGAATCTACAAATAGAATAGAAATACATACAACATCTCAGCCAGATCCATTTGGATTGCATACGATGGGAGTTGAAAATATAGACGGTACAGCCGCAACGACATTCCCTGCTAGAAATTCTCAGCAATGGACAGCTACTAATGAATATGCAGTTTTTGAACCAATTCTTGGACCTGTAGATAATTGTGGTGTTGCTTCAGTAACGCTCAGCGAGGATACATTTACTTGTGCAGATCTTGGAGTTGTTGATGTAGTTATAACTGTTTTTGATATAAATGGCAATTCAAGTGAATGTATTTCACAAGTTGAAGTCATTGGTTCTGGAACAGGTGTAGTAGAGGCTGTTTGCCAGGATATATCTGTTAATCTTGATGCTGTAGGATCAGCAATTATTCTAGCTGAAGATTTAGATGGAGGATCTACCGCAGAATGTGGAAATTTAGTTCTCGCTGCTTCTCAAACTACTTTTACATGTGATAATCTTGGTATTATTGCTGTTGAATTAACTGCAAGTGATGACTCTGGAACAACAGATATTTGTATATCAAATGTAACTGTATTGGATGCTATAGCACCGGTAGTAAGTTGTTTAGATTTTTCAGTTGGTCTGGATGATCTGGGTCAAGCAGAAATATCTGTTACAGATATACTGGACAGTTCCTCAGACAATTGCTCTGTCGTAGCTTCCTCTTTAGATAATTCTACATTTGAGTGCAGCGACTTGGGCCCACAAACTGTTACATTAACTATTCAAGATGGTTCTGGTAATATTGGACAATGTTCTTCGATTGTTGATGTAATGGATAATATAGCACCAACGATTGTTTGTGAAGACTTGGTTATTAATCTAGATCCAGGTTTATGTGGTCAAATTATCCAATTCAATATTGAAGCATCGGATAATTGTGCTGTTACTTCTGAAAACCAAACAGCAGGACCTGAGACTCAGAGCTACTTGGATTATCATGATAGCCCTTGGACTGTATCTGTTTCGGCTACAGACGCAGTGGGGAATATAGGTACTTGTGACTTTAGTATCACAATGAATGAATATGCAAATCCAACAGAGACCTTAGCGTGTAATGACCTAGTAACAATAGCTATCGATGAAGATGGTTGTTCAATAGTAGGAGCAGACATGATATTAGAAGGTGGACCTTAT
>Ga0206130_10008928_pt1 | contig 10630 bp, 9 predicted proteins | sample Helgoland_Spring_9_FD_148637 | JGI IMG/M metagenome (GOLD analysis project Ga0206130, IMG submission 148637) | Pelagic subsurface seawater microbial communities from Kabeltonne, Helgoland, North Sea - Helgoland_Spring_Bloom_20160512_1 | ecosystem: Environmental > Aquatic > Marine > Epipelagic ...
ACCTGCAGTCAAACCAACCAGCACAGCAATGCGGTTGTTGCTGTGTACATAGCCACCGATAACCGGCGCTTCCAGACTAGCCGCGCGACGGGCCGAAATATTCTCACCAATCTTCTGTACCAGAGCTTCACGATCAGACTCCAGGCCAGCGGCCATCAGGACAGCGATATCGGTTTCTTTGGCGCTGAAGGCGGCGTCCATAACAGCATTGGCGAAGCCCTGAAAACCCTCATCACGAGCAGCAAAATCAGTTTCGCTGTTAACTTCCAGCAGCAGTCCATAGCCACCTTCAGATTTGAACATAACAATTCCATCAGCAGCTGTGCGGCCTGCTTTCTTGGCGGCCTTCATCCCACTGGACTTGCGCAACTCTTCAATTGCCTTATCAATATCAGCACCAGCTTCAGCCAATGCTCTCTTGCATTCCATCATGCCTAAACCAGTGCGATCTCGTAGCTCTTTAACTAAAGATGCTGTTACCTGTGACATTGTATTCCTCTCTATAACATTTAATCAGTTGGAAAAAAGGGGGCAGCGGCCCCCTTTAATTTGTTACCTGTGCTGTGCCCCATCGGCTGCAGTGGAAATTATTCCGCTGCGGCTTCCTTGGGTGCAGCTTCAGCTGCTGGCGCCTCCGCAGGAGCGGCTTCCTCAGCTACTTCTTCAACAAACTCGTCTTTACTGGTGACAGTGGCTGACTGTGCCTTGCCCTCAAGAACAGTGTCTGCGACAGATGCTGCATACAGCTTGATTGCACGGATGGAGTCATCATTGCCCGGAATCACATAATCAACGCCATCGGGATCGCTGTTAGTATCAACAATGCCCACCACTGGAATACCCAGCTTGTTCGCTTCATTGATGGCAATGCGCTCGTGATCCACATCCACAACAAATAGGATATCCGGCAGACCGTTCATATCTTTGATACCACCGATGCTGTTCTCAAGCTTGTCCTTCATGCGCGTGCGCATCAGAACTTCTTTCTTGGTCAGCTTCTCAAAGGTGCCATCGGCTTCCTGGGTTTCCAGCTCGCGGAAACGACGGATAGAAGCACGGATTGTTTTGTAGTTAGTGAGCATGCCGCCCAACCAGCGATGGCTGACATAGGGCATACCGCAGCGCTCTGCTTGCTCTTTAACGATTTTCTGCGCGGCACGCTTGGTGCCAACAAAAAGAATTTGATTACCTTTGGCGGCTTCAACGCGCAAAATTTCTAATGCTTCGTTAAAGGCTGGCACAGTGTGCTCAAGGTTAATAACATGAACTTTGTTTCGCGAGCCGAAGATATACTGGCTCATTTTGGGGTTCCAGAAGCGGGTTTGGTGGCCGAAATGCACACCAGCCTGCAACATATCGCGCATACTGACAGTAGACATAAAATTTCCTCTTGGGGTTAAGCCTCCACATCCCCCAATGATCAACCCGATAAGCATTTTGCTTGCGCTTAACAGGCACCCAGAACATCGTGTCGGAATGTGTGTGTCGTTTAATTTAAATTACCGCTGGGAGGACATCCTCGCAACGGCGCGCTTTATACCATAATGGTACAGCCATATAAAGCAAAACCAGCGACAAATTACCGCCTGCAAACCCAGCTCCGACCGAGGGGAGACCAAGATCTCGCAGATATTCACTATGTAAGTAATGAAATATCGCCCAAAGACTCCCTCATCGACCCATAGACAGGTACAATGCCGATGGTAACTAATCCCTTGAGAGTCTCAATGACAATAGAACTTCGCACTCCAGATCAGATCGCTAAAATGCGCATTGCAGGCCGTATGGCCGCCGAAGTACTGGAACTGATTGGTGAATATGTGGTGCCTGGCGTCAGCACTGAAGAACTAGACCGAATTTGCCATGAACACATAGTCAATATCCAGAAAGCGATTCCAGCCTGTCTCGGCTACCGCGGCTTCCCCAAATCTATCTGCACCTCAGTAAATCAGGTGGTCTGCCATGGCATTCCCGCAGACAAAAAGATCCTTAAGGCCGGAGATATTATCAATATTGATGTCACTGTTATCAAAGATGGATGGTATGGCGACACCAGCAAGATGTATTGTGTCGGCGCCGTTCCCAGTCATGCCCAGCGCCTGATACAGATATCCCAGGAATGCCTGTACAAAGGTATAGAGCTGGTGCGACCGGGGGTACGTCTGGGTGATATAGGTCATGCCATACAAACTCATGCGGAAGCCAACTACTACTCGGTGGTGCGCGATTACTGTGGCCACGGCATAGGCGACGAGTTTCACCAGGAGCCACAGGTACTGCATTACGGCAGACCGGGCACCGGACTGGAACTTCTCGAGGGAATGACGTTTACCATCGAACCCATGATCAATGCCGGCAAGCACGGCACCAAACTCAAACGTGACGGCTGGACAGTGGAAACCCAGGATGGCCGACTGTCATCCCAGTGGGAACACACGATGCTAGTTACCGCCGATGGCGTAGAAGTCTTCACCGCTCGTAGTGAAGAGGTCTTCACCGCTCGTAGTGAAGAGGCCTTCACAGCTCGTAGTGAAGAGGCCTTCACAGCTCGGAACGAAGAAGCCTCAAACGCCCAAAACTGAAAAGCCTTCACCGGCTTAATCAAAGAACCCTATTTAAAGAGCAACTGCCCGAGAAACCTTTAATGTCGCCGCAACTCGATGCCACAACACTACCTGCAGGATTGGCTGCCCCACTGTTTTTTGATCAAAAGCGTTTTGCCGCGAATCTGCTGACCGAAAATCCCGTCACTGTATTTCGCAATGCCCTGAGCGCAGCTCAGAAACATTTCAACAACCGCTTTTATGAAGGGGAAGAAGTTCACACCCTGGTCAACGAGAGCGCCCAATTTGCCGATATTATCCTCGCCTATGCCTGGCATCGTTTTGAATGGGACAAGGATATAAGCCTGATCGCCGTTGGCGGCTATGGTCGCGGTGAACTGCACCCACATTCAGATATCGACCTGTTAATACTAATGCGCCGCAACAAGCCGGAAAAATATCGCACAAGCATAGAGCAGTTCCTCACCTTTCTTTGGGATATCCAGCTCAAGATCGGCCACAGTGTGCGTTCCCTGTCTCAATGTGTCGATGAAGCCAAAGCAGATATCACCATTGCCACCAACCTGATGGAAACTAGACTACTGTGCGGCAATAGAACATTGCGCGACAATATGCTGAAAAAAACAGGCCCCAGCAAAATATGGTCATCGACCGACTTTTACCGCGGCAAGATTGATGAACAGAGCGCCCGCCACCGCAAACATGATGACACCGAATACAATCTCGAACCCAACATTAAAGAAGCCCCAGGGGGTCTGCGGGATATTCAGTTAATCAACTGGACCGCCAAGCGCCACTTCAATCTTCATCGCCGCTCGCAACTTGTCCACGCAGGATTTTTATCCGATGAGGAATATTTAACCCTGCGCTGGGATGAAGAGTTTCTATGGAAAGTTCGCTACGGCCTGCACCTGATTGCCGGCCGCCCGGAAGAGCGCCTGTTGTTTGACTACCAGCGCAAACTGGCGGTGATGCTCGGTTATACCGACAGTCCAGGTCGACTGGCGGTGGAAAAATTTATGCAGCGTTACTATCAGGTGGTGCTGTCTATTCGAGAGCTCACCGACGTACTGCTGCAGTATCTCGATGAGGCGATTTATCGCAAAGATAAAACCAAGATTGAAACTGTCATCAACGAACGCTTTTTAGTGCGCGACAACTTTCTCGATACAGCTCACGAGGACGTGTTTATCAATCGCCCATCCGCCCTGATTGAGCTATTTGCCATTCTTGGCGAGAACGACAAGATCGAGGGGATTCGCGCCTCGGCTATTCGCCAGATCAGATTGCACAGGAATCTTATTGACGACAAATTCAGAGCGGATCCGGAAAATCGTGAACTATTTATGCGCCTGCTGCGGGCGCCAAATAAACTATCCATTCAGCTCGCGCGCATGAATCGCTACGGCATTCTCGGCGGCTACCTGCCAGAATTTGGCAAGATTGTCGGCCAGACTCAGCATGACCTATTCCATATCTATCCTGTTGATGTCCATACATTACAGGTGATTCGCAATATTCGTCGCTTCGCCAATCCAGAAGTTGCAACCGCATTCCCAGTGGCCTCCCATATTTTTAAAAACCTGCGCAAGCCAGAGCTGATTATTATCGCAGCGCTGTACCATGATATTGCCAAGGGCCGCGGTGGTGACCACTCAGTATTGGGCTCTGCCGATATCAAACAGTTTGCCGAGCGTCACGGTCTTCCATCCCAGGAAGTCAAACTACTGCAATGGCTGGTCGAAAACCATCTGTTGATGTCCACAGTGTCGCAGCGAGAGGACACCTCAGACCCAGATGTAATCTACAAATTCGCCGCCCATGTTGGAGACCTGATGCATCTTGAGCACCTGTATTTGCTGACCGTTGCTGATATTAACGCCACCAATCCGCGCCTGTGGACCGACTGGAAAGGCTCATTGATGCACAATCTTTATTTTGAAACCAAGCGCGCATTGCAAGAAGGGCTTGGAGTTCCAGCAGATAAAGACGAATGGATCAAACACGCCAAAGATGCCGCTCTGCGGTTGCTAGCGACCGACGGCATCAGCGAAGCCCAGGCACTTGCAGCCTGGAGCGATGTTGATGAAGAGTTCTTTTTGCGTGAGCGGGCCGACGATGTGGCTACCTTTACCAAAGCGATTATCGCCAACGAAGACGACGATGCACCAGTACTTTTACTCCGCGATGTGGGCGGTGAATTTCCTGTGGCCACACAAATTTTTGTCCATGCTAAGGATCGCCAAAATATCTTCTCCATTATTTCGGCCATTCTCGACAAGCTGCATCTGAACATTCAGGATGCGCGACTGCACACCACCCACGACAACCTCGCCTTTGACGTATTTTATGTACTCAACGAACAGGGCCAGCCAGTGGGTGATAACGCACAGCTTTGCGCCACCATTGTGGAAACATTGCGCAGTGGTATTTTGGATCCAAGTGCCGTCAGCTTTGACGTGCATCGACGCACCACCAGACAGCTTAAAAACTTTACCCTGAAAACTGTCGCTTCATTGCGCAATGATGTGGAGACCAACACCACAGTGCTGGAAGTGATTACTCCAGATCGTCCCGGCCTGCTCGCCCATCTGGCCAGCATCTTTTTGCGCTACGGACTCAACCTCTACAACGCTAAAATTTCAACTCTGGGAGAGCGGGTAGAAGATACATTTTATGTTACCGACTACAACCATCAGCCGCTGACCGACCCGGATTTTAGCCAAAAAATTCAACATACCATCTGCACAGAACTCGACCAGCGCAATCAGGAAGATGCCCAAGACACAGAACTGCAGCAATTAAATGTGTGGCAATAGTTATTATGAATTCTCATTTAAAGCATCTTCATCCCTACCCCTTTGAACGCCTGAACCAGCTTAAAGCCGGTGCTGTTCCCCCTGCCCATCTCAAACATATTCCACTGTCCATTGGCGAGCCCAAACATCCGTCGCCGGAGTTTGTGAAACAGGTGATGAGCAATTCCATCGAAAAACTTGCCCAGTACCCCACTACCAAAGGTGGCATTGAACTGCGGCAGACTATCGCTCGCTGGCTGGAGAAACGCTTTAATCTAGGCACTGACAGCATAGATCCGGATCAACATGTGCTGCCGGTCACCGGCACTCGTGAGGCTCTGTTTGCCTTTACCCAGGCAGTGGTCAATAACGACATGGATGCGCCAGTAGTGGTATCGCCCAACCCTTTTTATCAGATCTACGAAGGCGCAGCCATATTAGCGGGAGCGGAACCCTACTATCTCGACTGTGTTCCAGAGCAGGGGTTTATTCCTGATTTAACTACAGTACCAGAGGCAATCTGGCAGCGCTGCCAGTTACTGCAAGTCTGCACCCCGGGTAATCCCACAGGGGCAGTAATGTCCATAGAGCAACTGCAGCAAGCCATAGCGCTGGCTGATAAATATGACTTTATAATCGCCAGTGATGAATGCTATTCCGAAGTGTACTTTGATGAACAAACACCGCCCCCAGGACTGTTGCAAGCCTGTGAGCAAATGGGTCGCAGTGACTACAGCCGCTGCGTCGTGTTCCACAGCCTGTCCAAACGCTCCAATCTACCCGGTCTGCGCTCAGGATTCATTGCTGGCGATGCAACTATCCTCAAAGACTTTCTCAGCTATCGCACCTACCATGGCTGCGCCATGTCACTGCCGGTTCAGGATGCCTCAGCCGCAGCCTGGAATGACGAACAGCATGTCGTCGACAACCGCACGATGTACCGGGAAAAGTTTGCCGCCGTCACAGATATCCTCGCTGATGTTCTAGACTTTCCCCAGCCCCATGCCAGTTTTTACCTGTGGCCACAAACGCCCATAGATGATCGCGAATTTGCCCTTGGTTTATTTGCCCAGCAAAATGTCACCATTCTGCCCGGCCAGTATCTGTCCCGGGACTCTGCCACTGGCAACCCGGGCAAAAACAGAGTGCGCATGGCACTGGTTGCCAGTACAGAGGAATGTATCGAGGCGGCACTGCGCATCAGACAATATGTGCAGAACCTTAGCAGTTGAGGGATGCAGCTAAAGGGCATGGCTAAAGGACACAGCTAGAGGAAAGTGTATGCTGAAAAAACAACGTGCGGCTTTTATTCTCCAGCGGTTAAAGGAACTGTATCCTGAGACCCCTGTGCCCCTGGATCACAGCAATAATTTCGAGCTGCTGTCAGTGCTCAGTGCACAGATATCCGCGTCAATCAGGTAACACCGGCCCTTTTCGCCCTGGCCGACAATCCCTTCGATATGCAGCATGTTCCTGTCGACAAAATCTATAATGTTGTCCGCCCCTGCGGCCTGGCGCCGCAGAAATCCAGCGCCATCTCCAAACTGTCAAAGATTTTGGTCGAGCAACATGGAGGCGAGGTCCCGGATGACTGGAAGGCATTGGAATCCCTGCCTGGTGTCGGCCATAAAACCGCTGGCGTGGTCATGTCTCAGGGCTTTGGTCACCCCGCCTTTCCGGTCGATACCCATATTCATCGCCTGGCCCAGCGCTGGGGACTGACCAAAGGCAAGAACGTTACCCAGACAGAGCGAGATTTAAAAAAGCTCTTCCCTCGAGAGGAATGGAATGCATTGCATCTGCAGATAATTTTTTATGGCCGTGAATACTGTTCTGCCCATGGCTGTGATGGTCGCGTTTGCGATATCTGCACCACCTGCTATCCCAATCGTAAAAACCCATTTATCGCCCATAAGCCCTAGCTCTTTTGCTATGCTTACGACCTTAAAATCAAGGAAGGTAGTACAGTGACAACAACTCTCTACGGCATCAAAAACTGCGACACGATTAAAAAGGCCCGCAACTGGCTGACAGACAATGGTATCGACTACCAATTTCACGATGTGCGCGCCGATGGCATTGATGCAGCTACCATAGACAGCTGGTTGCAACAGGCCGACTGGGAAACTGTGTTAAATCGCCGCGGTACTACCTGGCGCAAGCTCGATAGCGCGACCCAGGAAAATGCTAATGTAGGCAATGTTGCCGCCCTGCTGTTGGAACATCCGGCCATGATCAAACGGCCAGTGCTGGATGTGGATGGGGTGATAACCATTGGCTTTAAAGCCGATCAGTACCAGAAAATCTTTAATTAATTTAAATCACAAGAGTAAAGACATGAGTAATTTGTACAGTTTAGCCATAGGCGTCGGCACCAAAAACAGCAGCGGCGAATGGCTGGAAGTGTTCTATCCTGCACCAATATTAAACCCAGAGCAGGCCCTGAGCGATATTTTTATCGCCAGCCTGGGCCTGACTGCTGGCGATATTGAGCCAGACAACAAGCAGCTGACATCATTGCATACTGCCCTGAACCAAAATGGCTATTCTGAATTGGCCGCCGCTGTTGAACAGCTGGCCGCATCCAGCCGCCCTGTTGTTGCAGTGCTGCTGACCGAAGATAGCCCGCCAAGTTCTGTGCCCCAGGGTTACCTCAAACTGCATCTGCTGTCTCACCGACTCGTCAAGCCCCATGGCACAGATCTGACCGGTATATTTGGCGTGTTGAAAAATGTTGCCTGGACCAGCGTTGGCGCCATTGATATTAATGAATTACCAATCCGCATGTTGCAGGCGCGCATGGCCGGGCAGCCGCTATCCGTGGACTGTGTGGACAAGTTTCCCAAGATGGTCGATTACATAGTACCCAGCGGCGTCCGTATTGCGGATACTTCAAGAGTGCGCCTCGGCGCCTATGTCGGTGAAGGCACCACGGTTATGCATGAAGGTTTTATTAACTTTAATGCAGGCGCCGAGGGTCCAAATATGATCGAAGGCAGAGTATCTGCTGGCGTTTTCTGTGGCGCTGGCTCTGATGTTGGCGGTGGCGCTTCAATTATGGGTACCCTTTCCGGTGGCGGCAGCATGGTAATTTCCATGGGCGAAAAGTGTCTGCTCGGGGCCAATGCCGGTCTCGGCATTCCCCTGGGTGATCGCTGCACATTGGAAGCTGGCCTCTACATTACTGCCGGTACCGTTGTCACCATGCTGGATGATCAGAAGCAGGTCAGCGGCAAGGTCAAAGCCCGGGATCTGAGCAGCAAAAGTGATCTGCTGTTCAGACGCAACTCCGTTACCGGCACAGTTGAGTGCCTGACTAACCAAACTGCTGTAGAGCTTAATTCGGCGTTGCACAGCTCAAACTAGGGGTTCTACGCCCCCGGCTTCTCAGGGGCCTATGCGCCCAGCAGACTCTGTCCGCAAACCCGCACGGTATTGCCATTAATGCCTGCGGCTTGCGGACTGACAAAGAAGCCTATCACCTCAGCCACATCCACCGGCAATCCACCCTGACTCAATGAAGATAATCTGCGGCCCATCTGTCTGGTCACAAAGGGAATCGCTGCGGTCATCTGGGTTTCAATAAAACCTGGGGCCACTGCATTAATGGTAATGCCGCGCTTGGCACAGGGTTTCGCCAGACTATCAACCATGCCAATAACGGCTGATTTGGAAAAGCCATAATTGGTCTGGCCCACATTACCGGCAATGCCACTAATTGAGGCCACTCCAATAATTTTGCCGCCATTATCCAGCAGGTCGGTGGCCATAAGAGCATCGTTAATACGCTGGGCGGCACCCAGATTAACCTGCATCAGCAAGTCCCATTGCACATTGGTCATACGGCTGAGCATTTTATCTCTGGTAATACCGGCATTGTGAATAATACTGTGGAGACTACTACCCTGTTCCTGACAGAAGTTAACCAGGATCTCGGCCGCCCCATCACTGGTGATATCCAGAGGCAGGCAAAGCCCTCCAATACTGTCCATGGCGGCTTTAAGCTCAGTCTCAGCCTGAGGCACATCAACGCCAATCACAGTGGCACCGTCTCGCGCTAAGACCTGGCTAATCGCCAAACCTATGCCTCTGGCGGCCCCAGTGACCAGCGCAATCTTGCCCTCCAATGGCCTTGTCCAGTCGCCAGCACCATCAGTGACCGGCTTGCCTGCAGTTAGTACCTGGGCATTCATAAAGGCAGAGCCCGCTGACAATAAAAACCGCAACGGTGCTTCTATAGCAGCTTTGCCGCCCTTATCCACGTAGATCAAATTAGCGGTTGCCCCCTTGCGACCAATCTCTTTGGCAACAGATTTAACAAAGCCCACCAGGCCACGCTGCAAAGTAGCATGGGTAGTATTGCTGAGGGATTCTGGCCGGTGGCCAATGACGATCACACGCCCGCATTGGGCCAGTAATTTTAGATTCTGATTAAAAAATTCATACAGCTGAATACTCTCATCGGCACTGCTAATTCCCGATGCATCAAAGACCAAGCTGACCTTATTGTCATCACCTGCATTGACCATAGCCAAGGGCGTAGAACTCAGGATTGAGGTGATTTCGCCGCTAAAACCCGCACCCTGGCTACTGCCCAGCAATACATTGCCCGTCAGCTGGTGGGGGTCAGCATTGTCTTCTCTTTTGAGGCGTACCGGTGTCGGTAAACCCAGGCCGTCAAACAGAGATTTGGTCAAATTAGTATTGGCAAGTTCCAGATAGCGATCAGTCATCAGTTGGATCCTTTGGGCAGTTAATGGTCAACGAGGCAAGTTTACCTCGAGAGCCTGCAACTCCATTGGCCGAGATGCCAATCTCTATAGCCCATTGGCCAATGGTTGCTGCATTGTTTTTGGTTAACCTGCTGGCCTATTGCTATTAAACAGATTAGAGCAATAATATCTGTCTAATTAATATAACAATCGACACTGGAAAAATATTATGAGCGAAATACGCAGAGTTGCCATTATTGGCGGAAACCGTATCCCTTTTATGCGCAGCAATACCGCCTATAGCTATGCCAGCAATATGGATATGCTCTCCGCCACCTTGCAGGGTCTGGTCGAGCGCTTTGGCCTTGAGGGCGAGCGCCTGGGTGAAGTCTCTGCCGGTGCTGTTATGAAGCATTCCCGGGATTTTAATCTGGCCCGCGAAGCCACATTAAACTCTGGACTGGCACTGGAAACCCCAGCCTATGATATTCAGCAAGCCTGCGGCACCGGTCTTGAAGCAGCGATTCTGGTGGCCAATAAAATTGCTCTTGGTCAG
>Ga0206130_10008930_pt1 | contig 10628 bp, 23 predicted proteins | sample Helgoland_Spring_9_FD_148637 | JGI IMG/M metagenome (GOLD analysis project Ga0206130, IMG submission 148637) | Pelagic subsurface seawater microbial communities from Kabeltonne, Helgoland, North Sea - Helgoland_Spring_Bloom_20160512_1 | ecosystem: Environmental > Aquatic > Marine > Epipelagic ...
TTAGGAGTTCTTCTAATGACATATCTTATCGTTTTAATATGATTGTATAGACACGCTTAAATAAGCTCTTTAAACGTCTTCTATGAGAATATACAATATTGAATGTTGAGCATCTTTCATTAACCCCCTTATTATAATAAACTAATTATAATACTTTTACTCCCATAGTAAAAGTATTATTATAATAGTATAAGTGTAAAGTAAGACTATTATAATAATAGTACCTATTATAATAAGAGGTGAGAATGTTCTACTTGGGATTCTTTGGGTTGGTTAAAAACCTTCCCCCCCGCTCCGAGAGGCTTGGGTTAAAACCAGGGCTCATTTGGTCGGTCACTGCTTGTCGGATCGCTCTACGGAAAATTTGACTAAAAAAAAGTTTAAAATAAGTCTCTTATAATTTGCGTAGGTGTGCGGTAACCCGTATATTTAACGAAGTTAACAACCATAAAAACAACGGAAAATGGACAACAAAAACAAAATTCAAATGACAAAAAAAGAGGAGGCCCTAAGTTACTTAGGTAAGCAAATCCTAGACAAAAAAGCGTCTATCGAGTATACAAGCAACAAAGGGTATATCGGTACAATGGATGAAATTATCATTGAGGATAAAAAAGCGGAAATGCGTACACTCCTCAATATAATGAACTTAATTTTAGAAGCATAATAATAACCAATTAAATAATAGAAAGATGTCAAAATTTAAAGTAGTAAACGAAAGAGGAAACGATGCAACGGAAAGCCAAATCTTTGGATGGATTGCTCACAAATTAATGTCTCAAGCGGTTGACCAATTAATTGAAAAGGGAACCGCAAACGTTGCGGGAAACGATTACACAATGACCGAAGAAGCCCTCGTAAAATTAGAAGGTATAAAAAAACACATTGCCGAACGATGGGACAAGGAAATAAAAGCGGTAAAGATTGTAGAAAAAACCGCAGATTTAGAATGGGAAATTTAACCCAAACAAACAACAGCGAGGGGGTGGGAAACCGTCCCCTCTTTTCTGGTTTCATTGTAAAATTAATATTTAGAAAAATGCACAATCAATACAAACAAGACTTAACAGATTTTATTCTAATCATTATATTATTAGCTGTGGTTTGCAGTCCTTTAGTCTTGCATTACTTGTAAGATAAAAGAACAGAGCAGAGCACAACAGAACAGAAGAACATAGAACACTAGAACACAAATAAATAAAACAGAAAATGGAAAAGTTAAAGTTATCTAAAGAAGTAAGTGAGAAGTCAGTAAGCCTTCAAGTGAATGGACTCGTAGCTCAGAAGAGTTTACAAGAAGCCATCGATTACGTGAACAGTATGAATGAATTCAGTGCACACTTAGGCTTCTATATATTGTGGAATGCTATTGCTACTGATTATATTCTAGTCCCTAGAGACAGTGTTCAAGAAACAGAAGAGTAATAATACAAAGGGGTCGTACTTAATTGTGCGATCCCTTTATTTTTTATTGTACACTAAATCCAATATTATATGAACTTTGAAATTGAAATAATTAGTACAGAAGATTACATATCTAAGTACAAGAAAACTCCAAATAGAATTACAAAAAGGGCTTCAACCTATGTACGATTAACTGAAGAACAGAAAGCACAAAAACGTGCAGACAGAGCGTACCATAGAAACTGGAAATCTAGCATTAGAATGCCTAGAGCTAAATCACAAAGAGTAGCAGACTTAAATAACAGATATCAATAACTTAATAGAACATAGAAATGGAAAAGAAATTAGAACTAATCAGTATGATTAATGAGACAATTAATACACTAACCTTTTTACAGACAGCCGTCATAGCAGATGAAAGTTTTAGGGTGCACGCTTTTACAACGCATAGCTTAAGAGATTTAAGAATCTTTAAAGAAACCTATCTAGAATACTTAACAGAACTTGAACAATTAAATACAGAAAAATAGTATGGAAACTACAAAAGCAATGGACAGAGAATTACTGATTAAAAACCTAGAGAAGAAGGGTTTAATTGTCAGAGGAACTACCGAAGAATTCAACGGTTACGAAGGAGGTATTTGGATATCAGCTGAGGAAGAAGCTAACGAATTTTACTTCGATTATTATGCAATGAGCAAGAGCTATGAATTGGGCGTAAGAGTAACCTTAGATGACTTCCTAGTCAAGAGAGGATGGTACGCTGAGTGGCACGATCCTGGTACAATAATGTTATGGGAAATCTAACAATAACGGGGGACTTAATTGTCCCCTTTTTTACGCCAAAACTTTATTTTTTTATCTCACATAAGATTCGTATATTGCATATGTTGATAAGATAGATAATAAACATAACTAAGTAAAAATAATACAAATGGAAAGAGCAGATTTGTACGCAGAAGTTACGATTAAATTGACAATTAATCAGAGCATAGATTCACGAACATACTATGATTCAGAGTTACTTCACGACTGGATTTATTGTAACGTAACAGACCATAATAGTGAGTGGAAAAAAGTATCAATTACTAAGACAGAAATTACAAACATACAAGACTAGAAATTATGAAATTAAAAGAACTTAAAGAGGCGGTTGGTAGTCTATCAGCCCCAAGTAAAATGCCTTGCTCAAGCTATTCAATTCCTGCCAAAGAATGTAATGTTGGTAGTCGTTTAGTTAGTGTAGAAAATAGTACGTGTAGTGGCTGTTATGCGTTAAAAGGAATGTATAGATTTCCTAACGTAGAACGTGCCCTTTATAAGCGTTATAATTCTCTTATGGAAGATACAGATTTATGGGAGAAAAATATGACAATCTTTATAGATAAATTTCGCAAGGGAGATAAGGATTATTTTAGATGGCACGACAGCGGTGATTTGCAAAATATGAACCATTTAACTGCTATAAATAACATTGCTTTAGCGTTACCTCACGTACAGTTTTGGTTACCAACTAGAGAGATAAAGATTGTGCGATTATGGCAGAAGTTGTATCAGTTTGCACCTAACTTAACTGTAAGAATTTCAGCCCATATGAATGACGCTCAACCCAACCATAAGATTACGGGTTATGCTTCGGGGGTTATCGATAAAAACCAGGATTTACAAGGCAGAGAATGTCCCGCTCCTAATCAAGATAATGAGTGCCGAGATTGTAGAGCTTGTTGGACAGAAGAGACAGTTTTATACCACAAACATTAACAACCATTAATCATAAACAATAACTAAATATATTCATTATGACAACCAATCAATTCGCTAAGAAATTAGCACTAATCGCAAACGAGAGTGGACTTTTATATAAAGATATGCTCGACCAAGACATCCTATTCTTTGTACAAGATGCTATCGCAGATTTGTTGATAGAAGCAAACAAAGACAATTCAGTAACCAAGAAAACTATGTTGGAATTCAACCACGTATTTTCTGTAAAATAAATAACTATGCTAATCTACAGAATAATCTATACAAAAGAGGGCAAAGAAATAGTAGCTCCTTTCCAATTCAGTAACCTACAAGAAGCTAGACAAGCTAGAAAGGTTTATAAAGATAGCGGTGCTGTTAATATAGCAATCGTTATAGAGAGAGTAGAAGATAATATAAATAACTAAACAACAATTAAAATGGGAGCAACATTAGAAACAATGACAGTAGAAGCGACAACGGCTAAGGAAGCCGCTGTAAAGATTATTGGAAGCGGATTTGGGAATGATCCATATAGTGGTTGGTTTGATACGTGCCACGAATTTGTAGACAAAACTTACAAGCTAAAAGAAAATGAGTTTACAGATTGGGTTATGGACAACGGAGAAAAGCGTGTACTCTATCTAATAAAAATGACAACAACGACCTATTTAGGTAGTGCGTGGTGTGCTTGTTAAACTAGAAACTTTAAAACAATACAGAAAATGAAAGCAAAAATTTTAAATCAACTCGTAGAAGAGTTAAAGAGCAGTGGTAAAATCTTTGGTGCAGAATACATCAAGAAAGATGGAACTACCACAAAGATAAACGGACGATTTGGAGTCCATAAATTCACAAAGGGAACGGGAGTTAGTAGTCCAAAGGTACTCACTGTATGGGACAATAACCGAAAGCGTTACACTGCAATGATCCCAGAGAAAATTGTAAGCATAACTTGTAGCGGTTGTAAGTATACCAACAGCCTAGCCCATAAATTACAAGAGTAATATGCAGAGAACGGCAGATGATTTAATCATCAAAGCAGACCTTAGTTTATTGTATTCTATCCTCGGAGAGTTTGTTGAAATATCCAAGCTCTTTGAGGATAGTAAAGAGATGGTTTCTTTGTTACAGAAGCTTGATAAATTCGTATCGATACACGAGACAAGATGTAACGATTTAATCGTTCTTAAAGAGAAGATAGATGATGCGAGAGCAGAGTATCAAAGTTTGTCTTATAAGTACAAGGGAACTAAGGAAGCATTAGACCATTTAAGAGAAGCACATAATCAATTATTAAATAGTAAATTATGAAACTAAATGTATTAGTTGCTTGTGAGGAATCTCAAGCAGTAACCAAACAATTCAGAGCACTAGGACACAACGCTTACAGCTGTGATTTATTAGAAAGTAGTGGTGGAAATCCCGAATGGCATATTCAAGGCGATGCCTTAGAAGTGGCATACGATGAGAGTAGAGAATGGGACTTGATGATTGCACACCCACCTTGTACATATTTAGCCGTTAGTGGTGCACGATGGTTGTACAACAAGGATGGCACTAAGAACGAAAGGCGTTGGTTAGATAGAAACAGAGCTTTACACTTTGTTCGTAAACTAATGGAGGCTCCTATAGAATACATAGCTATAGAAAATCCAGTCAGTGTTATCTCAACGCAGATACGAAAGCCCGACCAAATCATTCAACCCTATCAGTTTGGAGATGAGGCTTCTAAGAAGACTTGCCTTTGGACAAAGAACTTGCCCGACCTTGTACACACAAAGTTAGTAGGTAAGGGAGAGATGGTAGAATGGATCGACAAGAATGGTAAGACTAAGCGTCAAGCGAAGTGGTACTTAGATGCACTAACAAAAGCGAAGACTCCCGAAGAGCGAAGAACACTTAGGAGTAAAACCTTTGAGGGTATTGCTAAGGCAATGGCAGAGCAATGGTCAGAAGCCGTTGTAAACGATTACACGATTACAAAAGAATTATTTAACCTATTTAATTAAAAGACTATGCCTAATTGGTTTAATTTCACATTAGATGTGAGCGGAAAGAAAGAAGAAGTACAGAACTTTATAGACAATGTCAAAGGTTCAATGGATTATGAAACAGAGGAAAGTGAGTTTGATTTCAATCACTTTATACCTCAGCCCGATAACATATTTAGAGGTGCTTTAGGGAACAAAGAAGAGGAGTATTGCAAGGAAAACAATTTACCTAATTGGTACAATTGGAACGTGGCTCATTGGGGAACTAAATGGAACGCAGTTGTAGATGATTCCTTTTGGGTTTCTGAACTAAAATACAACGCTACATTTAGATATGATATGCGTACTGCTTGGGCAGATCCTAGACCAATCATTATAAAGATGCTAGAGAAATATCCTGACCTAGACCTTGAGATTAATGGTGAAGAGGAGTCTAATGCTTATGGTATATATGTATCCACTTATCAAGATGTATTCCTTGAGGAAGAGCCTACAATGATTGATGATATGAACGGCAAGGAAGTGTTCTATGAATCTGACAGCGAACTATGGAGGTATGTGGAAGATAATGAAATAGTAGAAGACCAAGAAGACTTCTGGCCAATTAACAAATACTCGTGGTACTAATGAAAAGATATATAAGAAAACACAAGCACATATCTTACTTACAGAGTACGATAAGAGACTTGCATTGGGAGATAATAAACACCACAATGCAGAGTACAAATGTAGGATGGACTGATAACACTACGAGGTATATGGTTAATTGTGCGACATTGATTCGCAAGTATGAACGCAGATTAAAACTAATTAAATACTAATGGTATTCTTACTTGATGTAATATGCCTTGTAGTCGCTTGGTTTATTACGATAGCAATATTCACACTAATTTTTGATGGAAAAGATGGATTTAAATTTAGAAAATAACCCACAGAATACTCACCTTGATGATGAATACCTATACGAGTTGTGGGTATTAGAATGTCAAATGTAAAACAAAGATAAAATGAAAGATAAATTTATAGCGTACTTACAAGTACAAGAGATAGGGGCTTACAATATGTTCGACCCAAGAGCGAAAGACTTAGCACAAGAGTTTTGTGAAGAGGAGATCACGCTGAAGGATTGGGTTTTAATGATGAGAGAGTACAGTTCATTGTACAATAAATACATAGAAGAATAGTTATGAAAATACTAGAATTATTTGCGGGTAGCCGTAGCATTGGAAAGGAAGCTGAGGCTTTAGGTCACGAGGTTTTCTCTGTAGATATAGAAGCCTTTGAAGGAATTGATTACGTTACAGATATAATGGACTTTGATTATATGAAAGTGCCATTCATCCCCGATATGATATGGGCATCACCACCTTGCACATCCTTTAGTGTTGCTAGTATTGGTAGGCATTGGAACAAAGACCGAACGCCTAAGACAGAGAATGCAATCAAGGGTATGAATATGGTTAAGAAGACCTTAGAGATTATTCAACACTACACTTGGCATAATCCAAGACTCTACTACTACATAGAGAATCCTAGGGGTATGTTGCGTAAGATGGATTTTATGCCTAACTCCTTTAGACGGACAGTTACTTATTGTCAGTACGGAGATTCCAGGATGAAGCCTACAGATATTTGGACAAACAATAGCAAATGGTTGCCTAGAGGAATGTGTAAGAACGGAGACCCTTGCCACGTTTCTGCACCACGAGGATCAAGTACAGGTACTCAAGGATTAAAAGGTAATTACGAGAGGAGTAAGATACCACAAGAGCTTTGTAGGGAAGTAATATTATCCCTCTAAACACCTTACCATAATAGTATAATTACTATATTAGTATAATTATTATATTAGAATCCCCTTTAGGGGGATTCTCTATAATACTATTATATAATTATTATTTATTATTATTATATTAATATATATTATAATACCTATGAAGCTAACAGAAAGCAAATTAAAAGAATTCTTTCCAATGAACAACAGATTCATACACTACTGCGCCAAGCACTATGGATACACGTTCTTTAATGATGATGCAGTAAACGATGCGAGGTATTTCTCAGCGGTGAACATAATGAACTACACCAAGAAAAATGGTGATGTGTTTGACGATGAGAGCCACCTTGTGGCGACAGTGATGAGTTGTATACGCTACGGAATACTCACAGCTGTGAAGCCATACAGAAAGAAGATTAGAGTTGAGACAATGCTTGAGGCAGATTTAATCTATACCTCTGGTAAGGATCAAGATGGTAGCTACAACAAGTACGAAGCTAACTGCGTTTCTTATGACCAAGAGTATGGAGGTTACGATACATTGTTAGAGACCCTTAGAGAACGCATAGAGAGTCCCGTAGAACGTATATTTCTAGAAGAGTGTATGCTACTAGGAGATAGTGTGAGGGATGTCTCGGAACGGCACGATGTAGAACCCCACATACTGAACCTAGCAAAGTACAGAGTAAGAACAAAATTTAAAAAAATAATAAAAGAAGAAAATGAAAGAGTTAAAACAAGTAGAGAGATTGGGAATAGTTACGAAAGCCAAGTACAGTCAGTTAGTCAAAGTCTATCAGATGAGGACAGGTATCAACGTCTCAGAAAAGAGCAGGATACAGAGCGTAGTTACAGCGAGACAATGTCTTTTCTTTATTCTTAGAGAGAAGTACAAGATGAAGTACAACACAATCGGATGGTTGGCAGAGAAGAATCACGCTACGATAATACACGCCAATAAGAACGTTCGATCCTTGCTTGACATAAGAGACCCCTACACCATAGACTCCTTAGAGCAGTGGGCATCAGTCTTTAAATCTATCTTTGAGCATAGTAAGATTTCCAGAGAAAGGTTTGTAACTGACATAGATAACGCAGTGAGGACTAGTGGTTTATCAAAGGAGCAAGTTAACAACTTGTTGATAATGAAAGCAGAGGAAGTGTTAGAATAGTGTTGTAATGTATTATATTAGCAGTGTAACTTTAAATAATTAACTATGAGTAAGTATCAGTTTAAGACCACAAACATCAAGGGTAAAGAGTATGTTGAGGTCAATGAGAGAATTAAGTATTTCCGTTTCTCGGAAGACTACAAGGGATGGTCACTATCTACAGAGATGGTACACCTTGATGAGAATTCGTGTGTGATTAGAGCGACAATCTGTAACGCAGATGGTATGGTTATCTCTTCTGGATTTGCACAAGAGGATAAGTCTTCAAGCTACATTAATAAGACAAGCTATGTGGAGAATTGTGAGACAAGTGCTTGGGGTCGTGCATTGGCTAATCTTGGTATTGGCATTGACACTTCTATTGCATCTTCAAACGAGGTGGCGATCGCTATCGCAAAGCAGAACTCAACGCCAAAGGCTCAACCTAAAGCTACGGCTAAGGCGACTCCTTCGCTAAAGGAACTTACCGATGATGTGAAGTCTCGTATGATTGAGGCTGTTAAAGATGGTAAGAAATCAGCAGTAGAGAACGCACTCTCAGGGTACAAGGTTACCGCGAAGATTAAGAAAGAAATCTTATCTGCTTAATGGATTTTAATCCAGATGAGCATTCAGACAAAGAAGTCAAAGAACTTAGTCTTAAGAATGGCGAGGGATTTGAAATTGTGTTTGAGAAAAAAGAGGACAGAGATGATGTTCGTGTTTGGCAGAAGCTCTACGGAGAGACTGTCTTTATAATGACCATTGATCGTCACTCCCTAGGAGATTTGATTTACGCTTTAGAAGATATGTTATAATGGATGCACTAGAGAAATTTAAGGATGATGAGGCGTACTACGCTGACAAAGAGTATTTGTCTAACAGTATGCTAAAGCTACTAAGACAATCACCAACTAAGTTTCATTTAATGAGACAAGGAAAGTGGTCTTATCCTTCAGCTTCCTTCTTTGATGTGGGTACAGCCCTTCATTCTTTATTTCTTGAAGGTATCGATAACACTGTCTTGTGGAACGGAACACGAAGAGGAAATGACTACAAGGAATTTAAGCTAGAGCACAGTGATAAACTTGTACTCCCTAAGAAGGATTACGATACAGTTCACAATATGTTTGACAAGCTTAAGAGACTCAGCGAGGTAGATGAATTAATGGGTCTAAGGTTTGATGCTGAAGTCCCAGGAATTATGGAGCACATTACTCCTACCTTTGCTAAATTAAAGTTCAAGGGAAAGGCAGATGCTTTAGTCTTTGATGGTGATACTACTTACCTCGTAGACTTAAAGACCACTGCTAAATCTCTTGAGGATTTTAAGAAGAGTGCAAGGTGGATGATGTATAACCAACAAGCCTATCTTTACAGTCAAATCTTTGGAGTGGATGAATTCTATTTCTTGGTGGTAGAGAAAGAGTTTCCTTACGAGGTGGGGATATTCAAAGCGAGTGATGAGTTTCTGTTTAGTGGCTCTCAGCAATTTGATACATCCGTTAAACTATACGAGGAGCTTTTCCTCAACCAAGAATTTAACCCTTATAATGTACGTTATGGCGAACTTTAACAATCAAGAGAATGTAATCCTACACGCTTGCGCCTCTGTCTCTGGAAAGAGCATAGCAGATATCGTAGGATCGAAGAAGACAAAGGACATAGTATTGGTACGAGCATTGTCTTGTGCTGTACTTGCCTACTACGGATTTGGTGTGAGAGAAATCTCACGTATTACCAACACCGATGTGAAGGGAGTATCCTCTTATATGGATGGTCACAAATCTAGGTTAGCTGACAGAAGATATGAGATGTATTTCCAAAAGTGTATAGACTTTATTGCTACCTACGAGGACTTCTCGGAGGAGGCTATAACATCTAAGATTAATACACTGTATGAGAAGTATGTGTATCTGGAAGGAAGGTACAACCATTTGAAAGAATTAATAACAAGTAACTAAATTAAATTAAGATGAGCGACAAAGTATTCGTTGGAAAGACAAACGTAGTAACCACCAAGTATGGTGAAATCGTTAAGGTGGCATTAGGCCCACAAGATTTTGAAGTATTATCAAACGCTAAAAATGACAAGGGTTGGGTAAACCTAGAGATCAAAGACAAGCGTGATGGTGGTAAGTACATCCAGTTGCAAGGTGAGATGAAACCACGTGCAGCAGCTGTAAATGATAGCGACACTGATTTACCTTTTTAATTTCCATTTTTCTGTTAAATAATAGTAGGGGGGCATTGCCCCCCTTCTTTAACTATAGACTTATAGGGGGAGGGGTTTTTACTAACTTAAATAAACGGAATGGTTATTCGTTCCCTCCCTTTATAATCCTCACAACGTAAGGTGCTTATTTACACCACTAACAAGTTCGGGGAAAAGTTCGGGGAAAAGTTCAAGCCATTAAAAATAGGCGCACACCAATAATAATGGGCGCAAATTAGAAACCTTTAAAACAAAAAGAGAAATGAAAACACAAATCAAAGTAACAGAATCTTTAAACGGATGGAGCAGATTAGAAACAACCTTTGTAGTTGAATCCTCACCTC
>Ga0206130_10008933_pt1 | contig 10627 bp, 9 predicted proteins | sample Helgoland_Spring_9_FD_148637 | JGI IMG/M metagenome (GOLD analysis project Ga0206130, IMG submission 148637) | Pelagic subsurface seawater microbial communities from Kabeltonne, Helgoland, North Sea - Helgoland_Spring_Bloom_20160512_1 | ecosystem: Environmental > Aquatic > Marine > Epipelagic ...
CGCAAAGGCCTCCGGAATTTGCTCTCCACCCAGCTCAATTGTTTTGATGGTAGTTACAAAACCCGATGGAAGGGTTTTTACTCTATCTCCGGGTTTAAACACTCCCCCATCTATGCGGCCTGTAAAGCCTCTAAAATCTTGATTATCCAGAGTATGTGGCCGTATTACAGATTGTACAGGAAAACGGCAATCTATGTGGTTGTAATCACTAGAGATGTGCACCGTCTCGAGGTGATACATCAAAGTACTGCCCTGATACCAATTCATGTTTGTTGAGCGGTGCACTACATTATCACCATTTAAAGCAGATATGGGTATAAATTGTATGTCATTAATTTCTAGTTTAGAGGCAAATGCTTTAAAATCTGAGACAATAGTATCATACACTTTTTGGCTATATTCAACCAAATCCATTTTATTAATACATACAATGGCGTGGGGTATTCTAAGCAGTGAAGCAATAAATGAGTGCCTGTGTGTTTGCTCTAGCATGCCTTTACGCGCATCAATGAGTATAATGGCTAAGTTGGCAGTAGAGGCGCCTGTTACCATGTTACGGGTGTACTGAATGTGTCCTGGGGTATCTGCAACTATAAATTTACGCTTTGGTGTTGCAAAATAGCGGTAGGCTACATCTATGGTAATACCTTGCTCCCGCTCAGATTTGAGCCCGTCTGTAAGTAAAGATAAATCTACATAATCAAAGCCTTTATTTTTACTAGAAGCTTCTACGGCGTCTAGTTGGTCTTGAAAGATAGATTTACTGTCATACAACAGCCTCCCAATGAGTGTGCTTTTGCCGTCATCAACGCTGCCGGCAGTAGTAAAACGTAATATTTCTATGTCTTTATATTTGATAATTTCTTTATTTGCTTAACACTTAATGCTCTATGCTTTAGGCTTTAAGCCGTATGCCTAGTGTTTTTTATGCTATTAGTTTTTTACTTAGACTGTATAATTTTCGTTTTATCTCGTTGATTTCTGTTGTTAATAAATCATACGTACTGATGTCTATATATTTTAAATCCTTTGCCAGTAAAATAAAGTACTCCAACTCGTGTGCAGAACCTAAACATATCGTTACAAATCTATTAAAGTCTTTATCAGAAGCACGTCCACAACCTTCACTGAAATTTGAAGGGATTGAATACGCTGCGCGTTGCATTTGTGATACTAATTGATAGTTTTCACTTTTCGGAAACTGTTTTGTGATTTTATAAATCTTTAAAACAAATTGATGGCTTATTTCCCAAACATTGTATTTTTTAAAATCTCTCATTTTATAATGGCTTTAGGCTATATGCTTTAAGCTTAGTGCTTACAGCCTTTTGGCCTATAGCTTTCTAAAAATAACCAAGTTTTTTACGGTCTTCCATGGCAGTTTCTGCACGTTTATCATCTGCCCTGCCGCCGCGCTCGGTGGTACGGGTGGTGGCAATTTCTTCAATAATTTTTGTGAGATCATCTGCCTGGGATTCTACGGCGCCCGTTATAGGCATGTCTCCACAGGTGCGGTAGCGGATGGTCATGCTAAGCACCTTCTCTGATGGTTTTAATTTAATAAACTTAGAGTTTGCCAAAATAACACCATCTCTTACCAGGCAATCACGCTGGTGAGAAAAATAGAGAGAAGGCAACTCTATATTTTCTAGTTTAATATATTCCCAGACGTCTAGCTCTGTCCAGTTGGATATCGGGAATACTCTAAAATGCTCTCCATAATTTTTACGACCGTTAAATAAATTCCACAATTCTGGGCGTTGGTTTTTAGGATCCCACTGTCCAAACTCATCACGGTGCGAGAAAAAACGCTCTTTGGCTCTTGCCTTCTCCTCATCACGTCTTGCACCTCCCATGGCTGCATCTACTTTGTGGGTCTCCAGGGTGTCTAGCAGGGAGACTATTTGCAATGCGTTTCTAGAGGCATCTGCGCCAGTTTCTTCCTTGGCGCGGCCAGTGTCTATAGATTCTTGTACAGATCCTACAATAAGTTGTACCCCTAGTTTTTTAACTAGCGTGTCTCTAAATGCAATGGTTTCTGGAAAATTGTGCCCCGTATCTACATGGATAAGCGGGAAGGGTATTTTGGCAGGATAAAAGGCTTTTTTAGCCAAATGGGTTAAAAGTATAGAATCTTTCCCTCCAGAAAATAATAGTACAGGGTTTTCGAACTGAGCAGCTATCTCTCGTATCACAAAAATAGCCTCAGACTCTAACTCCTTTAAATGACTAAGTACATAATTACCCATCTGCGTTAATTAAATTTTGTGTTTAAAAATTGCATAATAACGGCAACACTCTCCTGGATGGTTTGCCCATCAGTAACAACTTCTAGATCTGGATGTGTTGGCACCTGGTAAGGCGCAGAAATACCTGTCATGTTTTTAATTTCTCCAGCTCTTGCTTTTTTATAAAGCCCTTTTACATCACGAATTTCACACGCCTCAAGAGTAGTGTTTACGTATATTTCTATAAATTTATCTGGACCTACAATTTGTTTTACAGCCTCTCTATCTTTTATATAGGGTGATACAAAAGCGGCGAGAGTTACAACTCCTGCATCTAGCATAAGATTACTAATCTCTGCAATACGCCTAATATTCTCTGAGCGATCCTGGGGCGTGAAACTTAAATCTTTATTAATGCCTTGGCGCACGTTATCTCCATCTAGGATATAGGTAGATAATCCTTTTTTATGAAGTTCAATCTCTACCAAATTGGCCAGGGTAGATTTTCCAGATCCAGAGAGGCCTGTAAACCATAGCAAATAGGCTTTATGGCCGTGCAAGAGCTCTCGCTGGCTTTTAGTTATATTATAGTTTTGGGTTACTGTATGTGAGCTCAATGTAATTATTTGTTATAAAAACCATTATACCACAAAACAAAGGCTTTGATTCCTTTATCTACAGCTATTTGTGGTTTGTAATTATAATCATGTTCTAGCCTAGAGGTGTCTGCAAAGGTTTGATGTACATCACCCGCTTGCATGGGTAACATTTTTTTTATAGCCGAAATATCTAGTACTCTTTCTAAAGATTCTATAAAATCTAATAGCTTCACTGGTTTTCCGTTACCGATGTTATAGAGCTTGTACAAGCTAGCATTTTTAGAATCTCTTATAAGGGTATTAACAACGCCACTAATAATATCATTTATAAAGGTAAAGTCTCTAGAGAGATTACCAGTATTAAATACCTTTATGGGTTTATTATTTATAATAGCATCAGTGAATAAAAACATGGCCATATCTGGCCTACCCCATGGGCCATAGACGGTAAAAAAACGTAAGCCTATGGTCTCAATATTATACAAATGGCTGTAGGTATGCGCCATCAGCTCATTGCTTTTTTTGGTGGCTGCATACAAACTTACAGGGGCATCCACATTTGCCATTTCTTTAAATGGTATATCATCACTATTACCATAAACACTTGAGCTGGAGGCATATACTAGTCGTTTAACATTATGATGGCGGCAACATTCTAATATATTTAAAAATCCATTAATATTACTATCTATGTAGGCTTCTGGGTTTTCTATGGAGTACCTAACCCCAGCTTGGGCGGCTAAGTTGCACACCATGTCAAAATTAAATGTCTTAAATAATTTTGGCAAGGCCTCTCTATCTTCAAGATTGAGCCGTATAAATTGCATGCTATTTCCGTGCAGTATACTTTGGGATATTTCTGCAAATACCGTTGCAGCCTCCTTTTGTATGCCTAGCTCACTCAGGCGAGCATATTTAAGGTTTATATCATAATAATCATTAATGTTATCTAGCCCAATAACATGATGCCCTTGTTTTATAAGCGCTTCACACAAATGATAGCCAATAAAACCTGCTGCTCCAGTAACAAGTATTTTTTTTGATTCCATAATTAACTCCCTATTGCTTTATATACAAAACCTATAGCCTCCAGTTTTTGTTTATCTAAAATATTACGCCCATCAAACACAAAGGCTGGTTTTTGCATGGCATCATAGATAGCTTGCCAATTATAGCTTTTAAACTCATCCCACTCTGTAAGGACAGCCACTGCATGTGCGCCTTCTAGGGCTTTGTATGGGTCCTCGTTTGTTTGCAAAAATGATGCGTTCTCTTTCTGAGAACGGGTGTTTAGATAATCTAGATCATTTAGCATCTGGGTACCAGTAACCTTAGGGTCATACACCTTTATGGTAGCCTGCTCTTCTATAAGCATGTCTGCCACATAAATGGCTGCAGATTCTCTGGTATCATTGGTGTCTTTTTTAAACGCCCAGCCCAAAAAAGCAATGGCCTTGCTAGAAACCGTGTTATACATGGTCTTTATCATGTTTTTAACAAAACGATCTCTTTGGTAGTTGTTCATTATAATTACTTGGTGCCAGTAATCTGCAACCTCTGTGAGGCCCAAAGATTTTGAAATGTATACCAAGTTTAAAATATCTTTCTGGAAACAAGAACCTCCAAAGCCTACTGAGGCCTGCAGGAATTTAGGGCCAATTCTAGAATCCATACCAATGGCCTTTGCAACCTCTGATACGTTTGCCCCTGTTGCCTCACAAAGGGCAGACAATGAGTTGATAGATGATATACGCTGGGCCAGAAAAGCATTTGCAGTAAGCTTAGACAGCTCTGATGACCACAAATTGGTGGTTAAAATGTTTTCTTTAGCAACCCAGGAGCTGTAAACATTAACCAGGGCTGCAATAGCCTCTTTTCCTTCTTTGGTTTGGTTGCCACCAATAAGCACTCTATCTGGCATGGCCAAATCTCTCATGGCGGTACCCTCTGCCAAAAACTCTGGGTTGGAGAGTATCTGGAAGTTTACTCCATTACCAGTATTATCTAATATACTTTGTATGGCCTCTGCAGTCTTTACTGGAAGGGTAGATTTTTCTACCACAATTTTATCAGAGGTGGCAACGCGAGCTATTTGGCGAGCACACAACTCTACATATTTTAAATCTGCGGCCATGCCCTTACCAGCTCCATAAGTTTTGGTTGGGGTGTTTACAGAAATAAAAATCATCTCTGCTTTATCTATAGCGTCATCTACATTTGTTGAAAAAAACAAATTACGGCCACGGGCCTCTGCCACTACAGCGTCAAGACCTGGCTCATAGATGGGTAGTTTAGTGAGGTCTTTATCATTCCAGTCTGCAATACGCTGTACGTTTAAATCTACAACCGTTACGTTAATACCTGGATTTTTTTGGGCAATAACTGCCATGGTTGGACCTCCAACATATCCAGCGCCAATACAGCAAATATTTTTAATTTTCATAAATTTCTATTTATAAACTTTTACTCAGCTTGTTTTAATATTTCATGACCCGCCTTTAGTAAAACAACATCTTTTTTCATAAGGTCTATATCACTCTCCATCATGTCTTTTACTAGGGAAGCCAAATCATGCTCTGGTACCCAGCCCAATTTGTTTTTGGCCTTAGATGGGTCTCCAATTAATAAATCTACCTCTGTGGGTCTAAAATAAGTAGGATCTACAGACAGAACTTCTTTACCTATTGCAAGCTGGAATTCTTGTTTGCTGCAGGCCGTTACATATGCCTTTTCATCTACTCCAATACCTTTAAACTCTAAAGAAATACCTACTTGTTTAAAAGCCATACTTACAAAATCTCTAACTGTTGTGGTAACTCCGGTAGCAATTACCCAATCTTCTGGCTGGTCTGCCTGAAGGATCATCCACATCATGCGCACATAATCCTTGGCATGCCCCCAATCTCTCTGCGCCTCTAAATTACCTAAATAAAACTTATCCTGCAGGCCAAGTGCTATTTTTGAGACGGCGCGCGTAATTTTACGTGTAACAAACGTTTCTCCTCTTCTTGGAGATTCATGATTAAACAATATACCGTTACAAGCAAACATATTATAGGCCTCACGGTAGTTTTTTGTAATCCAAAAACCATAAATTTTTGCCACACCATATGGAGAGCGTGGGTAAAATGGTGAAGACTCATCATAAAAACCCTTATCGTTTTTGTTCTCTGGCATACCACCGTAAAGCTCAGAAGTGGATGCTTGGTATATTCTAGTTTTTTTCTCTAGACCTAAAATACGTACGGCCTCTAATATTCTGAGAGTACCCAAGCCATCTACATTACCTACATATTCTGGAGTATCAAAAGAAACTGCAACGTGAGACATCGCTCCAAGATTGTAAATTTCATCTGGTTGGCATTCTTGAATGATGCGGGTAAGATTCATGGCATCTGTAAGATCTCCATAGTGCAATTTTAATCTTTGATCTGGATCATGAGGATCCTGGTATAAATGATCTATACGTGCGGTATTAAACAAAGAACTTCTTCTTTTGATACCATGTACCATATATCCTTTTTCTAACAAAAGCTCGGCCAAGTATGAGCCGTCCTGTCCTGTAATTCCTGTAATTAATGCTACTTTCATATTTTTTATTTCAAAAAATGACGTTGACCTAAACTTTGATTTAGACTATTCTGTCTTTAACAAAGTTAATGTCAATGTCTATGTTAGTTTAACCTCTTTAAAATTATCTATATTCTCTAAAAACCAATCATAGGTTTGTTTAATGCCGTCTTCAAGATCTGTGGTATAACTCCAACCCACCTCTTTTAGTTTAGAAACGTCCATTAATTTTCTTGGTGTACCGTCTGGCTTTGAAGCGTCCCAGACAATTTCTCCGGTATGGCCTGTTACCCTTTGGATGGTCTGGGCCAGGGCTTTAATAGTAACGTCTACACCAGAACCTACATTGTATAAATACTCTGGCAGTTTGTTTTCTAGGGCGTACACCACTGCTTTTGCCATATCATCAACAAACAAAAATTCTCTCATTGGCGTTCCGCTGCCCCATAATGTAACTGGAGCATTATTGTTTTCTTTAGCCTCATGAAATTTACGCAACATGGCTGGTAATACATGAGAAGTTTGCAAATCAAAATTATCATGAGTACCGTACAAATTTGTAGGCATTAAACTAACATAATCTTTATTAAACTGCTCTCTAATTGCTTTGCAGGCCATCACTCCAGATATTTTGGCCAAGGCATACCATTGGTTGGTTGGCTCCAAAGAATCTGTAAGTAGATATTCTTCTTTTAAAGGTTGTTTTGCAAATTTCGGGTAAATACAAGAGCTACCTAAAAATATAAACTTTTCTACCCCTTGCTGTAATGAAGCTTCTATCAAATTGTTTTGAATTTGCATGTTCTCCATTAAAAATTGGTATGGATACTCATTATTTGCCAATATCCCTCCCACCTTTGCTGCTGCGTCAATAACCACCTCTGGCTTTTGAGTTTTAAAAAAGTCTTGGACTTTATTTTGGTTTTTTAAATCAAGTTCTTTACTGCTGCGCCCAATTAAATTATCATAACCTTTTTGCTCCAGTAATCTCCAAATAGCAGACCCTACCATACCTCTATGGCCCGCAATGTAAATTTTTGTGTTTTTTCTCATAAAAAAATGTAATTATAATCTTGCATCAACTTGATCTCTTGGCAGAAATCCTTTTAAATCATAAACGATACTCTTAGCATCTTTTTTTAAAGATGTTATATCAATTTTGGAAAACTTATCGTGAGATACCGCTAACAAGATACCATCATATTTTTCTTTAATTTGATCAATAAGAGTTATCCCAAAAATATTATTAACTTCCTTGGGGCTAGCCTGATAATCATACACATCAACATGTAATCCAAATTCTTCTAATTCATGATATACATCAGCAACTTTTGAGTTGCGAATGTCTGGACAATTTTCTTTGTAGGTAACTCCAAGAATTAATATTTTTGAGCCCATAATTTGCTTTCCAGCCTTAATAAGCATTTTAATCATCTTGTTTGCTACAAATGCGCTCATATTATCATTCACTCTTCTACCGCTTAGTATCACCTCTGGGTGATACCCCAGATTTTCTGCCTTGTAGGCCAAGTAATAAGGATCTACACTTATGCAATGACCTCCTACAAGCCCTGGTTTGTATTTAAGAAAATTCCACTTAGTTCCAGCAGCATCGAGCACATCTTGGGTATCTATACCAACTCTATCAAATATTAAAGCCAGCTCATTTACAAATGAAATATTAACATCCCGCTGGGCATTCTCTATAGCCTTACTAGCCTCAGCCACTTTTATACTTGTAGCTTTAAATGTGCCTGCGGTAATTATTGACCTGTATAATGTATCAACAAAATCAGCAACCTCTGGAGTAGAGCCGGAGGTTACTTTTTTAATGGTTGTTAAGGTGTTTATTTTATCTCCTGGGACAATTCTCTCTGGAGAATAGCCGCAGAAAAAATCTGTATTAAAAATTAAACCACACGTTTTTTCTAATATAGGCACACAAACCTCCTGGGTACAGCCGGGATATACAGTACTCTCATAAATTACAATATCTCCTTTTTTAAGAATCTCTCCAAGCATTTTTGAAGCCGCTTTTAATAAAGTTAAATCTGGAGTTTTAAACTCATCTATGGGCGTAGGTACTGTAACTATGTAAATGTTGCACTCTTTAATATCATTGATACTTGAGCTAAATACTAGCTTACCAGCGCTTTTAAGCTGTTGTGGTGAAGCCTCGTTTGTGTAATCAATCCCGTTTTTTAAATCATCAATTCTAGAGAGATTGATATCAAAACCTATGGTTGGGTATTTTTTTCCAAACGCTATAGCAAGAGGTAGCCCCACATATCCTTGTCCTACAACTGCAATATGTACTTTCTCTGAATTCATTTTTGATGCGGTCTGGATATAAATATCATGTTATTCTCTAGCATAATCATCCTGTAATCTCACAATATCATCCTCGTTTGATGGTGACTCAGCATCTGTATGCTGCCAAAACTCTGCAACAACACCCCAACAGTCAAGACCAATAAGGCGGTGACGCTCTCCTTTTTTAAGGGTGATAACATCCCCATCATGATGGGTTATCATAGGTTTTTGGGTGTCATCAAAACTTCTAATTACGCCAACCGGCCCTTTAACAACACGCCAAGACTCGGCTCTTCTGTGATGGTATTGCCAAGATAATCTTGCCTGAGGTTTTACCGCAAGTATTTTTGGACTCAGTTTACCTGCTTTGCGCAGGGTATCTACATCAAAGCCATCAAAATATATGTTAGAAAAACGCTGCGCATCCTCCTCTTTAATTACAAAAAAACCTCCCCAAGGACGAGTATGGTCATAGGAGTCTATCTTTAAATTATGCTTGTTAAGCTCATTTTCTATAGTGGTAAATAACTCCATAACTATTTTTTTAAAAGCCAGCTGCTTGATTGTATTTTATCTCCCAAACCATCAAGAAGCGCAATACCCATCTTCTCACAAATAGGACGCTCTGGTATGGTATTATTGTTTTGGTCTCCACCGTTTGCAAAGGCTAGATCATACTCTTGACCATAGTCATTGGCGATACTGGCAATAGTCTCGCAAACTGTTCTGTCTTTATCTATAGATAAAATAGCCTTATCTACGGGTTTTAGAGAGGAGACAATTAGCATGCGCTCGTCTTCTAGCTGAAATTCTTTACTTTGTTTTAAAGCTCTTTGATGGTCACTATTAACAACTACAAAAAGAACATCTGCCAACTTTTTGGCATTTTGAAAATACTCAAGATGCCCTTTATGTATGGGGTTAAAATATCCAGAGACAATGATTGCTTTTTTTTTCATGGGTAATATAAATTTAAATGAAAATCTCTAAATTAGAGTATTATGTTTGTTTTATTAAAAATAAGAAGCTGTAATAGCTTAATATATTAAACGGCTTCGCCGCCCTGACTTACATCAAAGAGGATAAATTATTAAAAAACAACTACTTACGTGATAAGTAAGTGTTAAACAAAATTATTACAATTATGTGAGTAAAAAAAGTATATTACCCCTTGTTTTTGGGCTAAAATTAGCCCCTATCAACCAAACAAATGAGTGAAAATATACGATGAATATTAAAAGGTTTAATGCAATGTAGCTCAAGCTTTTTTTCTAAAGGATATAGAGCCGTTATCATTTTTAATTAAAAACGAAGGGAGACAAATAACACCTATAGAAATGAGCAGTAACACAACAAAGGCCACATTTATATCAATCCCAGATATTAAAAATGAAACGCAAGTTATAAAAATGGTGTAAATTATAACAACCAAGGTTGCTTTACGGTGAGACAAGCCCAGACGCAATAGATGGTGGTGAATGTGGTTTTTATCTGCAGAAAAAGGACTCTTTTTCCTTGAAATTCTTACCACGAAAACGCGTAGGGTGTCTACAAGTGGATAAGAAAATACAGACATTAATACAATAATTTTAGTATCGCCAAATAATTGATCTGTGGTATTAGTTGAGGAGATATAATCAAGACACAAATACCCTAAAATAATACCCATGACAAGAGAACCGTTGTCACCAAGAAATATTTTCCTGTTGGAGAACATATTATAATACATAAACGGGATAAGACAGCCCATACCCGCCATGCTCACAAGCATGTTATAGTAATCTGTTTCCACAAATCCAACGTATGCAAAAAATGAGAAAGCTACCACAGAAATCCCTGAAGCCAAACCATCAATGCCGTCAATTAGGTTTAACATGTTAACAAAAACTACATACACAAATACAGAAAGCAATAAAG
>Ga0206130_10008934_pt1 | contig 10627 bp, 9 predicted proteins | sample Helgoland_Spring_9_FD_148637 | JGI IMG/M metagenome (GOLD analysis project Ga0206130, IMG submission 148637) | Pelagic subsurface seawater microbial communities from Kabeltonne, Helgoland, North Sea - Helgoland_Spring_Bloom_20160512_1 | ecosystem: Environmental > Aquatic > Marine > Epipelagic ...
TACATTTTTGTAGATATTATATTTTCATGCGTGTGACGACGAATATCCCCCTGAGGCCTTAAAATAAATCCAAAAAGAGCAGGATTGCTACCAAGATGAATAACCGAGCTAAAAATAGCTAAATTCTCGTTCCCGTTTTTATCTTTAGTCCCAATAAGATTAGCAGGTTTGATACCAGAGAGAGAATTTATCAAGTTGAGTCGTTCAACTTTTTGCATGGACTGGATATCTTTTTTGCTTAAATACATTATACTAGAAAAAACATCTGAAAAGCGGGTTTTGTTTAGAGGTCTAGACTGATGTTCTCGTCACCATTTTGATAGGGGAGCCATGTGATGATAAATTGTAGCATTTCGTCTGTAGTTCTCATGCCCGCTCCACCAAACTCAAATCGTTCGCTAATTTCTTGTGGCGGGTTGTGAGGGTTGTTGGGGTTATCTATGGTATTGTCAAATGATGCCTCAAGATAAATTACACTTCCTTTTGGGATTTTCACCATAGTAGGAAACGTGTAGAAGTACTGCCACCTAAAGTCCCATTTTGGAATGCTTATCAAACGAATTGTATCACCGCTAGGGTCTATTGCAAATGATTTGAAACTTTTACCGAGCAAATGCATATGTGGATTTACGGTTAAAACACTGATATCTTCGGGTATTTCTAAAAATGATGTGTGAGAGGTAATCTGATGGGGTGGAATTACCAGTGGTGGAATTATTTTACTTACTCCGTTGGTACCCATCATCACTTCATTGATAGGTCTTTTGGGAGCGTAGTCACTAAAAAAAACATGTACCTTATTGTGTGACCATTTACCTTTAGGAATGGGGCCAAAATGGATATCATCAGCTAATAATATAGATTTAGAATTTATGGTAAATCCACCAATCCCTTCAGGATAAATTTGGCCAGTTGAACCTGGCAGATAATTAACTGCTGAATTGATTTGTTGCGGACGACTTCCATCATCATTTGCTAATTTTAATTGATTGAATTGTTTGATATATTCTTGTTCATTTATTTCTAAATCAAGTAGTCTTTCCCCTTCACTAACTGAGACTTTCTGACCATTTTCGTAGTTGAGTAGCCTACCATTCATGTGGTGAACGAGATTGTTTTTACCTGGTAAAAACTCCATGGCTCTTACATATTTTTTTTCAGGAAGCTCAATAGGTAAAGTGGCTATATAAAAATGATCTTGACTATTTCCCTCGATATATATGCTGTCAAACCATAGTGTTGTATCGGGTTCTCCAATAAAACTTTTGATGGGTAGATAAGTGTTTTTTGGAAGATCAGATGGATTTCCCTCTGGAGCTCCAATTTTAATCCACTCCTTGATAATGCGTTTATTTTTTTCTGATAAATATTTTTCACCAATAAAATGCGTGTAATTTCGATCCGCAGGCCATGGTGGCATTAATCCACTTTGAGTAACCTCTAGTATTGTATTTTTCTTACGATTAACTTGGTTGAAATTAATCAATGAGAACGGTGCTGCTCCATCAGGTTGGTGACATGGGGTGCAATTTTCAAGTAAAATTGGTGCAATATCTTTTGTGTAGGTATAGGTATTTTTATGAATGCATGCGAAGAGAAGCATACAAATGAACATCAAAAAAAATACCTTTTTCACTTGTACAAAGTTAAACCTACGCAGTTTTAGATTACAATTTATCTGTGCTAAATCTTTTGGACTAAAAGTAAAGTTAAGTCTTATTTTCGTGATTAAATGGTTGGTAAATTTATAGATGTAGAAAAAATCATCCTTGATAAAAATCCAAGGTTATTAAAAAGACTCCCTCGGTTTATCATCAATTATCTAAAAAAAATTTTATGGGAGGACGATGTAAATCGAATTATTGCAGATAACCAAGGAGTGTCTGGTATTCAGTTTTGTAAAAATGCAATTCAAGAATTTAATATTGATGTTAAAATCATTGGTATTGAAAATGCACCAAAAACTGGGGGTGTAATCTTCGCATCCAATCACCCTTTAGGTGGTTTCGATGCACTAGGATTTGTGGATCAGTTTTCTAAATACAGATCTGATATTAAATTCATTGTGAACGATATTTTATTAAACTTACAACCTATGAGAGACATTGTTGTAGGTGTAAATAAACACGGAAGTACAGCTTCACAGTCTTTAAAAAATATTGACAATGTATTCTCAAATAATGAAGCAGTGGTGATCTTTCCTTCTGGATTTGTAAGTAGGAAGAAAAAAGGTGTAGTAAAAGATTTAGAATGGAAAAAGACATTCGTAACAAGGGCTAGAAAATATAAGGTTCCTATTGTGCCCGTCCATATCCAGGGAGAACTTTCACCTTTTTTTTACCGGTTAAGTAGATTAAGAGAGTTTTTGGGTATAAAGGCAAATATTGAGATGCTCTTTTTGGTAAATGAATTATTTAAACAAAGAAATACATCAATTAAAATTATATTTGGAGAAGCTATTCAGCCTGAGATACTTGATACAACCATTCGAAAAGATATTGAATGGGCAGCATACATAAAAGATGTTGCATTTAATTTAAAAAACAAAGCATGAGCCCCAATTTGGATTACATATCACCGCCAGTACCGTTGGATTTAATTCAAAAGGAACTTACAAAAGACCGTTTCATTCGCACTACAAATAAAGGGAGTAATGAGATTTACATTATTAACCATCATAATAGTCCAAATGTTATGCATGAAATTGGAAGGTTGCGAGAGTTAACATTTGCAAGTGCAGGCGGTGGAACTGGACAGTCAATCGATATTGACAAATATGATACGAGTGAAAATTGCTACAATCAACTTATTGTGTGGGCTCCAGAGTCAAAGGAAATTATTGGAGGATATCGATTTATAGATTGCTCTAAAATTAAAGATACTGAACCGTTAGAGCTAGCAACTCAACGTTATTTTAACTATTCAGATCAATTCAAAAAAAACTATTTGCCGTATACCGTTGAACTTGGAAGAAGTTGGGTTCAGCCTAACTTTCAGCCATCAAATATTTCTCGTCGAGGAATATTTGCTTTGGATAACCTTTGGGACGGTCTTGGATCAATTGTTGTTGATAATCAGCACATAAAATACTACAGTGGTAAAGTAACACTATACTCAAGCTACAATAAAGAAGCTAGAGATGCTCTAATGTATTTTCTGAATTACTTTTTTAATGATCCAGACGGACTTATATCACCCGTTGAAGCAGTCAGTATTGCTTCTGATATCGAAGAATTTAAAGAAAATTTAGTTGGACTAGATTTTAAACACGGGCACAAATTATTAAATAATTTTGTCAGAGACCGCGGTGAAAATATACCTCCATTAATTAATAATTACATGAGTTTGTCGCCGACTATGCGTTCATTCGGTACGGTTCTCAATCAGTATTTTGGTGAGGTTGAAGAAACTATGATTTTGGTTAAAATAGAGGATATATATGCCGAAAAAAAGTCGAGATATATTGATTCTTATCAACCCTCTGTCTAATATTCTAAGCTACAACCAATTGGCGTTGTTCTCTCAATTTTTGGTCTCAAATTATTTCTGACGGATAGAATAGCATCCTCCAAGTAATTGTTTTTCCATTGTTGTTTGTATCTTCCCAATCGCTCTATTCGGTCATCCATCATACCTTGGTATAATATGTTGCCTTTAGAATCTAATATATAAAATTCGGGAGTTACCGTAGCATTCAATTGACGAGCAATCTGATATAAATTATCTCTAAAAATAGCAGGCTTAAACGCTGTTTCAGTTGCAAAATGGTTAATTTCCATAGCCGAGTAATAGTTGCCACTAATTATACCAATACCTTGCATATTTGGGTATTTTTCATTCAACTTTGAAAAGGGTGTTGACAGGGTATGACATAACGGGCAGTCTGGAGCTAGAAACATAACTAGGGTATATTTATGCTGGGATAGTAATTTTTTAAAATTATAAGGAATTGTATTCTCTTGACAAGATACCAGTATAAATAGACTTAGTAAGATTAGACTAGTATTTTTCATGTTTATACACTGGAAGTGAAATATAAAATGTGGTCCCCGTATTGACAGTGCTTTTAAATTGAATTTGGCCGCCAGAAATTTCGATAATTTTTTTGGATAAAGCTAAACCTAACCCCATTCCTGAATTTTTAGTACTGAAATTTGGAGTAAATATATTTTGGTAATTATCTGGAGCTATACCTATTCCATTATCGGATATTTCAATTTGAATTTCAGTTTTTGCTTTTAATGATATCTTTATTTTGCCAGTTACATCCTCGGGAATAGCCTGAGTAGCATTTTTGACAATATTTATGAGTACACGTTTAATCTGTTCCCTGTCAGCCCATAAAAATACGTTCTCTTGAATTTCAGATTCAACTTGAATATTTTTATCTTGCTTAAATAGTGAAACAATTTCTTGAGTAATGTCTGAAAGGTTTAGAGCCTCAAATTGATCTTGGGGCATTTGAGCAAATGAACTGAATTGTTCAGCCATGATACTTAAACTTTCAATTTGTTTAAGCAATAAAGTTGAAGTCTTTTGTGTAAGCCTACGCTGTTTTTCGGGAGTATCGTTTTTTATTGATCGTTGCAAATGTTGGATACTAAGTTTCATTGGTGTCAATGGATTTTTAATCTCGTGAGCTACCTGCTTGGCCATTTCTTTCCAGGCACCTTCACGTTCTGAACTAGCAATTTGCTGAGCACTTTCTTGGAGTTCTGTTGCCATTTTATTGTATTGTTTGACTAGTTGACCAATCTCATCGTCTCGGTTATAATTTATCAATTCATTAGACCCCCTTAGGACTGTTTTTGCAATTTTTTCTCGTATAGATTCTAATGGTTTTGAGATTTCTTTACTAATAAAATAAGCAATAAATCCACTGACAATAAGGAGTAGAAAATATACATTGATAATGTTAATAATGAGATCGGATAGTTGTTTATTTAATAGTTCATTTTTCGAAAATAGTGGTGTATTTACATAACCGATTACTTCATTTTTTCCATTAAATAAAGGAACATATGCACTAAGATAGTCTGAACCTTCTAATTCTTCTTGAATAAGTAATTGAGAAGTTTTATCGAAACTAAGCTTACTATATGCAAGAGGATTCATTTGACTTCCTAGTATTTCATTATCTATGATGTATGGTTTTGAACTACCTAAGAGTTTTCCGTTTTTGTCGAATAAATTGATATCAACTTGATGCGTATTACTTTCTTCGTTAAGTATGAGTAGCCTTTCTTCTTCGTTACTTAATTTCTTGGATAGATTGACTCGATTTTGAAGTCGAGAGCTAATATTTTTTACTTTATTCAACAGTTGCTCTTCTAACATTGCATTGTAATTTGATTTTTCAAATTGAACAATAGTGTAAACCGATAATAGCAAGCCAAAAATTAGAATTCCTGTAATTGCAACTTGAATTCTTGAACTTAAATGGTGCGATAAGTCGGGAAGAAAGATCATTGTAACTTGCTGATTGGTAATCGAGAAAACTTTCAGCACCAATGACCCAATCATACCAATAAAGATGATTATAATAAGGATAAAAGTGAATATGGTTAATATTTGTCTAAATGGGTTAGCATACACGCTCAAGATTACGTCATAGTTATTGTTTGAGTATCGGGTATGTTTTATCCCACCAAAAAAAAGATTAGCATTGTTGTTTACGGGTATAGTTTGAAGCTGATAGGGAAACTCACCCAATTGGCTAATTAATTTTTCTGATACGTATATCCCATAGGAATAATTATCTAAAGAGATTATTTCTTTATCCTTTTGATTGGCAAAAGATTCGGGGTAAAGAAAGTCGGATTGAATTATGCGAGGTTCAAGCAATATAAAAGTAGTACCAAAATGACCTTTTATGTCACAATTTTCGAATTTAGCGATGTATCCGTTATTAGTTGATGATTGATCTAACTCGTAAAAATATGCACTGGTTGTCCGTTTTGTTTGACTATTATATAGACTATCTAAGTAATAAATCGTATAGAGATTATTTTGATTAATATTAATGCCATCGGCTCCAAAACTAAATAGTTTTAGTTCGTATTTTTCGAGGTAGTTACTAAAATATAGCTGTTTAATTCTTCCTTCAATGACGTCCTTGCGATTATTAAAGTCTTCATAATTTTCGGGGGTTAAAAATTCGAGTGCTAATTGATTTTCTATACGAGCTAATCTATTAATAGTTTGCTCATCTTTATTATCCATTATTTTGGCAGCATATTCAAGCAAATAGTTTTCAGTTCGTGCCGTTTGAGAATAATAAATGACGCCGGATATAATCGCTGCTGTTAGAAATGAATACACATAAACTAATTTCTTAATTGATTGGACATAGCTATTTATGAGCAGGCATAACCCCAATAGTAAGGAGATACTAATCAAATTAATTGGAATACGGTCTGCATTGACATACTGAAACCCAATAAATATTGAAACACCAATTAGATAGCTTATCCAATGGTTAATGTTACGTAGTTTTAATTTTGATTTACTGAAATAACAAGTAACCCAAAATAAAATAAAACTCAAACAGATGTAGGATAGAAGAAGATAGGAGGAAATGTCAAACTCGATTAAACGTTCAAAATCCAGCAGAATATTGATGTGCGTGATAATATTGATACTTAGATGAATAAAAAAATCGAGACTAAAGACAAGTACACCTATTATAATGGAACCTGTTAATGGTCGTTTATATTTTCTGAAAATATAAATTAGGCTCACACTTATCAGAATAATCGATATCAAGTGGATGAACAAGATCGTTAGAAGATGTTCGTTAGAAAGAGTATTAAAATTCTGATTAGATAAGAAAAAATAGTCATGGTATGAAATTTTCAAGTTATAGAAGACCAAAAGATTTATACCAACCACAATTAAGGTAGCTAAATGCATTAAATTTTGTTCTCTTTTAGCATGGAACAAGAATAAAATGAGAAATAAAAATGAGGTGAATAAAGAAATGACCAAAAAAGTGCCTTTATAGGCGTCTCTATGTTGAGTTTTTAAACTGATTTTATTATCCATTATTGGGATATTGTCGGCTAAAATCAGTTTGTTTTGAAAGGCTTTATCAAATTTTACCAATCGAGAATTGACTTTATTTCCGTTAACTATTCGATAACCTAGAAATGATGATTCAGATTTAAAGACAACATAAATATCGTCGCCAAAAGTATATCGAATGGGAAAAGAACGATTATTTAAAACGGTTGGGTCAATGTAAATTTTATTGCTATTCCAGTGGTTTAAACGATTGTTTTTATAAGAAAGGTAATACCATTTTTCATCACGTATTAGCTGACCTATGGAGTCTGTGTAAGATTTAGAATTCGTAGAACTTATTTGATTGAATATAAGCTCTGCTTCTGGTGCTATTTCTTGCGCAAATGGCTCTAAGCTAAGGGATTGTATTGGAGGGGTTTCATCCTTGTGTTGTAACGAAAAATAGGATAAAAGAACAATTAATAATCCTCCAATAAACCAGCCTATTTTAACAACTCTACTCAATAGTTTATTTCATTTTTTAAATATCGGTTTACATAGTCGTTAACGGCGTTTTCTAAACTATGAAAAGGAGTTTGATATCCAGCCTCCATTGTTTTTTTCATACTAGCTTTGGTGAAATATTGATACTTGTCTCTAATATCCTCAGGTGTAGGGATGTAGCTAATTTTAGGTTCAAGTCCTAACGCTGTGAAAATTGCAAGGGCAAGGTCATTAAATGTTCTGGCTTCGCCTGATCCAGCATTATAAATTCCGCTATCTTTTTGATTCTCATACCAAAACCACATAAGGTTTAGCAAGTCTTTTATGTAGATAAAATCTCTCATTTGTTCGCCATCCTTATAATTGGAGTTATGAGACTGAAACAAATTTAAACTATCATTTTTACGGATTTGATTGAATGCATGCAAAACAACACTAGCCATCCGTCCCTTGTGATATTCGTTAGGTCCAAAAACATTAAAAAATTTAAGTCCTACCCAAAATGGAGGTGTTATATTTTGTTGATTTACCCATAAATCAAAATCTTGTTTACTTTGACCATAGGGATTCAATGGTGATAACTGATTAATTGCCTTATCATCATCAAAACCAAACTCACCATTGCCATAGGTAGCTGCAGAGGAGGCATACAAAAAAGGTATTTTTTTTTCGCACGCAAAGTTCCAAAGGGTTTTAGAATAGTTTAGATTTAACCGATTAAAAATAGACGAGTCAAATTCAGTAGTATCAGTTCTTGCGCCAAGATGAAATATAAAATCTATAGAATGTCTATGGATGTCATGAATAAATAAATCACGATCAATTTTTGCTGTAAAGCTGATATTTTCTAAATTTTTAAGTTTTCGTTCTTGGCTAAAATCATCAACCAAAATTAAATCAGTTAATCCTTTATTGTTCAGAAATTCTACTAAACAACTCCCAATAAAACCCGATGCACCTGTAACAACAATGGCCATACGTACGAATTTAAGTTTAATTGTTAAAATCTTAGATGTGTTTCTGGATTTCTTTGGCCATAGTTAGTTTGGACTTAAACTTAACATTAAATTTGCAGTCATAAATACATCGATGTCAGGTAAACAAGTTTATGTAACACGCAAAATGCACTTCAATGGTGCACACAAACTGTATAATCCCTCTTGGTCAGAAGAAAAAAATGAGGAAGTATTTGGTCGCTGTGCAAATAAAAATTGGCATGGTCATAACTTCGATTTGTATGTAACGGTTAAAGGTTTGCCAAGTCCAGATACAGGATTTGTTATGGATTTGAAAAAATTAAAAATCATTGTTAAGGAGCGTGTAGTATCTAAATTAGATCACCAAAATTTCAATTTAGATGTTGATTTCTTAAAAGATGTGATGCCTAGTATTGAGAATATTGCCATCAAGATATGGGAGCAATTGGAAGATCAGCTTCCAGAAAACGCTCAACTTCATTGCATAAAACTTTATGAAACTGAAAATCAGTTTGTAGAGTATTTCGGTTAATTTTCGTGAAAAGATTACTTAAATAGGATTTGGGATCAACATGTATAAGTGATCACTTACTCATCATAGTTAGATTGATAATTATTTTTAATTAGTATATTTGTAAGCAATTACTCACTTATATGACTGATAAACAAAATTATATTCTTGAATCTGCATTAACTTTATTTTCTGAAAATGGGTATAGTGCTGTTTCTACAAGTTTGATTGCAAAGCACGCTAATGTATCAGAGGGGCTTATTTTTAGGCACTTTAAGGATAAATTTGGGTTGCTTAATCATCTCATCAATGATTGGTATGTTAAGTTCGAATCTCATATATCTACTATTCGTTCTATTGAGAAACCAGAGCAAAGAATTCAAGCAGTTATGGAATTGCCTTTTCGTATTGACGAATTAGAATTTCCGTATTGGAGGCTAGTTTTTTCAATAAGGTGGCAGCATAATGAACTAATTAATAAGTATATGCTCACATTAAGAGATATGCTTGAATTAGATTTAAATGAGTTAAAGTATACTGATGTTAATAGCGAGGCCGAGCTAATTATTGCCTATTTCGATGGATTTGTATCTACTGTGCTTCTTAGAAACAACGAGTCTTTGAAAATAAATTTACTTCAAACATTAATGAAGAAATATGTGTAATTAATTCGTTAACTTCAGCGTGATAACGAAGTTCATATAAATTTACGTTCACAAAAAAGCCCATAATTTTCATTATGGGCTTTGTTTTTTAATGGGATTAGGATTTTATTATTCTTTAATCAACTTAGAAGATATAAGACCCTCTGATGTTTGAATATTAATCATGTAATAACCTGATTGGAGGTCAGAAACATTGATTCGGACAATATTGTTTGCTGTAATGTTTTTTACCTCTCTGCCTGTAATATCCATTAATCGAATAGACTGAACATTGAACTGATTGTCTACAGAGATTGTGATTTCATTCATAGCAGGGTTAGGATAAATATGGGCTGCATTACTCGGTAACTTATCATTGACAGACAGTTGATCAACGGTGTAGTCACCATTAATAACAGCAATTCTTGGACACATGTAGCCCATGATAGTATCAATAAATGTTCTGCCTTTTTCAGGACCCATGTCTGGGTTACCTGGTAATGATGCCATGTGAACAGTTACACCTGGAAGATTATCCGGGCTAACCTCTGCTGTAGCGTATGGAGATTCTGGATCCCACCATTGCCAAGGTCCAGATCTGTTATTGTATAAATCATCTGTAATTGGTCTAATAATTGGGAATAAACCTTCTACATCATTATTAATAGTCATTTTATCTCCAGGAGCAGGGTAGATATAGTCTATTGTATTACCATAGTGTGATCTTGCTTTTTTGTTGTATTCATCGTCAGCAGGCATATTTTTAATGACATCATTATTACCAATTGCGTTAGCTTTTTGGATGAATAAGTTACCACCCTGAACTTCTACAACATTTCCATTTGTAGTTGGAACAACAACAATTCCCTCATTAAAAGGAGCAAAAGGATCTCTAACTGCTTGGAAGGTAATCATTGGAGCATCACCAGCATTCAGCCAAGATGTATCGGCCAATGCGCCTCCTGCATTAACTACTGCTTGAACGGTTA
>Ga0206130_10008936_pt1 | contig 10626 bp, 12 predicted proteins | sample Helgoland_Spring_9_FD_148637 | JGI IMG/M metagenome (GOLD analysis project Ga0206130, IMG submission 148637) | Pelagic subsurface seawater microbial communities from Kabeltonne, Helgoland, North Sea - Helgoland_Spring_Bloom_20160512_1 | ecosystem: Environmental > Aquatic > Marine > Epipelagic ...
TGCATCGGACAATCAGGGTGCACCTACCCAAGCGCATTGAACTACGACGAAAATGCAAACTGTGAAGACGGCACTTGCACCTTCTTTGATGGACCGCCAAACGACACCTGTCCGTTCGACACAGACGGCAACGGCATCATCGGCTCCGCCGACCTCATCGTGCTCCTCTCCTTGTTTGAAACCACTTGCGAATAAGAGTTCACACCTTGGCTGCCTGAGTGTTGTGCTCACCCCGGCAATGAAACCAATGAAATTCAGAGGCAACGAAAGGCCCTGAGAAAAAGGGGTTGGGTAGACAAGGAATCGCGCTATCTTTGCCCGCCTTAATGGTGGCTATAGCTCAGCTGGTTAGAGCATCGGTTTGTGGTACCGAGGGTCGTGGGTTCAAGTCCCATTAGCCACCCACTTGAAACGCCTGGTCCCCTTGGACCGGGCGTTTTTGTTGACCTGCAGAGTCAAACCAAATCAGACAGGTCGGTGATTCCCAACGGTGTTTGGCTCTCAAAACCTTCGCCAGAATTCACACCAATGAACCGGCCCATTGTGATGTCTCTCCCCCGCACCACAGCCATGAATTCAGGTGTAGAAATTGGGGTTGCCAACTCTGAAGCACTCGGCACCTTGAGCGCTTCAACGGGGTCTGCTCCGGGAACGTGAAATTGAGAAGAGTAACAGGCAATGGCTGCATACTTGGCTTCCTCTGCCCCTGTGATGTCAACCACAATGGAGGGCTCACGAAAGCGATCTTGGATGTAGTGAAGAACATGCTTCGGGCGATGCGCCTGCTGACGGGTTCCATCTTCTTCCGCAGTTTCAATCTTCGCCAAGCCCGCCAAAAAACAAGCGCGGTGCACAAACTCCGCAGCTCTGCCATGGTCTGTGTGGCGGTCAAAAATGGCATTGGCCAGAACCGTTCTGGGCCTGTACCGACGCACGGCAGCCACCAAGGACATGATGACGTGGTGCTCGTCATCGGGCAACCCATCCTTGAGCTCTAGGTTTTCGCGAATGGTCAACCCCAAAGCCTTTCCAGCCGCAGCAGATTCCCGATCCCGAAGCTCGGCAGAACCTCGGGTTCCCAACTCTCCGCGGGTGAGGTCGATGATGCCTGTTTTTTTTCCTTGCTGGCTCGCTTTGATCAAGGTTCCTCCCGCGCTCAACTCAACGTCATCAGGGTGGGCGCCAAAGGCCAGGATGTCGAGGGGCTCATGAATGGTCATGCCCCTAAGTTCTGCATTGTGGATTACTTGCCCGTGGCAAAGTTCACAATCCTCTCTCCCATGGGGTCTTCACCCGACTTCAACGAGGCGACCAAGTTGCCCTCGGCATCGACCAAGAATTTGTGGAAATTCCACCCCACTTTGTGGTCTCCCACCCCATTCTCAGCAGCATTGCAAAGCCAAGAATAGACTGGATCCTGGTTGTCCCCTTTCACATCCACCTTGGACATCATCTGAAAAGTGACCCCAAAGTTCTTTGAACAGAAATCCGAGATTTCGCCAGCACTGCCCGGTTCTTGACGTCCGAATTGGTTGCATGGAAACCCAAGAATCACAAACTCCTCCCCTCCGTGTTGGACTTGGAGCTCTTGCAATTTCTTGTATTGGGGCGTGTATCCACAACGGCTCGCTGTATTCACTATTAGCACCTTTTTACCTTTCAAATCTTGGAAGCTAAACGGCTGACCATCCAGGGTTGTGGACGACAAATTGTGAAAATCAGACATGGACGTTGTGGGTGAATAAAAGGCCTCGGTGCCACCTAGAATGGCGCCATTGAAGATTCCAAAGGCAGCCAAACCGATGAGAGCGACAACAAAAAGAGCAGTGTACATCAGGGACTTCATCATGACAAAGGAACACCGCAAGTTGCGGAAGGTTCTGATGAGTCCGCTGGGAACCCATTCCCAAGGGGGCCTAAACAGAAACGCCCCGGCTCTCCGGGGCGTTTCAAGCAATTGGAAAAAACCTCATCATGCTCTTTTTGAATCTTGCAGGATTCGGTCTTTGGACTGTTAACGCCAAAACGTTCGTTTAGGTTTCAATTTTGGCTTTCTTTTTTCGTCGTGGTCAAAAATATGCGCCTCATACTCCAATTGAACCACTTGTTCCCGAATTTCACGAAGCGGAAAATTGAACACAAAGGCAATTGAATTTGTTGCCGTTGCTCAACATGGCTAAAATAACACCCTCCAAAATCGACGTGGCCGTCATCGGATCTGGATTCGCTGGATTGGCCGCTGCAACCACTTTGGCGAGCAAAGGGCTAAAAGTGACCGTTTTTGAGCGGCACCATCAAGCCGGTGGCCGCGCTCGCCAATTCAAATGCGACGGCTTCACATTCGACATGGGGCCGAGTTGGTATTGGATGCCCGATGTGTTCGATCGGTATTTCGCTCAATTCGGCAGGACCGTGAAAGAGCTGTACGACCTCCGGCGCTTGGACCCGTCATACCGAGTGGAGTTTTCACAAGGGCCCATGGATGTCCCAGCGGACATCGACCCTTTGGCCCAATTGTTCGAGACCATAGAGCCTGGCGCTGGCGGTCAATTGAAGCGTTTTCTGTCCGAAGCCAAAACCAAGTATGACATTGGCATGGGGCGATTCGTGAACAAGCCTGCCCACAGCCCTCTTGAATTTGCACGGCTCGACATTTTAAGAGATGCACCACGCCTTCAGTTGCTGCGCAGCTTTAGCAGTCACGTGAGAAAGCACTTTAAAGATCCGCGGTTGATTCAGCTGATGGAATTCCCAGTGCTGTTTTTGGGCTCGAAACCGCAAAACACTCCCGCCTTGTACAGCCTGATGAACTATGCCGACACCGCCCTTGGCACATGGTATCCCATGGGAGGCATGCATCAGATCGTAGAAGGCATGGTCCAAGTGGCCAAAGAACAAGGGGTCCATTTCGAATTCAATTGTACCGTAGAGGCCATCCTTGAAACCCAAGGCAAGACCTCGGGTTTGCGCGTGGGGGGCGTCAATGTGCCTTGCAACAATGTGATTGCAGCCTGTGATTACCACCATGCAGAACAGCACCTCCTTCCCAAAACGCATCGCCGCTACGACGAAGCCTATTGGGACAAGCGTGCCATGTCACCGAGTTCACTGTTGTTCTATTTGGGAGTCAACAGGAGGATTCCAGGCTTGAAACACCACACACTCTTTTTCGACACTCCATTTGACGCCCACGCCGAGGAGATTTACGACGATCCAGCTTGGCCCAAAGACCCCTTGTTTTACGTCTGTGCGCCCAGCGTGACCGACCCCTCAGTCGCACCAGAAGGCTGCGAAAACATGTTCCTTTTGGTTCCCACAGCACCGGGAATGGCCGATGACCAAGAAGCCTGCGACCGCATCTACGGGCAAATCATGGACCGCCTCGAGGCCAGAATGGATGTCCCCATCCGAGATCACATTGTGTACAAAAGGCAATACGATCACCGGCAATTCGTGGCCGACTACAGCGCCTATAAAGGCAACGCATATGGCCTGGCCAACACCCTTCGACAAACGGCATTCTTGAAGCCAAAGCTGAAGTCCAAATTGCCCGGCACCTGGTTTGCTGGTCAATTGACGACCCCTGGACCGGGGGTTCCGCCCAGCATCATCAGCGGTCAAGTCGCTGCCAGCGAAGTACTCAAGGCCAACGGCCTCGATGGAATTCCCGAAACTGTGAACATCGAACAATTAGAAGTCTTCGAAGGTTAACTTATCCCTTGGAAATGAACGCCCGTCCTCCCATAGCCGACATTCATACGCGTATGAAACAGCACATGTCCAAAACGTCCCATGGACACCCTGCGGTGGATCAAGGATTGTTGGACACAGGCAAGCCTCTGTTTGACCAAGTGTCCCGTCAGTGCAGCGCCCTCACCACCAACGCCTATAGTACCTCTTTCTCCATGGGAATTCGGCTGCTCTCCTCAGAATTGAGAGCACCGATTCACGCCATTTACGGATTTGTTCGATTCGCCGATGAAATCGTCGACGCCTTTCATGATTTCGACAAGGCTACTCTCCTAGATCGCTTCAAGAAAGACACCTACCGAGCCATCGAAGAAGGCATTTCACTAAATCCCATCCTCAACAGCTTCCAATGGGCGTTTCACACCTATGGAATGGACTTGGCTCATGTCGACAAGTTCTTGGAGTCCATGGAACGCGACTTGGACCAGACGGCCTACGACCGAGATGGGTACGACGATTACATTGTTGGCAGCGCTGAAGTGGTTGGACTGATGTGTCTTTCTGTGTTTGTGGAAGGGAATGAGGCCCAATACAACGCGTTGCTCCCCCATGCACGAAGCTTGGGTGCCGCTTTCCAAAAAATCAACTTTCTACGGGACCTGCAAGCCGATTGGGAAGGCTTAGGTCGAACCTATTTCCCGGGTCTCGACCTCGGAGAATTTGACCAGAACGCCAAGCGGACCATCGAGGCTGAAATCGAACAAGATTTTATGCATGCATACCAAGGCATCATCCGGCTTCCCAGCTCTTCTCGCTTGGGGGTGTACATGGCGTACATCTATTACCTCCGCCTATTTCGCAAAATCCGGAAACTCTCCCACCACAGGGTACTGGAAGAGAGAATTCGCATTCCCAACAGGCAAAAAGCCGCGCTGTTGATGGGCTCTTACTTGCGCCATCAATTCAACCTGCTGTAAACATGCCTTTTGCATTGCCAAAAATGGCTGTGCTCCTGGTCACGTTCAACATGGCCCTGGGGCAAGGAACCGCCCCCCAAGACAATTGTGAAGCCCTTCATGCTTTGCGCATGTTGTTTTTGGATCACAGCACTTTGGAACAAGCCGAAAACGCTGAAAACACCGCTTTGGAGCTCTTGGCGACTGCCCCAGAAGAATGTGCCCCATTGATCGAAGCGCACCGCTGGGTTTCTTTGGCCAGAAGCGCGGATTTTGGATTCAATCCAGCTTCTAAACTCTCCCGTTTGAATTCAGGGCTGAACAAGTTGGACTCGCTCGTCCTGCGCCATCCCAACCTTGACGAATTGAAAGCACTGCGCTTGTCTGTCACCGGCACTGCCCCCCGTTTTTTAGGGGTGGGCGAGCATTGGGCCACCGACCGCAAGGCCGTGAACCGACTTCTCGAGTCCAACCATTGGGCCCGCAGCCCGAAATACGCCGAATGGATGTTGGAGTTGGCTGAACAAATTGGATGAGGACATGAACGGCACCCCAGAAGAACACGTCGTCTTGGTGAACACGTTGGACCAAGCCCAAGGCACCATGGAAAAGATGTCTGCCCACAAAAAAGGCATTCTGCACCGGGCATTCAGTGTGTTCATTCTCAACAGCAAGGGAGAATTGCTGCTGCAACAACGCGCGCATCACAAATACCACAGCGGAGGACTTTGGACGAACACGTGCTGCAGCCATCCCCGTGATGGAGAAACCGTCATTGAAGCTGGGGTCAGAAGGCTCCAAGAAGAAATGGGCATGAAATGTCAATTGGCCAAAGGGTTTGACTTCATCTACCGATCTGAATTGGATGGAGGCCTGGTTGAACACGAGTTCGACCATGTCCTGTTTGGCAGAAGTGACGTCCCTCCTGTCCCGAACCCAGAGGAGGTGTCCGACTACAAATACGTCTCATTCACGGAGATGAGAAATGAGATGACAGCCCATCCAGACGACTTCACCACTTGGTTTCGAATTTGTTTCGAACGCGCAGCCGAGCACCTGGGGAAGTGAGTGTTGTCGCAGTCATCGGAGCCGGAATCGGAGGACTCTCCACTGCGATTCGAGCCGCGGCAGAAGGCCGAAAGGTGACCCTGCTTGAATCTTCTCCTGAAGTGGGAGGCAAACTCCGCCAATTGAAAATCGGAGCTTACCGCTTCGACTTGGGGCCGAGCCTGTTCACATGGCCTGAACTTCTGGAGGACACTCTGAGGGCCGCAGGCGAACACGCTGCTCCCTTTCACTACACAAAGCTGGATCGATCTTGCCATTATTTCTGGCCCGACGGAACCCGCTTTACAGCTTGGAGCGACAGAGACAAATTGAGCGCAGAGATCCAATCTGCTTTTGGCATCGACCCTGTTCCCGTCCTCAACCATTTAGACAGCAGTCAAAGGGGGTTCAACGCCACCAAAGGCCTGTTTCTGGAGCAATCCCTACACGAGGCCAGCAGCTGGAAGCCCAACTCCGCATTGGGTCATTTGGGCAAGGCCGTCAAATCCTGGAGGGACTTGCCTTTGACGCGAAAATTGAATTCTTGGAACCGCCGTGTGGGTCATCCTCAGATTCAGCAGCTTTTCAACCGATATGCGACTTACAATGGCAGCGACCCCTACCGTGCACCTGCCATGCTCCATGTGATTCCACATTTGGAATTCGGAATGGGAACCTTTGCGCCGAAATCCGGAATGCATGGGATTGTGGAGGCCCTTCATCAAACCGCGTTGAACTTGGGCGTGAACATTCGGACCAATGCTCGCGTCGAGAAAATCAACGTTGAAAACGGCTGCGTGAACGGGGTCACCCTTTTGGGAGGAGAGTTCGTAGAGGCCGATGTGGTGGTTTCTGGGGCCGACGTGACCCCAACCTATCGCAACATGTTGTCGGATCAAAAACAACCCGAACGGATCTTGTCGGCAGAGCCCTCCACATCCGGCGTCATTTTTTATTGGGGCATGCGACACCCTGCCCCGGACTTGCACTTGCACAACATCCTCTGGGCAGAGGATTACCGGGAGGAATTCGCCGCCTTGTTTGAGCGTCAAGAAATTTCGGAAGACCCCACCGTCTACATCAACATTGGCAGCCAAACCTCCCCGAGTGACGCCCCAGAGGGGGCCGGAAACTGGTTTGTCATGGTGAACGCTCCCGCAGGCTGGGACCCGAAAGGGTTGGATGATCTAAGAGAAAAAGTCGAGCAGAAAATTGAGCGGATGACCGGGATCAACGTCCGGAAACACCGCGAATGCGAACATGTACTGACCCCGAACGACATCGAGATCAGAACAGGCAGCCACAGAGGCGCACTCTATGGACCAGCCAGCAATGCCCCCTTAAGTGCTTTTCTTCGCCACCGAAACCGGGACCGTAGAATCAAAGGGCTTTATTTCGCAGGTGGAAGCGTGCATCCTGGAGGAGGAATTCCTCTGTGCTTGCTCAGCGGCCGCATCACCCATCAACTCATGAAAAAACATGACCCCCTCCCCTGAATCTGGCGCATTCGGCATCCAGAGGTGGTGGGGATCCATGGCCTTCTGCTTGGGTCTGTTGGCTTTCCTGCACCTGGCTGGACTCGCCGGGGTGGTGGTTTACGACGCCAACATCATCCTGAACCTCACCGTGATCAACCTGCTGTTTTCCGCCGTGGTGGTGCTCGGATTTGGGAATCCCGAGGATGCTTGGAGGTGGGCACTCACAGCCTATGTCACCTATTCGGTGGAAGTGATTGGGGTTCAAACGGGCTTCCCTTTCGGAAACTACACCTATGGTTGGCGCTTGGGACCGCACATCTACGACACGCCCCCCATGATTGGAATCCTCTGGCTCATGACCCTGATGGGCGCCATGTATTGGTCCCATAAATGGGTGGGCAACAAAGACACCCCCAAAGCCAGACTTACCAAGGCAGCTTTCACCGCCACGCTCATGGTGGCATTGGACATCATCTTAGAACCTGTGGCCACCCAAGCCGGATTTTGGACTTGGGAAGGCGACCACATCCCCCTCAAGAACTACATCGCTTGGTGGGTCATCGCTTTTGGCTTGGCTTTGGCGTGGCGAAAGGTCCACAGCCTCCGAACCAACCGTGCCGCAGGATTGTTGTTTTTGATCCAAGCCGCCTTCTTCATCGGTTTGCTTTTGTTGCCATGGAAATCTTGATCTCCTCCCTCATCGTCATCGCCACTTTCTGCGCCATGGAAGGCGTGGCTTGGGCTGCACACAAATACCTGATGCATGGCGCCATGTGGTATTTCCACAAAGACCACCACCAGCACGAACCTGGATTCTTTGAGAAGAACGACGCTTTCTTCCTGATTTTTGCCGTACCCAGCGCTTGGTGCTTCATCACCGGAAGCATCTACGCCGACTTTCGTTTTTGGATTGGAACTGGAATCGCCGCCTATGGCCTGTGCTACTTTCTGGTCCACGACGTGTTCATTCACAGAAGGTTCAATTGGTTTCGCAACGCGCGTCACCCCTACTTTGCAGCCATTAGAAAAGCCCACAAAGTGCATCACAAACACCTGAACAAGGAGCACGGAGAGTGTTTTGGAATGCTCTGGGTTCCGGTGCAGTTTTTCCGTGAAGCCAACAAGGCCAAAGCCGCCAAATCCATGAGCAAAGGATGAACCCAAACTACCTCTATCTCGCTGTCGACATCGCCGTCATCGCCCTTCCTTTGGCGCTGAGCTTCGATCGCAAGGTGAGGTTTGTGCGTTTCTGGCCTGCATTGCTGCCCGCCATTGCTCTGATGATGGCGGTTTTTATCCCTTGGGACATTGCCTTCACTGAACGTGGAATTTGGGGCTTCAATGACGCTTACCTCTCTGGGATTTGGATCGCTGGAATCCCCTTGGAAGAGTGGATGTTTTTCATCTGCATTCCTTACGCTTGTGTCTTCACGTACGAATCCCTCAAGCACTACATCCCGCATCCTCCTGGAGGTGCATTTGCGATTCCTGCAACGGTACTGTTGGCCACCCTCACGGTGTCATTGGCCTTTTCCAACATGGACCGTGCCTATATTTTCGTGAACTGTGGAATCACTGCTATGCTCACTTTGGGATTGGCGTTGGCGGCTGCGCAAAACCACGAAGCCCGTCGCTGGAACCACCGGCTGTGGTTTGCCTACCTGCCATTGCTCGTTCCATTCATTTTGACCAATGGGGTGCTCACGGGCCTGACCTTTTGGGAGTATCCCTTGTTCAATACCGAGGTGAACCAAATCGCGGATCAAATCGTGTGGTACAACAACGACCACAACCTTCAAATGCGCATCTTCTCGATGCCGGTGGACGACCTGATTTACGGGTTTCTCATGATTGCCATGACCGTCATCGGTTATGAAATCATTGCAAAAAAGATGGGGCTCGCTACAGGCTCGGCACCTTGAGGGTCGCCGAAACATAGCGGTGATCGCTCAGGCCACTTCCTCCCGTGGCATGGGACTTCACCTCCCAAGAAGGGTCCACCAAAATATGGTCGATTCGGACCCCAGGAATGGCCCCCTGCCAAGTGCCGTCCAACCTCAAGCCCCGGATGTCATGCGTGTCTCGCAATCCTGAACGCATGGTCTGAAGGGCCCAGCTGACGGGGATGTCATTGAAGTCTCCGCACAACACCACCGGATGTGGGCTCTCCTCTACGGCTTTCAAAACCGCATTGACTTGACTCACCCGAAGCTGGTAGGCCTGCTTCATTCGTGACCACATTTTCTGACGGGTTGCGGCATCGGGAACCCCTTCTTCGAGGGCTTCATAATCATCGGAGTCAAAGTGAAGGCTGGCAAAGTGGGCATTGAATACACGGATGGTGTCTCCCTTCCTCTCGATGTCCGTGACCGCACAAACGTTGTTGCTGCGTGTGCCAAACCGAATGGCAAACTCCCCCACAATTGGATAAAGAGACCAGGTGGCCACGCCGAACTTGCGCCCTCCCTTTTCTCGCGCCCAGACCACATGCCGATCGAACTCTCTGCCACCATCACTGGCCAATGAAGCTTGCAACGGTTGTGAAACCGGAAAGGCCTTGGAGTCGGCCGCCTTAAAATATTCTTGGAGACAAAGGATGTCAGGTTTTTCGGACCCAATGGACTCCATGATCTGTGGCTTCACGCCCTCGAGCCAACCGTAATGATCAAACAAGCGCACATTCCAAGTCATGCACTTCAGCTCTGTCGATTCACCTTCCACCATGGACATGCCCCACCCCATGCTTCCCCAAGTGCTCTGAAACAATGACCATGAAGCGCTCAACGTTAAAAGCAACACCAAACTGGACTTCCAGCGGCGGAACCAAAGCGCACCGAGGACACCCAACATCAGCATGACACCGAACAAGGGAAACCCCAATCCAGCCAACGCTGGAACAGCCCAAGTGGCCGGTGAAACCCAAGTGGACAGCAACGCCGACCAGGTGCCCACCGCTCCCACGAAACCCGTTGCGAGCGCCAACCTTCCCCCCTTGTCCTTCCTCCCCTTGGCCATGCTTCAGACGTCGCCTCCAAATTTGAACAGGAAATCCTTTTCCTCCTTGGTCAGTTGGTCATACCCCACCTTAGAAATCTTGTCCAAGATGCGGTCTATCCTTTGCTGCCTGGACTGCTTTTGGGCGTTGAACTCCCCATCGGTTTGGGCCCGCTTGGTTCGGCCAGTCACATCGACTGATCTGTGAACCGTCTGTAGCCCCTTTCCCTTTCTTTTGAAAAAGGAATCTCGGCGCTCCGCCTTGTTGCTGCCCCGGTTTGGGGAAGACTGCCCTATGGAAGCCAGCGCGGTGGCCAAGCGGTCCAAGACCTTCTCCAATCCTGCCCCCAAATCCACATTTTTCTGCATGCCCCTCATGTAGGCATATCCGTATATCGCCCCACCGATGTGCCCCAAATGACCTCCGACATTGCTGCCATTGGACAGGGCCACGTAATCCA
>Ga0206130_10008941_pt1 | contig 10620 bp, 9 predicted proteins | sample Helgoland_Spring_9_FD_148637 | JGI IMG/M metagenome (GOLD analysis project Ga0206130, IMG submission 148637) | Pelagic subsurface seawater microbial communities from Kabeltonne, Helgoland, North Sea - Helgoland_Spring_Bloom_20160512_1 | ecosystem: Environmental > Aquatic > Marine > Epipelagic ...
AAGAATGCCGTTCAATGGGTTAAGTGCGCTTCAAAGAAAGCATAAATTATTCAATATTGCTCCTATTTTGGTACGGGTTTTGGATTAGTTTTGATTCGATTATTTTTTCAAAATACAGAATAAATGAACTTAATTAATCATCTATTTCATAGATTTAATCTATATTAATTGATCAAATCATTGCTAAAATAAAAAGGGGGGTTAGATTCGCAATAGAGTTATTTTAACTTTTTATAGGTTAAGATGAAAGACTTGAACATTAAGAAGAGATAATAATACTATCGTTTATGGATTTAGAAAAATTAATAGAGAATGCTTGGGTAGATAGGACGTTGCTAAATGAGAAAGAGGTTATTCTTGCCATCAAAACGGTGGTGGATGATCTTGATATCGGACGCCGAAGAATTGCGGAGCCCGTGAACGGGGGATGGCAAGTAAATGGATGGCTTAAGAAGGCTGTGATCTTATATTTCCCTTTAATGAAAATGCAACTCATCGAAGTAGGACCCTTTCAATTTCATGATAAAATAAAATTGAAATCGGGATATGACTTGCTGGGTGTTCGGGTCGTGCCACATGCGGTGGCTAGATATGGATCATTCATTAGCAAGGATTGTATTTTAATGCCTTCTTATGTCAATATTGGGGCCTTTGTAGATGAAGGTACCATGGTAGATACTTGGGCGACAGTAGGAAGTTGTGCTCAAATAGGTAAAAATGTACACCTGAGTGGAGGGGTAGGTATTGGTGGAGTCTTAGAGCCTGTACAAGCTGCGCCAGTCGTCATAGAAGATGACGCCTTTGTAGGTTCTAGATGTATTGTGGTAGAAGGGATTCGGGTAGGTAAAGAAGCTGTGCTTGGCGCCAATGTGGTGCTGACCGCCAGCTCCAAGATCATTGATGTCACGGGTAGAGAGCCTGTAGAGCACAAGGGCTATGTACCTGAGCGTTCTGTAGTGATACCTGGTTCTTATGTAAAAAAATTCCCTGCAGGCGAATTTAACGTACCCTGTGCGATGATTATTGGTAAAAGAAAAGCGAGTACTGACAAGAAAACATCACTAAACGCGGCATTGAGAGAAAATAACATTGCTGTTTAACTTAGCTTTGAAGGAGATATAGATTTTTGATTGGGATGTTAATATTTATTTAGGTTGATGAGAATTCTTATTATTCTTTTTTTAGGACTCATGGGTACTTGTGGTATGGCCCAGACAGCAATTCAAGAATTGTCACCTGTGTATAACTTTATCTCAGGAGAGCAATTAAAATTCAATTTGAATTATGGTTGGTTTATGGTAGGATCCGCTTCACTTCAAGTGTTAGATACGGTGGTTTATGATAACGACTGTTATCAGGTAGAGGTATCAGGTCAAACGACGGGTTTTCTGAGTCTGTTTACCCGAGTAGATGATACTTGGGGGGCTTTCATAGAAAAGTCAGATTTACTGCCTTTAGTCTCTTATTCGGACATAGAGGAGGGTAGGTATACCCGTCGAGATGAAGTTTATTTTGATAAACAGGCACATCGAATTAAGGTAGATAAGGTCAGAAAAGAAAAGAAAAAACCACCTCAGTATTTTGATTATCAAGGTGAGATGCATGACTTAATGAGTGGATACCTTAAATTGAGAAATATAGATTTTAATGAATTAAACCCAGGCGATACCATTAGGTTTAAGGCCTTTTATGATGAGATTTTTTATGATTTCGGCTTGGTCTATAAAGGTAAAAAATTACTAAAATTTAAGGTTGGGAAGCGAATGGCACACAAGGTGCAACCCATTTTACCTCAGAATGATATTTTCAAGGGTGAAGCCCCCATTACCGCATGGATTTCTGCAGACAAAGATCAACTGCCGCTGAAACTCGAAGCGCAAATGTTTTTTGGACATGCCACTTGCGCATTAGTAGATTATAAAAACATCAAATTTGGTAAAGATTATAAGTAAGTTCCAATATTTAATAAGTACGATTTAAGACATGAAATATATTTATTTTTCTTTAATGATTTTTCTTTGGGGTTGTCAGAGGATACCAAAGGAAGGGGATGATTTTTTTAAGCAAGGCGCTTATGAGGAGGCGATTGTTGCTTATTCTGATTATTTGTCTGGACATGAACCAACTACAGCTGTGCTTTACAATAGGGGAAGAAGCTTTGAAGAAATTGGACAATATAAAAATGCCTTGATGGATTTTCAAAAAATACTTGAGTTAGATAAGAAAAATATCAGAGCACAAACCAGTATAGCTAAGGTGAAATATGAATCAGGAGATTTTGAGCAATCTGTATTGGCCGCGCAAAAGGCCATAGCGTGGAGTCCTGATTTTGCACAATCTCATTTTTGGCTTGCCAAAGGAGCCCATCAAATGGGTTATTTCGACGACGCACTCAAGTCTTATGGAAAGGCTATCAAATTAAATCCTGATTATGGGGATGCCTTTTATTATCGTGGAGCTTTAAAAATCTCGATGGAGAAGGTTGACTCGGCCTGCGAAGACTTCAGTAATGCAAATCGCCTCAATGTCGAAGGTTCATCTAGTGCTAAGAAAAAATATTGTAGCTAATGTCAATTTATGCTAATGTAGATCATTTTAGATCTATTGAAACGCCATTTTATTATTACGATATAGCCCTTCTTCAAAAGACTATCAGAAGGGCTCAGGAAGCCTTAGGTAAAGGCCCTTACCAGATTCACTATGCCTTCAAGGCCAATTCTAATCGACGTATTCTTAATGAAGTGCTGAGTTTTGGATTGGGAGCGGATTGTGTCAGTGGAAATGAAGTAAATAGAGCGATTGAGGCAGGCTTTGATCCCAATCATATCCTGTTCGCTGGAGTGGGTAAAACGGACAAAGAAATTAAGGTGGGTTTAGAACACGAAATTTTTGCTTTTAATGTGGAGTCTCTACAAGAGTTAAAAGTATTGGAGCAGTTGTCTGGTATTACAGGAAAAAAAATCCGTTTTGCCCTACGAATTAATCCAAATGTGGATGCAGGAACCCATGAGTATATTACGACAGGTAAACGTGACAATAAATTTGGAATCACCTTAGAAGAACTCAATTTGGCCATTCCTTTGATAAAATCTTTGGAGTATGCTGAGTTTATAGGGATTCACTTTCATATAGGTTCTCAAATAATGGATCTTTCAAAATTCAAGGAACTCGTAAATCGGTGCAATGAAGTTCAGCGTCTGTTGCTTGATTATTCATTTGAACTGCCTCATATCAATGTTGGAGGAGGTTTAGGCATAGATTATGATCAGCCTGAGGCAAATTCCATTGCTAATTTTAAGGGATATTTTGACTGTTTTAAAAAGAATTTAGTCCTCTTGCCGAACCAAACTTTGCATTTTGAATTGGGTAGATCTTTGGTCGCTCAATGTGGCTCTTTAATTGCTCGTGTACTGTATATTAAACCGGCTGAGCAGACCAGTTTTATGATTCTTGACGCAGGTATGACTGAGTTGATTAGACCAGCATTATATCGCTCCTTTCATTTTATTGAAAATCTCTCTTCACAAGAGGGGTCAATTATTTATGATGTTGTGGGACCCATATGTGAAACATCCGATGCTTTTGCGAGGGGTCTTTTGTTGCCAGAAACTAAAAGGGGAGATATGCTCGCCATTCGTTCGGCAGGTGCTTACGGAGAAGTAATGGCAAGTCAATACAATTTGCGTAAAGTAGCCCCAAGTATTTTTAGTGACGATTTTAAGTGAATACAAATCCTGCAATAAGGTACAGAAGTCCTGCTAAACTCCCTGTGAAGAGTGCATAGGGCAATTGTGTTTTGATATGATCAATATGGTTGCTTTTCGTGGCTACCGAAGCGATGAGTGTCGTATCAGATATAGGTGAACAATGGTCTCCAAAAACACCTCCACCCAAAACAGCGGCTAAGCTTAAATAGGGATGTAATCCCATGGTTTCAATCAAGGGCACGACGATGCTAATCATGATGGCAAAAGTACCCCAAGAAGTGCCTGTTGAAAAGGCAACGAAACAGCTTGTGATGAAAAGAACAAAGGGAGCCATACCTGGTGAAAGCCAGTTGGAGGTGACTTGAGCAACATAAATTCCGGTTCCCAATTCTTTACATAAGGCCCCTAAGGCAAAGGCCATAACCATTAAGATAGCCATAACTAACATGTCATTCATGCCTTTTATGGATTCATTAAAAAAGGATGCTAGAGTAATTTTTTTTTGCATACCCATCATAAGTGCTGCTATAAACAAAGCAAATACAATGGCATAAGTAACAGCACTGCTCCCTGAGCCATTGCCAATACTGTTCCAAATAGCAGCGCTCAAGTCACCTGTAAAAGGATCCTTCCAACCTGTGTAAACCAAAAAGAAGGGCATAGAAAGAACCATTGCAGCTAATGGCCAAATCATTAAATGGGGATTGCCCGATGGAATAACAGCTTTTTCTTCTGTTATATCCTCTTTGATGTGGCTTTCAAATGATCGCATGGGGCCATAGGATTTTCCTGTGTATGCTAAATAGAATAAGAAGAATAAGGTAAGAATAGGATAAAAATTGAAAGGGATAGAATACACAAGCATCTTGAATGGATCTAAATGTTCATAAGCCATTAGTAAGCCCATGGTATAGGCACCCCACGCATTGAGTGGAAATAAAATACATGCCGGCGCCGAACTGCTATCCGCCAAATAGGCCAATTTTTCTTTGGCCATATTATATTTATCAAAAAGGGGTTTGAATGCCGTTCCCACAGCTAATATTGAAATATTTGATTCAATAAATATGAGAAATCCAGTAAGACCTGCAGCCAGTTGAATATTTCTTTTGGGTTTTTTAGTTTGTACTAGCTTTTTTTGAATGAGGCCGATAAATCCATCGACGCCCCCTGAGAATTTGATCAATTGAATCAAGGCCCCAATCAAAAGCGTAAATACAACCGTACGGGTATTTCCTGGACTACGAAAGACATCAATGATGGCTTCAACCGTAGCAATAAGTCCTAAAAAAAGATTACCTTCACTGATGATGATCCAACCAATGGTAATACCTAATAGAAGGGAAAAAATTACCTGCTTGGTTCTGATCGCCAGAAATATGGCTAGAATTGGGGGAATTAAAGATAAAAATCCGTAGTCAGTCATTTGATTTTTAATTGTTCGTCTGGAATTGGATTACCTGCTTGGTACAAATAGGTATTAAAAAGATGGATCACTATTTTTTTTAGTGGATCTTTTTCTTTCCTTATTTTCATAGATTGATTAGCATCGATACTTGACTGCCAGATCAACTTTTTGGTATTGTTATCCACTAATTCTATCAGTACGGCTCCTGCAATATCATTATTGATTTTGGGGTAATAAATCATATTAAAACTACCTTGATAAGTATTATTGGATTTTTCGGAACCATAGATAATTTCAAATCTTAGGATTATATCGGGATTTTTTGTAACTCTTACGTAGCCTCTTCGGCTCATTTCATCAATGATAAAGGGTCCAATGCGGTTGTTTACCTCATCTGATTCAACAGAATTGAGGTGGTCAGATTTAGAATTTAAAATAAAGAAACTATGGTAATTGGCGAAATCTGCTTTTTCATTTTGATATTGTATGACTCTAGGGTTACAAGACCCAAAAAAAAATCCAATGATGAGTAAGCGGAAATACATATTCACGAAGATAGAAAACATTATTTGTTTGAGGATTGTTTTTAGTTATTGAAAGGGTGGCATTGTCTAAAAAAAATAGTGATACTCATTATTATTTTCTTATTTATTTAAGGTGGTTCCTCTCAAGATAATTTCGGTAGGCAGGGTAATAGACTCCGGCTCTATAAATGTATCTTTAGAATGGATTGCTTCCAATAATAGCTCGGCAGCTTTTCTCCCTATTTTCATTTACATTTTGCGTAATAGTGGTCAGTTTAGGGGAGATAAAAGAAGAAAATTGCCAATCAGAATAACCGATGATGGCAACCACTTGGGGTACAGATATCTGGGCTGCTTGTAGGGCTTGCAAAGCCCCTACCGCAGCGATGTCATTGACGGCAAATATTTCGTCAAATTTTATGCCTTCTTGCAGGGCATTTTGGATGATTTTGAAGCTCTCTTGAGTATCACCACCACCACAGCGTAATATTTTTTCTTTGTTGAGAGGAATACCTAAATCTTGATGAGCTTGAATAAACCCAAGTTTTGCGTTGCTTACTCAATATTAGTCCTTCTGCACCCGAGAGATGGATTAAATTTGTTTTTCCTGATTCAATTAAATGTTTGGTTGCATTGTAGCCACCTTCAAAATCGTTTAAGAGAATTTTACTGGCATCAATGGGCACATCACGATCAAAAAAATAATAGGTATGCCTTTGTCTTGAATCGCGATAAAATGATCATAGACAGTGGTGTTTCTAGATACACAGGCTAAAATACCATCGACCCTGTGATTGAACAATGCTTTAGTATCGAGTATTTCACGATCAATACTTTCATTGGATTGGTAAATGATAATATTATAACCACTGGAATAAGCGATGTCTTCGATGCCACTGATGACTGTGGAAAAGAAATAATGCACTAGCTCTGGTAAAATCACGCCAATCGTGTTAGTCTTGCTGTGACTTAAACTTAAGGCTAGGGCATTGGGTTTATAATTGAGTTCCTTGGCTAATTTTTGTACGCGAGCTCTGGTTACTGCACTGATTTCAGGACTGCCTCTAAAGGCGCGTGAAACCTTACTGGTCGCGATGTTCAATTCTCGAGCTAAATCTTTAAAGGTGACGTTTGCTTCATTAAGATTTATCATTGTATAATTGAGAGAGGCATCAGGTACATAAAATATCAGGTTAAGTACATGACTCCACAAAGGTAATCGATATCAATTATACGGAATATTGGAGGATTTTAAATTTACTGATTTCTATAAAAAAAACTTTCTAACCAGCCCATTCCAAAAAAAAGTATGATAATGTAATCGATCACTATAATAAATGTGAATCACTATGATTATCAATGCATGAATTTATTCTAAATTTAAATTATTAAGGATTCAAATCCTTAGCTTTTCTCTTATCATGACCTAATTTGATTATATGACTTATTTACGAAGTATTTTACTCCTTACCTTTTTTGCTTTATCATCCGTAATGAGCAGTGCTCAAGATTTGAGTAGGGTTGAACCTCCTTTTTGGTGGGCCGGCATGGCCAATCAATATCTTCAGTTGATGATTTACGGGACAGATATTGCAGAGTTAAGTCCACAAATTGATTACCCAGGTGTATCTTTAAATAAAACCACTCAGGTTAAGAATCCAAACTATTTATTCATAGACCTTCAATTGACTGAGGAGGTATTACCGGGAACTTTTGAAATTGAATTTAGGAGAGGTAAAAAGATAGTGCAAATCTATACTTATGAATTGAAGGAAAGAAGAGAAAATTCAGCCCTTCGACAAGGATTTAATTCCAGTGACGTATTGTATCTGATTACCCCTGATCGTTACGCAAATGGCGATCCGTCCAATGATGAAATGCCTAGTTTAAAAGAAAAATCAAACCGCACATTTCTGGGAGGTCGGCATGGTGGCGATATTCAAGGAATGCAGGAACACTTAGATTATGTCGCAGATATGGGATTTACGTGTATTTGGCTCAATCCGGTATTGGAAAATGATATGGCTGAGTATTCTTATCATGGCTATTCGACCACAGATTTTTACAAAGTAGATGCCAGATTTGGTAGCAATGAAGCCTTTCGAAAATTCTCTTTGCGGGCTAAAGAGCAGGGAGTCGGACTGATTATGGACATGATTATCAATCATTCAGGCTTGGAGCATTGGTGGATGAAGGATTTTCCTATGGATGATTGGGTTAATTATCAAGCTGAGTTCTTGAAAGGGGAGTATCACATCACCACGCATCGAAAGCCCGTCGTTCAAGATCCCTATCGGTCAAAAATAGATGTAAAGGAATTTTCAGATGGTTGGTTTGTACCTACCATGCCAGATTTGAACCAAAGGAATGAATTTATGAGCACTTATTTGCTTCAAAATTCAATTTGGTGGATTGAATACGCCGACCTAAAAGGAATCAGAATGGACACCTATCCTTATCCCGACATGGATTATCTCTCCAAATGGTCTTGCGGAGTGATGAATGAATATCCCAATTTCAATATTGTAGGCGAAGAATGGTACGAACAACCTGCAGTAGTTGCCCATTGGCAAAAAGGCAAGGAAAGTGCTACGGGGCATGATTCATGTCTTCCTAGTTTGATGGATTTCCCTTTACAATCGGCGTTTATTAAATCTTTAAATGATGACAGAGATTGGGATGTATGGGTAGACGTGTATGCTATGCTGGCTTTGGATTTCATATATCCCAACCCAGAGAATTTGGTTGTATTTCCAGATAATCATGATATGAATCGATTTTTCACACAAGTCAATGAAAATTTTGATTTGTTTAAGTTAGGGATTGCCTATTATGCTACCATCAGGGGTATTCCACAGTTTTATTATGGGACAGAAATTTTAATGAGTAATCCAGGAATTGAAGATCATGGATTGATTCGTTCAGATTTTCCAGGAGGCTGGGAAGGAGATCAGGTCAATGGATTCACGGGTGCTGGCTTGACGGCTCAGCAGTTGGAGGCCCAAGAATATATGAAGAAAATATTGAATTGGAGAAAAGGGAGCGAGGCGGTTCATAAAGGTGAATTGATGCATTATAATCCAAAAGAAGGAGTTTATGTATTTTTCAGATATACGGAAAAAGATAAGGTCATGATTATTTTGAACAAAAATAAAACGGCCAAAGGTCTAGATTTTTCTAGGTTTGGCGAGATGATCCAAGCGGATGATCAAGGCGTAGATATTATTTCAAATCAAATGGTAGATTTTTCAAGAGCTCTTCAATTGTATCCTTTATCTGCTATGATTATTGAGTTAAATTGACCAATACTCCCATTTTTTTATCATTGAGTATTTTTTTGAGTTGATTAAACCGGCTTAGACATTGTCGATTTCTTTTTAACTCCGAAGAGATCCTGAATCTGTCAAAGGACGATAATTTTAAGATTTATCCCAATCCGGCAAGCGTAGGAAAGGTATTTAAAGTGATTTCAGATAGGTCCGTGGTCCAACTTTAAATTACGGATCTCAGGGGATCAGTCATTATAAATCGGCCTATTGGGCATCAGAAGGCAGCTATTTATATTTTCAAGTGGATCTCATTATCAAGGGATTCATATGTAGTATCGCTGGTAGATGAAAAGGGCGAGTATCTTTCAAAATTGCTTCAGGTGCATTGAGGCATTTGGGTCTTGATGAGATAAGGATCAATGAGATTAGTTAACTGAATTGAGGTAATGTTCATTAAATTTTAAAATATAAAAATAAAAGCTAATTAAATTAGTATTTACTATTTAAATTAGTATTATGAAAATTGAATCTGGTTATTATAAGATTAAGTTGCGCGGTAGAAGCCTAGATGATCAGTATCATTATTTACGTGTTTTTTATCAAAATAAAATAAAATACCTCCAATTAAGTAACGGAATTCCACAGGAGGCGAGTAGCTATGAGGAGGCCTTATTAAGTTCGTATGAGTTGGTGAAGCAAATCACTCATCGCCATCCCATAGAGGTACGTAATGCAATCATTACGATTTCTTGGCAAGATGAAGACGGCGATCCCTTCCAATTAAAAACAAGAAACATACACGCCTTGAGACGAGTGTTCGAATTGTTTCCTAGGCTGGCCGAGGCCCTCCATGTAGAGATGAAGGAGTCCAAGGACAAGCAATAATTATTTTTTTTTATGTAAAGCACCTCTTATCGCTTTTTCGGACAAAGGATCATCGGGCCAAGTGTGTTTCGGGTAGCGCCTTTTGAGCTCTTTACGAACTTCAAAATAAGTATGTTGCCAAAAACTCATGAGATCACTAGTGACTTGGACGGGTTTGAAACCGGGAGATAACAAATGCAATACTACTTTTACCAATTCTTCATTGATAGTTGGACTTTTTTTCCATCCAAAAAGTTCTTGCAATCTTACCGCTAGAATGGGAGGTGCTCCCGAGGGAAGATAGGCCAACTTGATCGTAGCACCACTCGGTACGAGGATGCTGGGAGGTGCGAGTTTCTGAAGCAGGTCTTGTTGTGTTTTGGTTAGGGTACAGGATAGGATGTCACGCAATTTTAATTTTTTGAGTTCCGCTGGTTTTTTGATACCAATGAGAAACGGAGCGAGCCATTCATTATTGGTTAATAAAAGGGTATTTGTCGAGGTGTCTGGCCAAAGTAGTTCAGGTCTCCATCTCCGAATACTTAGTATTCGATTTTGCCATTGCACAAAGTCGTCATCAAAGTTGAGCAGTTGTTTACCTTCTTTTTTGATAGCATCGCTAATGGCAGCCACGAGATCGGTTTCCGCTGGCTCAGGCAATGGGGTAGACTTTAATGCAATATTTCCAATACGAAGTTCCTGAGTGGCAATTAATCCCCCGTGTTCAGTATCCCAAGTGATGGTTTTTTTTTCTTTGACCAGAGGAGCTAAATCTTTGGGGTTGAGAGGAGCGGCAAGGAATATTTTACCTAATCCCTCTCGAGCATCCATGTGAGCTACGGCCAGCC
>Ga0206130_10008948_pt1 | contig 10615 bp, 8 predicted proteins | sample Helgoland_Spring_9_FD_148637 | JGI IMG/M metagenome (GOLD analysis project Ga0206130, IMG submission 148637) | Pelagic subsurface seawater microbial communities from Kabeltonne, Helgoland, North Sea - Helgoland_Spring_Bloom_20160512_1 | ecosystem: Environmental > Aquatic > Marine > Epipelagic ...
GGAAAAGGAACGGATCGAAAACTGGTCTACTCAGGCAGGCAAACCCATCCTAATTACCGAATGGTATGCCATGGCGGAAGACAGCGATCTCCCGGTTGAAGGAGTCGGGGCTGGCTTCCCAGTGCGTACTCAGGCAGATCGGGCTAAATTTTACCAGCATTTTAGCCTCGGGCTTTTACAACTTCCCTCCTGTATCGGGTGGCACTGGTTTAAGTACCGGGATTCCCGCAACAACGCCGGGATCGTCGACAAGGAAAGTAAACCCTACGATATCCTTTGGAAATCGATGGGAGAAATCAACCAGCAAGCTTACTCCCTGGTTCATCACTTCGACCATCAGCGAGAAAACAAGAAAGAATAAAGAACCATGAACCGAATTTTCTTACTTCCAGTATTCCTGATTTGGGCGCAGCTTTTTGGAGCCCAACCCAATGTTGTTATTATTCTCACCGATGACCAGGGCTGGGCTGACATAGGCTACAACAACCCGAAGGTCTATACCCCAAACATGGATAAGCTTGCGCAAAGTGGAGCCCTGTTCACCAACCACTATGTCATGGCCCAGTGTACCCCCACGAGGGTTGCCCTGATGACAGGCAAATACCCTAGTAGGTTCGGTCGGCATGCCACCTCTGCAACCAATCATCCTGCATTCCCCAAAGGGACCATCACTTTGGCACATATCTATAAGAGTAAGGGGTACGAAACATGCCTTTCTGGAAAATGGCATCTTGGATCTACCCCTAATCATGGACCGAACCATTTCGATTTTGATCAGAGCTATGGCTCACTTGCCGGAGCTGTGGGTATGTACGACCATCGATACCGTAAAGGTGACTTAGCCATCACTTGGCACAGGAATCATCAAATCATTGATCGTAAAGAAAATGGCATTCATGCGACCGACTTAGTAACTAATGACGCCATACGCTTCATCAAACAAAAGAGGAAAAAACCATTTTTCCTTTATCTCCCCTACCATGCTACCCACACACCTTTGGATGAGCGCGGCCCACTCAAAGATCTGCCCACATGTATTAATCCGAAAAATCGGAATAGATGGCTCAACGAAGATAAAATTCCTTGGTTCCATGATCCTCTAGGTAAAATCCAAAGGGAGAAAGATCCTGAAAAACGCCTATTTTTGGCTGCCTTGAATCACTTGGATTATGGGATTGGGCAGGTCGTCTCCGCCTTACAGGAGACAGACCAATACCATAACACCCTCATTCTTTTTTCCTCCGATAACGGACCTCAGGTTAATTGGGGGGGGAAAGCCTACCCCGATGACTTGAGACTGACCGACTTCAATCAACCCGTTCCCATGCGTGGAAAAAAGAGAGATGTCTATGAAGGCGGCATAAAAGTCCCAGGCTTTGCGGTATGGCCAAAAAAAATTAAGCCTGCCACCATTGAACACCCAATGCATATAGTGGATTGGCTCCCCACCCTCGCTAAGATAGTTGGTTATCAGAAACCCGCTGATATCGTGTGGGACGGAGTTGATCAATCACGCACAATCCTGAAAGGTGAGAATAGCCCAGAAAGAGACTTTTACTGGATACAGGGTAATCATTGCAGGGCTGTCCGGCATATCGATTGGAAGATCGTTTGTTACTCCAAAAAAAGTCCCCAAAAACCATCCGACTGGGCTTTGTATAACCTCAGTAAAGATCCATTTGAGAGAAATGACCTTTCCTCCATGCACCCAAAAGTTCTAGCCCAAATGCATGGGCGCTTTCTTACACATCGTGCCCTGGATAAAACTCGTTAGGAAAGAACACTCAGAGAGACTTTGAGGGCTAATCGTTTTTGAAGCCTCCTATCCGCATGAATTTAAATGGTCGACCTAACCTCTCAAGTCTTGACCTTTAAACCCAAAGCAGAAGAGAATTGAACCATGCCTACCGTTTTAAACATATTCTTCATAATTGTCTGCTGTCATTTTGCATGCATCGCCCAAAGCAAAAAACCAAATATCTTGTTTCTCTTTGCCGATGACCAAAGTTATGAAACTCTAGGTAAACTGAGCTTAACCGAAGTGAAAACTCCTAACCTCGACCGCCTGGCCGAAGATGGAGCTTTTTTTAATCGGGCTTACAACATGGGTTCATGGAGCGGTGCAGTCTGCGTAGCCAGCCGACATATGTTAAATACGGGAACTTTTATCTGGCGGGCCAAGAAAACATATAAAACCGCAAACAATGAACAAAAAGAAGGCAGATACTGGGCCAAATATATGAGTTCTGCCGGTTACAAAACTTACTTCACCGGTAAATGGCATCTGCCTGCCAAAATAAACGAGTGTTTCGATGTCGTACAAAACCCGAGAGGCGGGATGCCCAAAAGTGTCCCATCCGCCTACCAACGACCTCAGGTAAATGGGAAAGATTCATGGAGCCCATATGATCCAAAACACGGCGGTTTTTGGGAAGGCGGAAAGCATTGGAGTGAAGTCACCGCTGATGACGCCATCCAATTCATTCACTCAGCCAAGAAACACACCGAACCCTTTTTTGCCTATATTGCGTTCAACGCCCCTCACGACCCCAGGCAATCACCCAAGGAATATTTGGATAAATACCCACTCGATAAAATAAGCGTACCCAAAAACTTCCTACCCTCCTACCCTCATAATCTCGCAATGAATTGTCCACCTTCGCTTCGTGATGAAAACTTGGTTCCTTACCCAAGAACCAAAGAGGCGGTAAAAGTACACCGAAAAGAATACTTTTCCATCATTACCCACATGGATGATCAGATTGGCCGAATTCTCCAAGCCTTGAAAAATTCGGGGCAAGCCGACAATACCTATATATTTTTTACCGCCGATCATGGACTATCCGTCGGACATCATGGTTTGATAGGGAAACAAAACTTGTACGAGCACAGCACGAAAGTACCTTTCATGATCACCGGTCCTGGCATTCCCCGGGGAAGAATCATCCAAAATCCAATCTATTTGCAGGATGCAATGGCCACAACTCTGGCCATTGCCAATGTAAAAAAACCCAAACAAGTTGAATTCCAAAACCTTTTACCCTTAGCCCGTGGAGATGAAAATTCATCAAAACATGAAGAAATTTACGGTGCCTACTTAGATGCACAGAGGTCGATAACCGTGGGCAACCGAAAGCTAATCGTCTACCCAACCGCAAAAATTTACCGAATTTACGACCTCGAACAAGATCCGGAAGAAATGACTGATTTGGCAGGCACAAACAAAGGAAAAAAACTTGCGCAAAAACTTTTCCCCAAGCTTTTTAACCTGCAGAGTAAAATGGAAGACTCTATCAATCTACAATCCTTATTTCCTGAATTCAGCGGAGCTATCTAATACCGAATCTCACACGGTTGACGCGGCAATAACTTAGAGTATTCTCTAGGCCAACCTCGAAAATAAGTTTGGGTGCAAGCAGAACAAGACCTCTTTTATATGATTAAACTCGTAAGAACTTACATCTTTTTTACATTACAAAAATCGTCTCGTACTCATTTCAACCTGAGTAAAAATATCAAGCTCGCTTAAAATCATTTATACATATTACCCGAAGACCCCGATCGAAATTTCATCCGAAAGCCATTCACTCAAACTTCTATTGCTGATGGTCCATGTATGGCATCACCCCCCTTGGGCAGAAACTCAAATACAAGATGCCAGAAATAAGCCCGAAAGATAATAATCAATTTTCAAAATTATGAATCGTCGAAACTTTATTAAATCAAAAGTTGCTGGAACCACGATTCTAGCTTCCTCGGGACTGGTCTGTAAAGCAAGTGCTGAAAACACACCCAAGGTTAAAGAAAATACATCCGTACTTGATGTGGATATCCTAGTCGTAGGTGGCGGATCAGCCGGGCATGTGGCGGCGATACAAGCCGGACGCCTCGGTGCCAAGACGGTTTTGCTTGAACGAAATTCCCAACTGGGTGGAACCACGACCACCGGTGGGGTCTGCTTTCCCGGTCTCTTTCATGCTTGGGGCAAACAGGTTATTTCTGGAATCGGGTGGGACCTGGTTACCAAATCTGTGGAAATAGATGGTCGTAAGCTTCAGGATTTTACCAGGAACCACCGCTCTCATGTTCCGAATCATGTTACTTTAAATGGACAGTTATACTCCCTGCTTGCTGAAGAAGCCTGCCTTGATGCCGGAGTGTCCCTCGCCTATTACCAATTCCCGGAAAAGGTCACTCAAATCCCTGAGGGTTGGCGGGTTGATGTTCGCGGTCAAGGGGTGAAATACCAACTGCGTTGTAAGCAGATCATCGACTGCAGTGGTAATGCAACTGTGGTTGGAATGCTTGGACTTGAACGGATGCGCGGAGATACGAGGCAACCCGGCACTCAAGTAGTTATTTACAAGGGCTTGGATATGGGGGAAGTCAACAAGAACGCCAAGCAGATTCAGCAAATGTACAATCAGGCAGTCAAGGAAGGACGATTGCAGAAGGGTGACACTTGGAGTGGAAATGTGATGCCCACCATCCGAAGCACCAGAGGTAACGTTAATCATATTTTTGGAGCTGATTCCACCGATGCAGGCACGCAGACCCAAACCAACCTAGCGGGAAGAAAGTCGGTTCTCCGAATGCTCAAGTTCCTCAAGACCATTCCCGGTGGTAAGAATGCTAGCATTAACAGGATGATGAACGAAACTGCAACGCGTGAAACTTTTCGAATCAAAGGCGAGACCATGATCACTGTCCATGACTACCAAACCGGTAGAAAATTTGATGATGCCCTGTGTTATTCTTTCTATCCGATTGACTTACACACCAAGGATGGAGTGGTGCCAAAGCATTTGAAGCGTGGAGTTGTCCCAACCATCCCAAGGGGAGCACTTATACCGAAAGGCTCGAAAAATATCATGGTGGCGGGGCGATGCCTGTCCAGTGATCGCTATGCCAATTCTGCAGCTCGGGTGCAGGCATCCTGCATGGGTATGGGGCAGGCCGCAGCCTGTACTGCGGTGCTGGCTGCGAGATCTTCGACTACCCCCAAAGAAGTTCCATTGGACGAGATACACTCGTTGTTGCGCGAGCATGGAGCAATTGTACCAACCAAGTCCTAAGCAAGCTTGAAAAGAAGACGGATCATATCTCTCTTCAACGCCCTGCTGTTTTTAGTTATGGCGGCGACAGGCATTTATGCCTTTTTGCAGCCATTCTCTATCAAAATTATCGGTCTTCACTCCCTGTCCGGTTTTCTTTTTATTGCAATTGTCGGAGTGCATATCCTCAACAATATTGTTCCGCTCAAAAAGTACTTTAAACATACTGCCGCTTTGGGGGTTAGCCTCCTTGTGGTCCTAACCACTGCTCTATTTTATTCTCAACCTACCCCGATCAAGGCTGTCCTTGGCCTAAGCGGAAATCTTGGACCTGCTCAGGATATGTTTAAAATAGAAAACACAGGACTCACCTATCAGTACTCTCCCGACCCGGGTTATAAATTACTTTTGGACGTGCGAACTGGTCCGAGCTATGACCCGAAAAACCCTCCTCATTTAGCAATTTGGCTGGAAAACCAGTCCCTGTACCACATCAAAACCCTATTCTCATCTGACGATAACGATAGTCGGGAAGAATTACCCTACTGGGCATTCAAAGTGAAAGGATGGAAAGAAGCAAAAAAAAATGCAGAGGGAAAAAAGATAGCTATCGGGGAGTCAGTCGATGCCATTTCAGCGGCTACTGTAAACGGCTCCTTCGACCCTTCGGATTACATCCTACCCAAAGAACAAAATTCCTCGATGCCCTACCGATTGATGCTTGAAATCAACCAACCTAATGACCGATCCAGTAAACTGGATGACCAACCTTCACTTGTTTATGAGGTTGAAGTGGACAACTTCAATCCCCGGACCTTTCAACTCCTAGAACTTGTTGGCTATCCGATATTTGACCAAGAAAAAGATGAATGGTATCTCAGTTATATAAATCAAAGCATAGAATCCGCCTTAGAAATCGTGGACAGCAGTCTGCTGCAAATTGAACGCTCTCCTGAAAGCTCGCTTTAGGCATCGAGTTCTGCCTATTGGTTATCTTTTCAGCCAACCCCAGCCGGATCTGTTTGTCTTTTTAAGTACACACTGCCCATAAGATTTACGAATACTGCGACATATCACATTTATGCCATCTTCCTCCACAAATTTCAATCCCGACGAAATTGTTCGGGATGTTGTTGGCGGGAACAAAGACCGGTTCCGTTTACTCGTTAAAGAGTACGGTCTTTTAGTTAGAGGTTATTTATCGGCCAGAGTCTATCACCTGGAAGATGCAGAAGACTTGGCTCAGGAAACCTTTGTGGTCACATTCTCTAAACTTTCTTCCTATGAATTAGGTACCAACTTTCGGGCATGGCTCCTAAGTATTGCAAAATTCCAACTTTCCAATCACTGGCGGAAAACAAAAGGACGGGCCAACACAATGGACAAATTTCGTCATGATATTGCTGATGCCATTCAACCGGAAATGATGAAGGCGTCGAATGAACTCGAAAAAGAAAGAATCGCCAAGCTCCTTGCCTGTATTTCCAAGCTGCCGGACCGAACACGCCATTTAATTCGAGCTGGACTGGATGGAGTACGAGTAGAAACTCTAGCTGAAGAGATGAAGGTTAAACCCAATGCAATTTATCAAATTCGTCACCGGGCTCACATTGCGTTAAGAAAGTGCATGGAGACTAATGAACCAACCCCCGCAACATGAATAATTTTGAAAAAGATCAAGACTTTTTAGACTTACTTTCCGCCTGGCATGAAAATAAAAACTTAACTCCTGCACGACGAAAATCCCTCCTTGCCCGGCTCATGAATGACCCTGGGTTACGGCAAGAACTTGCCCGGGAAATTGAAATGGCTGGCCTCACCCGGGCAGCACAGGCAGGAGAGCACAGATGGTTGGAACTCGAGGAAATCCTTCAATCTGGTATACCGCAAAACTCGTCAGGTTTTGAGAACTCTATTATGGAGAAACTGAAATCTTCTTCCCAAAAGTCATCCAAAAAAGTCTTTTCTTTTCCCCAACTTTCATGGATTGGACTAGCCGCCAGCTTTATCTTTATATTTTCCCACTTCTCCAATGAGCAACAAGATAAACAAGGCGTTGCCGAAATCATTCGGTTAGAAGGAAAAAAGAACTCTGGGAATATCAAAAGGATTCTCGCTAAGGGAGAAGAATTTAGTTTTGAACAAGGCTTGGTAGAAATGGCTTTTCGGGAAAGCGGTGTTCATCTCGTTGGCACCGGCCCCTTACAGATGACTTTGGTGGGAAACGACCGGGTCTTTTTAAAAAAGGGCGAAATAAAATTAGTGGTCCCACCCCAAGGGATTGGCTTTGTGGTCGACACCATGGAAAGAAAATTTGTTGACCTAGGCACAAGCTTTGTGGTGCAAGCAAACACTCAAGGATCCAAGGTCCTTGTCTTGGACGGAGAAATTGCTGTCGGGGCAAGAAACAGCAGGCCCAGCCAACTGATGCGAAAGGGTTCGATGGCCGACTTTGACCGGGGCAGTAAAATGAAGTTGCGATCGGGGATACCCAGTGGCGTTCCCGAAATCTCAGTCCCTCCGAGGGTGCTAAGACCTGCTTCCCTGACTGGTAATATTCTGGGATTCCCAAAAGATCCGTCGAAATTGGATAGAAACAAGGATTTTAATCACGGGATCTCCAGGCAATTACTACCCTTGGTACAAACAGGCTTTGAAAGAGAAGATTGTCTGCAAAACCTAATTTCCGGGCGTCCCATATCGTTTAATGGAATCGCTGGAACCTATAACCGATTCCCGGAAGCTGCCAGCCTCAGAACTTATGACAGTAAGCTCGGTTGGCTGGCATGGTATAAGGGGAAAATAAAAGCTCCCCAACCGGGCCGTTACCGTTTTTGGGGATATGCCGATAATCATCTCTTAGTTGCAGTCAACGGGAAGCCGGTATTTGAGGGATCTCGCTACGACTCAGCCTTTCGTAATGAACTCAATATCTTTCGCAACAATCACCCATCTTTTCCCTGCCTCAATGCCAGAGCCGGTTTCGCAAGGGGTGAATGGTTCGAAGCGGAGGAAAGCACCGTAAGGGTTGACTTGCTTTTTGGAGAATCCAGTCAAAACCATACATCAGGTATTTTGTTGATTGAACGGGAGGGCGAAGCCTATGAAAAAACTTACTGGGGCCAACCTAAATGGCCGTTATTTCTGACCGAATTCCCTGAGGAAAAACAAGTTGCCGAACTGGATGCCCTTCGCATCCACATGGAGGAAAATATCCAGGGATCCTTTTCCATTTCCCGGGATGCACTTTGGCAAGTGTCTTCAGGTTCCTGATTTTTCTCTCCAATCCCCCACCTTTCCTGTTTGCCTTCAGGATAGAGCTTTGAAAATATTTTACTCTCACGATTACCATCATCTATGATTAACCGAAAATTCCAGCTTCGCTTCGTTGCCTATTCCCTGTTTCTATTTTCATGCCTGCCGGTTCATGCAACCGTGGACCTTTTCAACGGTAAGGACCTAAGCGGATGGATTGGGAAAAAAAAATTCTGGAAAGTCGAAAATGGCACCATCATTGGAGAAACTACCAAAGAAAACCCAACCAAAGGAAATACGTTCCTGATTTGGGAGGGCGGAGAAGTCAAAGATTTTGAATTCTCCTGTCAGGTGAAATTCCAGGGAAATAACTCCGGTGTTCAATACCGCAGTCAACCCGTAGGAAACATCAAAGATTGTGTCCTTCGTGGCTATCAGGCAGATCTCCACCCCAAACAGGATTTTTTTGGCATGCTTTATGGCGAAAAATTTGGAAAGAGAGGCATCATCGCCAAACGCTGGCAGAAAATTGAAGTCCGTGCTGATAAAAGTGTGAAAGTGATTGGTTCTGTTGGGGATAAAACCCAACTTGATAGCACCAAGTGGAATAAACTAAGTATAGTGGCGGTGGGCAACCGACTAATTCATATGATCAATGATGTAATCACGGTGGATATCACCGAAAATCATCCGGATGCGATCGCCAAAGGTTACCTCGGTTTACAACTCCATCAGGGAGCTCCTATGAAAGTTAAATTCAAGGAACTGAAATACCGTAAGCTCAGTGGTAAAGATAAAGCGATCAGGCAGGTTACGGGAGGATAGCCTGACTGCATACTAAGGAAGCTGCACACCCACACACATTTCCCGCTCAATTTTACTCCAACTTTTCTATTCATTAATGAGAAAACTGATAGAATTAATCCCGTTCATAACTGCCACCCTCTGCATCTCCGCAGAAAAGACTCCCCATGTTCTCTACATCCTTTCCGATGATCAGGCCTGGACCGACTACGGTTTCATGGGACACCCCCACATTAAAACCCCTCATTTAGACAAGCTTGCCCAGGAAAGTGTGCTCTTTGAGCGCGGCTATGTACCCACTGCTTTGTGTAGACCATCACTCGTTACCTTAGCCAATGGGCAGTACGCTCACAGGCACGGTGTCACGGGGAATGATCCATCACCCCACAAATATCCAGCTGCAAAACTGCAAAAGCAGGCAAAGACTCAACTGATTTCCTACCTGGACCGTTTCGACACTCTTCCTGACTTGCTTGGAGAAAAAGGGTACCTCAGCCACCAAAGCGGTAAATGGTGGGAGGGGAATTTTAAGCATGGTGGGTTCACCCATGGGATGACCCGTGGCTTCCCGCAAGCTGGGGGGCGTCATGGAGACGACGGGTTAAAGATTGGACGGAATGGTCTTCAGCCCATCGAGGATTTTGTGGAGCTTGCCATAGCCGGGGAAAAGCCTTTTTTTCTATGGTATGGGGTATTTCTTCCCCACACCCCTCACAATCCTCCCGAGCGCCTGCTCAAACCATACAGGGAGCTCGGCCTCCCCCTACCCATTGCCAAGTACTATGCAAATTGTACCTGGTTTGATGAAACCTGTGGTCAACTCATTGATATTTTAGAGAAGAAAAATCTGCGCGATGACACTCTCATTGTCTACGTGACTGATAATGGTTGGATCAACCGAACCGACAAATCAGCCTACGCACCACGCTCCAAACAAACCCCCTACGAAGGTGGTATCCGTACCCCGATTATGTTCTCCTGGCCGAGGGGGAACCTGAAGAACGGAAGGCGCAAGGATGTGGTATCCTCCATCGATCTCTTTCCCACTGTTCTAGCAGCAACCGGAGCCCGTACACCGAAAAGATTGCCTGGGGTAAATCTCCTCGAAAATTTAAGGACAGGGAAGACGATCGAACGAAAGAGAATCTTTGGTGAAAGTTTTGCCCATGATATAGCTAATATTGAAAACCCCGAGGACTCCCTCCTTTTTCGCTGGACTATCGAAGGAAAATGGAAACTCCTTCTTACCTATGATGGCGAAGTAAACCGCTACAAGACCACTCATCCACGCGAAGAAAAGCGCCCCCAGTTGTTCAACTTGTTTAAAGATCCTAAGGAGGAAAACAACCTGGCCGACCAAAATCCGGATGTAGTGGCAAAACTCGTGGCCAATATCGATAATTGGTGGCCGGTTAAGGAGCGCAAAGTAGTTAAAAAGTGGGAATGAAAATTTTCTTAAAACCTCAGCTTTTTTACACTTCATCCATTCATTTTTAACCATG
>Ga0206130_10008952_pt1 | contig 10613 bp, 7 predicted proteins | sample Helgoland_Spring_9_FD_148637 | JGI IMG/M metagenome (GOLD analysis project Ga0206130, IMG submission 148637) | Pelagic subsurface seawater microbial communities from Kabeltonne, Helgoland, North Sea - Helgoland_Spring_Bloom_20160512_1 | ecosystem: Environmental > Aquatic > Marine > Epipelagic ...
TAAGCAAACAAGGCATCTTGGATATAGTCTTTTTTGCTAATACCTTGGGGGTTGATAACACCAACTAAAGACATCCTGTTCTTATTGATTTGATTCCATAATTCCTCAGCTAATGACCTACGATCCTAGGAAGTTAGTCAAATCCTGATATCGTTCAATACTGACGAGGTTATCACCCAACTGCGGTGCTAAAAAAGCCGCAGGTTAACTACTAAAATTTATCAATTAACCGCCCAATTTGACGCCCAAGTTCCCATGATCAGACCTGACTGGCTTGACCAAATTTTCGCATTATCTGAGCAACAACTCGCCGCGGCCGGTATAGCTGTAAAGGACTTGTCCGACCCCAAGTGCTTCCATAAGTTTAAGGATTACTTGAAGTGGTTTATTCATACCTATCAAGGTGACGAGGTCTATTGGGGGCCTCGCGCCTATTCGCACACCTCGGAATTTGAAAATGATGAAGATGCAAAAAATCCCCATGACGGATCGATGCAATTTAGTGAGATCGAAAGGGCGTTCATCGAGTCGATGCGAAACAATGCGGATCACTTCGACTTAACTTTTCTTGATGATAACAAGGCTTACAACTGGAATGATTTCGATAGCCATTACTGTGCCCTGATTGATAGAACTAGTAGGACTCGATTGGTCTTAGGGGTACGAGATTCATATCGACTCTTTCAGTTGCCCGCCTACATCAACGCTGTAGACCCGGAAAATCCAAGTTTAGGATTTTATGCCTGCTATCAGAACCTAGATCTCCTGGATTTTTTTGATGATCTAGATCCCAATCACCAGTCACAATATATAAGTGGTGATAAAGATGGCAATGCAGAGAGAACCAAGTTGGCGAAAGACGACTTTGTAAGAGAGCTTTTACATAAGATAACGTCTGAGTTTGGGGTTACTGAGGATCTTAAATTTATAACGATCCACCACTGCTATTCGTTAGCGACGATCCTCAATGCATTTAGCAGTGCGTGGGATATCTATCAATACATTCATATTGTTTGCTTCAATCAGGAGAAGTGTGTGTCGTATGGGTTTGATCTAATCGGCTGATGTTTGGCCGCCATGCGGCGCAAGGAAATCGACAAAGAAGAAATGAGTGGCCACGGATTCAGAGCAATGGCTAGAACCATTTTGGATGAGGTTCTTGGATACAGGCCCGAAATCATTGAGCAGCAACTAGCTCACCAAGTACGAGACCCTTTGGAACGCGCTTATAATCGAACCACCCACCTCGAAGATCGGAGAGCAATGATGCAAGCATGGGCCGATTATCTGAACTTACTTAAAAACTGAAGGCGCTTGCAGAGTGAGGCCCAAAAAAAGGGACCCCTGGAAGTCAATTTTTTAGCGCGAAAAACGGCAGGGGGGGGAGCCCCTCTACCCCCCCTAATTTGGTCGCGCGCAGGGGTTGCCCTCGCGATCTCAGCTGACCGAAAACAACCAGCCAATAAATTCCAAGGTTTCATGAAGCCTGTTACTGCAGGGCATTTGCTTCCGAACTAGTAGCTTCAGAGGCAACTTTCGACTGTAAAAAATTGACGTGCTGAAGATGACAAGACGCGCTGTTACGTATTGAGACTACCTGTACTATAAAGACATACTTACGCACTAAACGCGGAACGAACTACGTTACCCTCCAAAGTAACTGGTTGAAAAAATAAAGAGTAAAGTACGATACCCGGCGCTAGGAGATTTCGTGAGAGATAAAGATATAGAAAACATTTGTGCTTTTGCTGCTTGTGTCGCGTACGCCGACGGCGATCTCTCTCATGACGAGGTAATCGAAATCATGGAGAACAAGGGCTATCTGCCCTACATACTCCAACTTGGGCCCGCGATACATGCCTTTGAAGCCACAAAAGACCTAAACGATGCACTCAAGTTAAAACCAGTAACAGCGAAAATTGGTGTTGAATTATGGGGCAAAGTGCCGAGCTACATCGCTGAAGTCTACGAAAGTATTGACCGCGCCGCGAAATCTGACGACTTTGAATCAGTTGCTGAAATCCAAAAAGCATTCGCTCGTCAAATTGAGGACCCGCTTCAACAGCGGGTCGCGGCATGGTTAGCTTTCAATGTCGCGGCCATTGACGGTCTGAGTGTATTCGAAAAGCTTTTTTTAGAGGGCGTGTGCCGAGAAGTATTTGGGTTTGACTGTCTTGAAAACATGAAATGGTTTGATGAAGTCGTCTTTCCGTTAATCTCAGGCGAGCAAAGGGAATCTGAAGGGACCCATCGAGAGATTGACTTAGAGAGTCCTAGGGACATGGCTGAACAAATGATTGGCGAGGTAACCAATGAGCTGGAGACCCGTCTTGCTGAAATTGGTATATCCAATCCTAAGCAACTGCTCGATGACTTATTATCGACCCCGGACATAAAAAATTCGTCAGGGCACGCTGATTAAGCGCTCTAAGAAGGCGGAATCAAGTTGAAGACGAACGCAGACCTCAGACAAAACGCCAAACTCCTCTTCAGTTACCTCTCCATCCGCCATTGCAATCAAAGCTATTTGCTCTAATAGCAATGCGCTTCTGGATTTACTTAGATTTAGGATTTCTAATGACTCCGTAAACTGTTGCGCCAAAAATACTGACGGGCTATCTTGCTCAATACACAGGCCATATAGCTCCTTGAACTCACCCTCAGAGCAAAGTTTCGCTACTTCCCTTCGCTCTTTGAAATTAATGTCATCGTCTGCGAATGCCACCCAAAACGCGCCGACAATCGTAAGCCATTCCTCCTGATCCGAGGGCCTCGGGAACGAAAGCTCTAGCAACTGATTTACCTGGTCGTGAAGAATTTTGAGCGGATTCGTTGAACCAGACCTCTCTCCATCGTGACGTTCAAACAAGCCTAGTATGAGCATTCGAAGAACGCTAGCAGGGTGGCTGCAAGTGACCTCAAAAAGTGAAGCATCCTCCTCCAATATATCGTGCAGCTCTTCGACCTGCATCTGATCGGCGTCTAGATTCAGGTCAATAAGTTTGTGCAACCCTCCCGAAGCTAGCTTTGCAAGAGCCCTCCGACCGCTCGTGGGATCCCGTGTCACAGAGGCGGCAGCAAGATCAGCAGACACCTCCCCATAGCGTTTAGTTTGATGAAGTGCCCGAGACAGACGTGAGGGCAACTTTTCGGTATCGATGTGGTTCAGTTCGAAATGTTGAAACGCCACGTGTGCCAACTCATGAGCTATAACAAATGTTAGTTCGTCTACATCTAAGATCTCGAAGAGCAATTTTGATAAGTGAATGATGTAGTGATCGTGACCTACCCTGAATATACTAGCCCCGCTCGTGTTGGCGGGCGTCACGTAAATCTCAAGACGCTCTGATAGTTTAAAGCGCTGTTTTAAATAATCGAGAACCTTAAAAACCTCGGGCGACCTCTGTCTATTTAACTTCAATCCTGAGGTTAAAAAGTCATACTTTAGCCTACGTGATAGTGCTTCTTGATTATCTCTGGTTCTTTCAATTGCCGACACAATCTCAGAGTTTGCTAATAAGAAATTTACACTGACTATCTCATCTGGGAGTCTCCAGGCACTTGGTGTAGTAGCGATCACTCGATATCTGCACCCAAGTCAACATCGCGATTTCTGAACGCTCGAATTGCACCCTCCACCGTGTCAGGTGCGCTGTCTAGGGCCTCATCTAAAGTTTCCAGCCAGTCCTCATCCTCCAACGCATCGAGATCGTTGTCGAGAACCTCTAGATGTTCTGCTAGAAATTCAAAATAAATGGGCGCCCACGCCTGGAGATCTTCGTCAAAACCCTCGTCAATGATATCTTCAATGATGCTTTTGACAGTTTGAATACTCGGTTGTAACCCGTCATTACGCGCAGCCTGCGCCCAGAACAAGGGATCTTCCAGATCATTTTTCAACGCGCCACGGAAAATAGCTCTGTACGCATTGTACGTACTCAGGCCACGCCCGCGTTTGGCGTCAAAGCCCGCCGACAACGAAGCACCCTTACATTTAAGGTATTGCCCTAGGTGTCCATGACCCGCCTCTAGCGCGAGGTCTACGGCAGTGCTAAAAGTCAAATTGGATTCCATGCCGGTAATTTTTTGATCGACCGGCACCCTGGCCTCTTCGATAAAGAACTTTAGAACTGCCTCATCGCCTGCAATTGCTGCATTGTGAATCGCAGACCATCCATCGCCATCCGGTTTGTTTGCCTCGGTACCTGCTTTCAAGCAAAGCCGCAAAGCTTTAAGCACTCTAGTCCTCACCTTGTCTTTTTGGTGGTGGTGACTAAACATTACTGTGAGTTCTTTAATCACATTTCGCTTTTCCGAGGTCACTATATTCGGATCCGCACCCATTTGAAGCAGCGTTTTTATTGCCTCCAAATTTAGGTCATGTCCCGCCTGAGTAAGCGGGGTCCACCCGCCTTGCTCTGACTTAAAGGGGTCAACATGTGCGCCAGCTTCAAGCAACATGTCGAACACATCCATTTGCTCACCCTTTAGGGCTGCAATTAAAGGCGTCTCATACCCGCTTCCGCTAAACTTTGGAAAATCGAGATTCGCCTGTTGCGCATTGACATCAGCCCCGGCCTCGATCAGCTCCTTTACAACCTCAGCAGAACCTTGCTCCGCAGCAACCATCAGCACGTGAAATCCCTCTATTCCAGCATAATTCATCACCTCATTAACGTCGGCACCCCTGCCAATCGCCGCCGAAATATCGCTCCAATCGCCGGTCTCCATAAATCCGAAGATCTCGGGCATTTGATCTGAGTCAGCAACAGCAGCCTCGTCTTGACGCTCATCAGCTGTCACTTTCTCTAGCTCTGCAAAACTTGATATCCCAAGCGCCTCCATGATCGAGTAGAGAGCCTGCGCCTCGTCATCACCCTTCGACAGGATCTCATCGGCCATACCTGAAAGACTTTTCTCCTCTTCACTTGGATCGAAGTAATCCCACTGGTCAGAGAGTGCGGGGAATGCAATGCCTTTGAAGTACTTTTGATTCTGCTTCCTTGATAACCCGAACTCCTCCGCAAAAGCATCAAGCAAACCTATTTCCATGCGATCCAGACCGTCTGCAGCGGCTGTCTCCTCAGCTGTCCAAAGGGCTATTCGCTGATGAAAAGAATCCTCTATCTTCGACGCGTAGAGCTTTACTAGAGCCATCACTCCATCTGCTGACGCATCCTCAAGATCATCAAAAACCTCTTGTACAAAACTAGGAGGCCCAAACATTCCCGTATCAGACATCTCGTGAATCAATATGAGATCCCCGGCAAGCTCACGTGCTTTAGCTTGATTCCCTGTCCGCTCTAAAGTCTCTATCGCCTCACGGGCCCTCAAAAAAGCTCTGACCCATGGCCTAACTTTTGAAGCCTCGCCGACCTCAGCTGCACTGATTTTTCCATCACCAACCGAAACCAAAAGAGCCACCTTGCAGATGTTATCGATCAATTGCGCTCGCGACTCAGCCTCTTCCTCCCGCTTTTCTATTTCAGCGATGTCTTCCTCGTGCTCTTTACGCAAGGCCTCAGCAGCCTCGTTATCACCGAGTTCGTCTACAAGAAGCTCACAGATATCAATGACCAAATCAGCATCTGGTGATGCTGTCGATGCAAAATTAATCGCCTCTCTCATCAACTGATTCAGCTCCGATTCAAGAGCCTCGTCACCTTCAACAGCATCAGGAAATGCCCAACTTAGAGTTTGAGCTATATCAAAAGCCGCGCGCGCATCCGGAGGACTGACAAGCCAGCGCTTAAGATATTCGATAACTGCTTCCATCGTGATCCAGCCGTTGCTCAAACCTACCCTCAACGGATCTAGCAAATCTCCGTTATGGTGATAATCTGGATCATGCAGCTTTTCTTCTAAGATTGACGTTACGCCTGGCCAATCAACGTCCTGAAATCTCTTGTGATCAGTCACTAACCTCAAGGCAAAAAATGTGTCAGTTAGTCTTATTGCTTCAGCGACAAGGCTTGCCCGCTCTTGCTCCCCGACCGACTCTCCTGCTAGCACTAACAAATTGTCATACGTTGGCTCCTCTGATTGCAGAAGGCTAATAATCTCAGTGCACGCTTCCGGGTAATCGAGGCCTCCTCGTTTTAACAAGGGCAAGATCTCCCCCCAGTCGACGTCACAATCATCCGGATTATCTAGAAAGAAACGAATGACCGATCTCAAAACTGAGTGGCTCTCCACTGATTCAGAAGCGGCCTCAGCTAGCTCATACGAAGACAAGTAGCAGCCGTCCTCATCAAGTGAATATAAGATTTCTTCTAATTCAACCACCCCGGCATTAACCACTCGCTTTAGGGCCTGCCTCAACTGCTTAACAGTTCTGTAGGATTTTACATCCGACTTTTCGGGATTCAGCCATGGAAACTGAATTGCTGCACCTTCTAGGCGGCCTCCAACCGAGACGCTGGAATTTACAGTCAAATAGGCACGCCTAAAGGCGGTTCCCTCAACATGTGCAACAGCGGTGTATTTTGACTCACCCGAGTCGGAAGTTTCGATGATTTCAACAACTGAATAGCGAAGCCCGTCCGCAGTGACTCCTTCAACTAGAGGAAAAGATACTTCAAAGTCACCCGCTTTTGCCCTTAGCTCATCCTGTTCTTCGTCAAAGCTATCGAATCGCCCCAGCCGATGCTCAGAAAGTCGCAGGTCAGAACCGTCTTGAGCCACCAAAACCGAATGCAAATCCCCGGGATACGTGTCTACAACTGACCATCCCTCAAAGTAGGTACTCAGCCTATCGACATCTACACTGAGTCCAAACTTCCCCGCTGGTATAGCGTGGTTTGTACTTTTATCTGCAACTGTGTCCATGTCCCTCAACTTCCTTTCCCGTTTTGGTCTGAACCTAGCAATTTTGACAAAGCTTTTCAAAAAAAACCTGTGTGCTGTATCCCGCTTACTCACAGACCCAGCTCAACCGCACCACTGAATACCTGCGATCACGCGACAAATTCAATTTTGACACTTTTGCCACAGTTGTTTCAGTCATGTGGATTTTGGGTGATTTTTTAAGGAAAAGCATGAGACAGTGAAACGGTCGGTCGCTACGCGATAGACAGATTTCTAAAAAGTCTAAACTTTATTTTTGGGAGAACAAAAATGGCAGAGTACGTAGATCTAGCGATCGCCAGAATAGGAATGGCAATGGTGATGGCTGACGGTGAAGTCAATCAGGATGAGTTAGATACGTTTATAGACGGTATGAGCAATTTCGACGTCAGTGCCGAGGCAGTTAACGAGGTTTTGGAATCAATTGGCGACGATAATTTTTTTGAAACCGCCATTGCAGACGTTTTAGTCATTGCGGAACAAGGCTCCGAGGACCTTAAAGCGGCGATTTGGTCAATGGCCGTGAAGCTCATGATTTCTGATGGCGACATGGATGAAAACGAACAGCTGCTCGCTGCGGCAATGGGCGAAGCCTTTGGCTATGCGGATGACGACTAAGTTTCCATTTTTATTTATTTTTCAGTAACAAACAAAGCGCATCGAGTTCGCCTCGAATGCGCTCTATTTTCTCTTCCACCGAGTCCTTTTCACTGAGCTGCTGCTTACCGAGTGCCTGTTCTTGATCAACCACTTGAACGATCACGCCAATTAGTAAGTTTAAAAAAGCAAACGACGAGAGCACGACATACGACACAAAATAGATCCAAGCCTGAGAGTAGGCGGCCGAGGCCTGATTCATTACGTCGGCCCATCCTTCCAGTGTCATTATCATGAACAAGGTTAGTAACGCCTTACCAATATCCCCCCAACTTTTGGGGTCTATTGATCCGAATAGAGTGACACCAACGGCCGCATAAAGATACGTCACTATGAAAATGAGTAACGCGAGATAACCTATTTTAGGGAGACTGCGGAAAAAAGAATTCACCAACAACTTTAAGTCAGGAATCAGAGTAATGATCCTCATGAGCCTAAATACTCGCAAAAGCCGAAAAACGATATACGTATCGTTTTCTGGAATGGGAATAAGACTCAAAGAAACGATAATCAAGTCAAAGACGTTCCACCCGGACCCAAAAAAAGATCGCAATCGTTTACCGCTGGGTTCGGTGACAAAACGCAGTAAGAGTTCAGCAATAAAAATCAGAGTGATGACATAATCCAAGCGCTGTAGTAAATGGATAGTCGCTGAATCCAAGTCATAAGAATGTACTCCGACTGTGACCGCGGACACGACAATCAATGCTGCCACCGATAGTTCAAAAAGCCTCGACTGCCGGATGTTTAAAAGGACATCAAAAATCCTCATCAAAATATCTCCTCATTACCTGGGATATGACTGTTGATTCTATAACTGTGATCGTATCTATAAATGGCAGCGACAGTCTTCTTCGGCTCGCCGTCATTTTATGACGGAAGATCGGTGAACTTCTGAGCCATAGTTGGATTGTTGCGCGTCAACTTTTTAACCGTCACATCCTGAGCTTTATCGTTCGCCAAACGTAAATTGTTATCGGACTTAAGCAGTGCCTCACGCGTTTTCTGCAAGTGAGTAATCGACTTATCGATCTCATCGATAGCCGTCTGGAACTGTCGTGAGGCCAGATCATAATTACGTGAAAACGCGTCCTTAAATTTGTTGAGGTCGCTCTCGAAATTGGTTACGTCAATATTTTGCGCTTTAACCAGAGCCAGCTCTTGCTTGTACTGCAACGCGCCGTTCGCCGCATTTCTTAGAAGCGTGATCATTGGAATAAAGAACTGCGGACGGATGACATACATCTTTGGATACCGATACGAGACATCCACTATCCCTGAGTTATAGAGCTCATTGTCTGCCTCCAGCATCGAGACCAAAATTGCGTACTCACACCCCTTCTCGTTTCGGTCTTTATCGAGCTCTTTGAAAAAGTCCTCGTTTTTCTTTTTGGTCGCCGTGGCGTCTGACTCATTCTTCATCTCAAAAGCGATAGAGAGAATCTCTACGTCATTCTCATCGGAGTCTCGAAAAATATAATCCGCCTTACTCCCTGTTCGAGCGTCGTTATCTTTCTCGAAATAGGCTGAAGGGAAAGACGTAGCACGGATTTTGTTGAACTCTATCTCGCAATGCTGCTCCAGAGTCTCACCCACCATTTTGGTGGAGAGGCGTGCTTTGAAATCGCGGGCTCGTTCGATCTCTGCATTCAAGTCAGTAATCTTGGTCTCGTACTTATCTTCAAGTGATTTGGCATTAAGCTCACTCTTGAGTCTCACCTGCTTCACTTCACTGGCGAGCGCATCGCGCTGCTTTTCAACCTCCGATACAGCGTTAGTTACTTCGAGCTGATTTTTAAGCGCAGCCGCTTCTATTTGTGACTCAAGCTCTTGGATTTTTCGATCTCGTCCAGCGAGGTCAGACGTACTGGTTTGCTTAATTGCATCCAAAGCTTCTTGCACTGCGAGATTCTTCGCTACCTCTGTAGACTCTAACTTTGCCTGCAGTTGCGTAATTTGGTTTTCTCTCTCCGCTACGCCCACGGCTCCATCAGTTTTGGCTTTGGAAACGGCTAACTCTATTTCCGCCTGCTTTTGACGATCTGCGGCTTTAAGCCGTTCGTCTAAGGCCTTCTCAAACTCCGCTCCGTGAACCTGCCGGACGATATCAGCATAGCCGGCCTCGTCTATGGTGAAGGCGGTATGGCAGTTGGGGCATTCTATTTTATTGCTCATTTAAAGATGTCCACCTTTGTATCAAGGCACTTCCGCAAGGACACGTCGGTCGATCCGATCCCATACCAACTATCTGGGCGCTGATAGAAATCTAGGCCGCGCCCTATTAAGCTTTTTATAACGCGCCACATAAAATATTTTGCCCCACTCTGAGGGAATTTTATTTACACTAGGTCGCCTAAAAACTCTGACTCCGGGTCCACGCCGGAAACAATGAGAGCGTCCCGTGCCCTGGTGCATGCCACATAAAGAAGGTGCCGCTCAGTGTTGTACACCTCTTCTAGATCAGCCTGATCGGTTATTTCTTCAATACGGCTTTGAGATGGAATGACCTCGTCGTCGCAGGCAACCACTGCCACATAACGAAACTCCAGGCCTTTGGCTAAGTGCATCGTTGAGATAGTCACAGATCCAGTTACCGGCGCTGTCTTGTCATCCAAAACATGCGACTTTAACCCTGCTGACTTCGCAATCTCCTCCGCCCTTTGAATTTCGTTATTCGAGCGGACAAAAATACCGATCTCTCGCGGCCTTGTACCGCACGCTAAAAGATCTTGCAGCCAGTTTGAAACCTGCTGGTTTTCGCTTTCCATGCTATCGCAAATGGCAATGATTGGCTTGGTTCCATTAAAGACAGAGATAGTACCTGACCGATCCTCTTCGTTACCGTCCACATCGACAATCTTAGGGTCGAGAAGTCGATCCGCTTGGCGTCGGATTTGGTGGGAAGTGCGGTAATTGATTTTCAATGATCGAGCACGACCACGTATGTTGACCCCGAGTGATGCCCATGAGAACGGCGTCTGAAAGATCCGCTGACCCAGGTCTCCAGCGAAGAACAAGTTGTCCTGCCCCTTACTTGCCACTGACCCTGCAAATCTCAGTTGCATTGGAGCGATGTCCTGAGCCTCATCAATCACGATGTAGTCATAGGG
>Ga0206130_10008955_pt1 | contig 10608 bp, 14 predicted proteins | sample Helgoland_Spring_9_FD_148637 | JGI IMG/M metagenome (GOLD analysis project Ga0206130, IMG submission 148637) | Pelagic subsurface seawater microbial communities from Kabeltonne, Helgoland, North Sea - Helgoland_Spring_Bloom_20160512_1 | ecosystem: Environmental > Aquatic > Marine > Epipelagic ...
TACCAGAGGATACCGTCACTGGAGTTGGTAGGGGTCGATGGATTAACGAAGAGGGACAGGCAATGCTTGAGAAAGCAATTGACATTCCTGAGCTTACGCCCAAGATCCTTCGTGGAGTCGTGCACTCCAAGGCACCAAACAGAAGTTACCTGTACGTCTATATCAAGGAAATTCAAAAGAAAGTACCAGTGGTTATTCCAAGAAAACTTGAGAATCATTTACTTCCTGGCAAGAATGTAAACGTAGAGGTTATTACTGATGACGTAGGTACATCTTATCGCTATGTCAGATAAGGATGACATAACTTTAGATCCAGAATGGATCGACGAACAAGTAAACAGGCTTGCGGGGTGGGAGTACTTAAATCGATATGTCAGGCACCAGATTGACAAACCAATGCGTCCAGAGGAATTGTGTGATAAAATTGGAGTTTACAAGGGACATATCCACGACATAAGTAAATCAGTAAAAAAACAATTAAATGCAAAATAAATCTACCTTTGAAGCTTTGACTTACGTTGAGGATTCGCCAGACATTTCCGCTTTACGCAATGCCTACGACCAAACCGTCAATGAATTAGAAGCTTATTTTGATTTATGCCGTACTAGTTACGATGACCGACGCAACTGGTGGCCAGGTAAAAGCCGTGATCACCGCAAGCACGGAGCAGATGCCTTCCCTTGGGAGGGAGCATCAGACACAGAGAGCCACGTTATCGACGAGCGCATTACCCGACTGGTATCTTTGTTTGTATCTTCATTGAACCGCTCAAACATTCGTGCCTACCCAGTGGAGTCCAATGACGTAGCACGGGCAGAGATTGTATCTTCCTTTCTGAAGTGGATGGTAACAAGTGGTTACATCCCTCGCTACAAGCGTGAAATGGAACTAGGTGCCAACTACTTACTTGAGCGTGGTCTACTTATTACTTACGTTGGCTGGCACTCAGAGGACCGCCAGTTCCTACAGAAGCTTACGCTTCAACAGATTGCTGAGATGGACCCAAATATTTTTGGGGCTGTGCAGTCAGGAGAGAATGACGATGAACTAGTGTTCATGCTTCAGAATATCTTTGACGGAGTAACAGATAAGCGAGCAAAGAAAGCACTCAAGGATCTACGCAAGTTCGGGGAAGCAGAGCTTCCTACAGTTCGCCGTCAGATTGACGCACCAGAGATCAAGACACTGGCACCAGACGGAGATTTCTTTTTCCCTGCTTATGTTACAGATCCGCAACGTGCACCTTACTGCTTTTGGAAAACTTACTATACGGCTCAAGAGCTTGAAAACAAGGTAGCAACAGCAGGATGGGACCCTGATTTCGTTGAATATATTATCGAGCACTTTCGTGGTGTTAATATAGATAGCGTAGAAAGAGAACAGGAAGGCCGCCGCAGTACTAGCTTGACCGATAACGCCTACGAGGCGAATGAACTAATAGAAATCGTGTATGCGTACCAGCGGTTGGTCGATCCTGAAGATGGTTCAGAGGGGATCTACTGCACTGTATTCCATAAGGGCTATAGCGGAGAAAACAATGAAGCACCTGCATATGCTAAGCGTGAACTGCTTAATGGCTATGAGGACTACCCAGTTGTAGTCACCAAGCTGTCTGAGGACAGCAAGCGTCTATACGATACAACTACGGTTCCTGATATTCTCCGTGGTATCCAGAACCAAGTAAAGGTAGAGCGTGACTCCCGCATTGACCGCAACAGCCTAGCTACACTTCCTCCTATCCTGCACCCAGTAGGACAGGCACCAAGTGACTGGGGTCCAGGTCGTATGATTCCTTATCGCCGTAAGGGTGATCTGGACTTTGCTCCTACTCCACCAGCTCCTGTTGGCTCAATTGAAATTGAGCAGACCCTAGAGGCTTTGGCTGACCGACTGGTCGGACTAGATGAAGCTGATCAAATCTCTAGTGTACGTAAGCAGTTCTTGGTAGACAAGTTCCTGCAGCACAATGCAGAGGTTATGCGCATGGCTTATCGCTGCTTCCAACGTTTCGGACCAGACGAAGTATTCTTCCGTGTAACTGGTATCCCTGACCCACAGGTAATGGACCGAGGTGACCCTGATGCAAACTTTGATATTACTATTAACTACGACGTGCTAAATACAGATCCTAAATCTCAGGAAGCTAAATTAGCTCAAATGACTTCGCTGCTGCAAATGGATCGCAATGGTCGTATAGACGTAGATAAGTTGCTATCTGTGATGGCCGCAGCTATTGATCCAATCCTGGCTGACTCTGTTCTAGCTCCTGTAGAGGATGCACAGCAGCAGGTGGTCAAGGACGTAACCGATGACCTCACAAAGATCTATGCTGGCATTGAAATGCCTGCACGTCCAAGCGGTGGTCAGATTGCAATGCAGGTCCTACAGCAATACGGACAGCAGCCTGATATTCAGGAAAAGCTACAGAGTGACGAAGCGTTTGCTGGTCGCTTGCAGAAGTACGCAGGTCAGTACCAGTTCCAGATGCAACAAATGCAAAACGCTGAGATTGGCCGCATAGGTACAACTCCAGCACAAATGGGAGAAGTGGGCACCCAAGATATGCCACAGTATTAATATGACAATTCAAGAAGACATTGAACATCTAAAGCGGCACGATTCGTTTAACCGCTTTATTGATCTAATCAAGCAGATGCGAGAAGAGTGCATTGCTGAAATGCACGAGGTGCCTACCGACAAGCTACAGCAGCTATCGGGGCGTATCCTAAGCTACGATCAGATTATTACAATGGCAGACTGGGCAGAGACTTCGTCCAGCGAATAATTTAATAGCATACATTTCGTATGCTATAATGCAACCATAGCTATCGCTCGGCGTTGAAGAGTGGAAATATATGAATACAGAAGTCACAACGGGAATCGCTGAACCCGAAGATACAACAGCGGAAAAGACAAATATCACAGCGGAGGATTTTGCGATCCAACGCTTAGGGCAGCCAACGCCTCAACCAGAGGAGCAAGAAGCTCCAGAGGTTGAAGAAGAGGTTACCGACGAAATTGCTGAAGAAGAAGCAGAAGAAGTTGAGGAAGCAGTAGAAGATACTGAAGACGAAACTCCAGAAGCTGAATCCGATGAGCAAGTTCTTTCTCAGATTGATTTAGACGAAATGTCCGAAGTGGAACTGCGGGAACTAGCTGATAAGCTAGGTAGCCGTGCAGTAGCTCGCTTTGGGGAACTCACAGCTAAACGCAAGGCAGCAGAAGAAAAGCTTCAACAAATTGAAGCACGACTTTCTGCCGAGCAAAACAATCCGCTTAAACCAAAGAAAGAAGTTACTAACAATCCATTTGCTAATGTAGAAACCCTTGAGGAACTACAATCTAAGGCAACGGACGCTAGTAACGTTATTGAATGGGCAGAGGACATTATGTTCAATGCAGACGGATATGAAGCTGATGATGTAGTCACAGAAGTCGAAGGCAAGGAAATGACTAAGGCCGATGTCCGCAACGCTCTGTTGCAGGCACGTAAGGCCCGTGACAAGTTCCTGCCTGATCGCCTAGAAAAGATCCAGGCAGTAGAGCAAAGCAAACAAATGCAGGAGCACTTAACTGCTCAAGCAGAAGCCGAGCTACCTTGGATGAAGGGCGAAGACAACGACACACGGCGTGAATACGAAGCTATTATGAGTGACCCCAGGGTTGACACATTAATGGATAACCTTCCGCCTGACGTTAAAGCACAAATGCCTTACCTGTTAGCGCACGCCGCTAATAGCATCTATGGTCGAAAAGCTGTAAAGAGTACAAAGTCTAATGTAAGACTTAACCCTTCTAGCAATTCTACGCCTAATGCTGCTGGTTCGGAAAAACCTGCTAGTCGTGTAAATAAATCAATTAAGAACTTAAGTAATCAGTTTAAGCAATCAGGTGATAAGGGTGACTTCATTACTCTCAGAACACTTCAATTACAAAACCGATAAATTAAATACTAAAATATTATGGCATTCTCAAATACATTCGACACCACTAATCCTGGTTCCGCTGTTTCTAATCGTGAAGACCTCACAGATGTACTTACCATCTTGGCTCCCGAAGAAACTCCCGTTCTATCATCTGCTTCTAAGAAACGCTCCAGTGCTACTTTCACTGAGTGGACCGTAGACGCTCTTTCTGCTCCTGTTACTACAGGTGTAGACGAAGGTGCAGACGTTACTTCATTCACTGATCAGTTCGCTGGCCGTGCTCGTCTTGGTAACTACGTTCAAAAGTTTCGTCGTGACTTCCGTGTTTCGGATCTCCAAGAAGCTGTTGACTCTGTTGGTCCAGCCAAGGTTGCACAAGCTGAAGCTAAAGCCATTCGTGAGCTTAAGCGTGACGTTGAAGCTACCTTGATTGGTACACAAGATCGCAGCATTGAAGACGGTGCTGGTACACCTTACGGCCTTCGTGGTCTTGGTGACTGGATCGACTCTGCTGGTCCTACTGACGTTCCTGCGAACTTCCGTACACCTGCTGCTTCGATCTATGACATCAGCACACAAGGTGCATTTGGTGAAGAAGCTCTTAACGACATGATCTCTTCGATCTATCGTCAAACTGGTAGCACCAACAACCTTATGCTTGTTGCTGACACTGGTCTTCGTCGTACAATTGCTGACTTCGCTCGTGTATCTGCTGGAGCAACTGAAAACGTTCGTGCAGTCAACTACGATGGTAACAAGGCTGAGATCAAACTCTCTGTCGAGCTTTACCAAAGCGACCACGGTATCGTATCTATCGTCAACATGAACCCAGATACTGCTCCTGCTACACTTGCTGGCGGTACTGACTACAACGATGGTTACCTTATCAACCCTGAGTACTACGGTGTACACGAGCTGATCCCTATGGGTTCCAGCCGTCTGCCTAATCTTGGTGGTGGTGAGCGTGGATTTTGTGATTGCACTTTGACCTTGGGTGTTTACCATCCACAGGCTCACGGTAAGATCACTCAGTAATCCTGATTAAATTTCAGGGAGGGGCTGGTCCGATCCCAGCTCCTCCCTTTTTTTAACTTTAATTTTTAATATGGAAATAATCACAAAAGAAACTACCTTCTCTGATGCTGAGCTAGATGCTGCATTTATGGACGAAATCAAGAATGGATTTGCCCTAGAAAAACAGACTGAAGCGGCCCGTGTAAATCAGGCTCGTAAAGAAGCTACAGCAGAAAAAGGGAAGGTGCACCCAGTACTAGGACGTTGCGTTGCAACTATTCCGCACCGTGAGTACTTCCGACTTATTAAAAAATATGGACAAGAGACAGTGCACTCTAAAGAGTTCCTGACTTACTTCCAAAAGAATTTTTCAGACCTTACGCCAAACAAGCTATAATGCGGACAAAAACCTACAGCGATTTATATAATTTAGTGCAAGCACTTTCTGGTGTAGGTAGTTTCACCGCAGAGGAGAAGCTTAATATTTTACAGTTCGTCAATCGACGAGCATTTGAAGCGTATCGGACTAGTCCTAGCTGGCCCAGGTACCTAGTTATTGGAGAAGAGCGTACGCTTGGTGCAGATGGACTTGTACCCTATGCGCAGACTGGCCTTGATACTATTTCTGATTTTCAGCGTATCTATCGTAGTCAACCGTTCCTACGGAACTCAGTACTAGAGTACGAGTTTTATGTTGACTCAAACGGAGCACACATTCTTAATATAGTTACAACGGATTCAACGTCCGCATTTGTAAACTACCAAAAAGAACTACCTACCTTTACCGAGGAATCCACAGATATTCCTTATGAGTTTTTCTTCTATCTAGCGCACGCTGCATATGCTGACTTCCTTCGGATGGATGGCCAGACTGACAAGGCTATGACGGAAGAACAAGTTGCGGGAACTTACCTTGCCCTAGAGCTAGAGAAGATTGACCTGCGTTCAAATAACAATACAATTAACCAGAAGTTTTCAACTTACGTAAACCGTCAATCGAGATAGCACCTGTGCTATAATATAATTATGAGTTCATCTAGAAATAATACCCTTGAATTTTCCTCAATAGGATCTGAAGTTTTAAACGCTGGTGATTCTGTAACGGGCAAACGCTACGGAGCTATTCAGTTAGTTACTGATACTAACTTTTCTATCCTTACAGCAAACAATGTTGACCAGTCCCTGGCTGCATTAATTGGTGTAGGAATTGGTGCAGGCACAATTCTTTACGGTCAGTTCAGCGAAGTAGCTGTCACAAGCGGTTTAGTAATCTGTCACAAGTACTAATATGTATCTTAGCCTAAAGGGTTCCCTTGGCCATACTGCTATCACGGATAGAGTTGGCGAGAGCCTCCTTCAGATTGCTGAAGGATCTTCTGCTGCGTACAGTCTGCGCAACCTAGGATCGGATAGCCCTTCGGTTGTCCGTGTTCGACGTGAGTCAGACAATGCTGAACGGGACTTTTCGGCTCAAGATATTAATACCTCAGTTGTAGAGAACTGGGTAAACCAGCAGATTATACCTCCGCTGGATCTACGGGAGCTTACACCTACGGGTCGTGACGGCCCTCTTATTCCAGCTGCGGCGGCTTACAGCCTACGTAACCTTAGTAATTCTTACACGGGGAACGTGGTAAAGGTGCGGCGCAACTCTGACGATGCTGAGGCTGACTTCACGGCTGTTGAGGTGTCCAACGGGACGTTGCTGAATTGGGTGAATGCTGACATCGACAAGCTGGACTTACAGACAGAATCAGGCGGTCTAACTGGAAATGTTACCAACGAGACGGCTACAGGGTTTGACTTCTCGGTTAATAATGAGGGAAGTTACGGGTATAAAAACATAACAGGACTACCAGTAGCGGGAACTTACGTTGTTACATTTAACGCAGTTTTAAATTCTGGAAGCCTTTCCGATACTTGGCTTGCTAGCACGCACCCCTTCGTTATGCAACCACTGCAATCTGGAGCAAACTCAGTGGCAGTAACTGTAGATGGAACAGGAAATATCTACTTTCTAGTTTCTGGCACAGCAGTTGCAGACGTATCCATCACAAACCTCACGCTGACACAGACATCGGCAGACGGAACGGTATCCAAATGGTACGACCAGTCGGGCAACACTAAGCACGCTACCCAAGGGACTCCTGCGAGTCAGCCTAAGGTCGTGGACGCTGGGGTTTTCCTCGGTGAAATCCTATTTGATGGCGTAGATGACTACATTGACATTGCAGGACTGACTACACTGAGCAATCCATTTACGTTCTTTCAGGTTGTAGATCTTGATGGTGGTGCAGCATTTAGACCAGCAACAGACGGAATCACGGGATCTAATAGCCGAGTTATAACTGGGAACGGACTAGGATCATCTGAAAACGACTCAATGTATGCTGGGTTGTATCTCCAAAATACTCCAGTCGTCACTGATTTAGCATTAAGGTCATACTTCTTTAAGGGTGATTCTTCGTCATCGTATTTCAGGAATGGTTCGCAGGGCTTTGTTGGGGATGTGGGCGCACAGAAGCCAAGCAGCGGAATTAGAATTGCAGCAGACCACGATTTGTCTGGGGACCATTCAAATATAAGATTTAAGGAGTTCATCGTCTACGACTCAGACCAAGCCGCCAACCGCACAGCCTTTGAGGCCAACATCGGCGAGGTCTACGGTATCGCTGGTATCCCTGCTTACGACAATACTGTCAACGGCTTTGTGGAGACTTGGTATGACCAGTCAGGTAACGGCAATGATGCTAGTCAGTTGACTGCTAGTCAGCAGCCTAAGATTGTTGATACTGGGGTGCTTGTTCTAAGCAATGGCGATGCAGCTATTAAGTCCACGGCTAGTAACGGACTGAACTTCAGTATGGCATCGCTATCAGCGGATGGTCAGCAGTCAGTTTTTAGTGTCCTTGAGAATGATGTTACTTCGCAGGATAATTTTTCGTCAGCATTTGCAGCGTTAAGCAACTCTGACGGTCTAATTGGTGAAAACCGAAGACCTTATTGGTTTATAGGTCCTTCTGGTGCTCTTGTTTTTTCTGTTGACTCACTATCTGGCTACACTACGGCAAACCGAGAAAGACGGCTTTACTCGCACATTATGGAAGACACTGCTGGCGGCACGTCTACTGTATATCAAGACGGCACACAGGTAGATACACGTTCTATTACGCTAGATGCAAACCCCAATTTTATATTTGCTAAGGTAGGAAGCGTAGGACCAAATGCAGTCGGAGCTTTGTACACGTCCGAGGTCATCTACTACCCCTCCGACGAGTCAGTCAAACGTCCTGCTATTGAAGACAATATTGATAATCACTACGGAATTACTTCTGCTGGATCCTATGTAAATGCAGCAGGTGACTCCTACATCAATGCAGCAGGCGACACTTACCTACAACCTTAAGAAAATATAACCTAATAATATTATGGCAGACATAACAGTATCACCAGACATCGACACTCTACTACAGAGTGGCTCTAACGGAGCAGCACGGACTAACCTAGGACTCGGCACAGCGGCCACAACGGCAGCGACGGACTACGCTACGGCAGCACAGGGCGCAACAGCTGACTCAGCACAGCAACCACCAGTAGAAGGTCCTTTTGTCGATGGCGACAAGACTAAGCTGGACGGCATTGCAGCGGGTGCAGAAGTAAATACAATTGATAGTTCAGTATCTGGCGAACCTACTGGAAGTGATCAGGTTCTCAACGTTGTCAGTCTTACTCAAGCTGAGTATGATGCTGGCACACCAGTCGCTACTACATTCTACATCATTACTTAAAGTATGGCTTTATCACTCGGCAGTGCATTAGCGACTAAAGTATATCTTGGTGCGACTGAGGTCAGCCTAGCATACCTTGGTGCAACACAGGTATATACAAGCTCTGCTTTCTCGGCAGAGGCAACAAACTACTTCAGCCGCTTGGACGCAGCAGGTGACACTACCTACGTTGACTACAAGCAACCACTAGCTAACTACATTGATAGTCTAGTATCGCTGGGTGGTGCTTACTGGGATACAATGCTATCCTCCACGTCCTTTGTGGGTGTAGGGATACAAGGTGTCACAGTTCCTCTACGTGACGGAATGACTGTCCCTACTAACAACAACTTTGTTGCGGGTGATTTGGATCAGTTGACTGGTTTGAAGGGTGATGCTTCGACGAAGTATTTGGATACGGGCTGGAGTCCGTCATCGAGCCAAGATGATTTCTCGTATTCCGTTTATGCGACCGCCGCACCAACTACAGGATATGTTTGTGGTAGTGCACGTTCGGGCACTGGTTCCTCAAATATGTTTTTTGATGGTCGGACACGTAATCAAGCTCAAACACAGGTATCAACCAATATTGCAGTCGGGGTCAATAATATCACTGGTACTTCAAGGGACACTTCCGCTGGCTTTGACTGGATGATTGGCGGTTATAACGGAACCACTTCTATCGCATCACAAGTAGCCTCGGCACGGAATTTCTTTGTATTTTCAAGAACGGCTGATGGTGCAGATACTCCAGACGGCATCACCGACGCTCGCCTAGCAACCTACCACGCAGGCCCAGCACTTAACCTTGCAACCTTAGAGGCACTGCAAGACACCCTAATCACAGAAATCGCAGCAATTTAATTATGAACTCATCAGAATACCTAGAGACTAATCCTACGGCTGAAGAACACAGCTACAACTATCTTCTGATTCCAGCAGAACTGCGGGACTCAATGATCGCAAAGCAGGACACCTTGACTACGCACAATCATATCAGCCCAGTGCTGTTGATTGACGGACGCTACGGTGCTTGCTGTGACCTTTACACAGAGGTCGGCGCAGGCGGTATCTACCACGAACTGTGGGAGATGCTTGACGAAGCTAAACTGGAAGAATGCGAAGTCGTGGACAAAGCTGCATTTCTAGCACTGCTACCACCTGAACCAGAAGAAGAAGCATAATGCTATATTTAATATACGAAACTAAAGAAGCCGCCATTGATCGTGCAGATGAGGAAGGCAAGTACATTGGCTTTGACTACTGGATTGAGGACAACGGTCAAGGGACACGGTGGCTCACGTACCCCAATGAAACCATTGAGTACAAGTGGGCATTGGAAGTAACTGACTACAACTTAACTGCAGCAGAACAAGCAGCTACTGTCAGCTCTTACGTACCTCTACCAGAACCAATTGAAGCATAATGCACGACATCATTTACAAATCAACCATCGGCACAGGGGGCTTTATTGCTACTATCGAACTGGGGCATATTAACGAACTTCTAGGACTAGTCGTGGGTCTTGCTACTCTAGTCTATATGACTGCATCCGCAGTCAAGGTAATCAAGGAACTCAAGGATAAATAACCTATGACACCAGAACTATTAGCAATGCTAGGCGGCGGCGTAAGCGGCTTCGTAATGAAGATGATTGCGGCACAGGCCGACAATCAGGCTCGTCTCTTTGAGCGTATGATTGCTCGTCAGACTGTAGCGGATGAATCAGCGGATAAGGCAGCAGCTCGTGGTGGTGTCTATATGCGTCGTGCAATTACTGCGGCAGTTATCTTTGCCATTGTAATAGCCCCATTTGTCTTTGCATTCACGGACATAGGTGTTAGTATACAATCAGAATCAAAAGGCTTTCTAGGGCTATTCAAGCGTCTAGAATGGTCCA
>Ga0206130_10008963_pt1 | contig 10601 bp, 6 predicted proteins | sample Helgoland_Spring_9_FD_148637 | JGI IMG/M metagenome (GOLD analysis project Ga0206130, IMG submission 148637) | Pelagic subsurface seawater microbial communities from Kabeltonne, Helgoland, North Sea - Helgoland_Spring_Bloom_20160512_1 | ecosystem: Environmental > Aquatic > Marine > Epipelagic ...
CAAATCTAATTTGTGTACGGTGGACGTAGGAAGCTACTACCCTATCCTTGGAAAATCTAATACAGAAATTGCTGCGGAAAGCAGAAGTATGCACAAGTGTCAGGGCATGGGAAGAACACCTTCTCGAGGAAGTACCACGGAATATCTAGAGTTGCTACAAGGAAATATGCCTGAAGATCAGACGAATCCTTTTGAAGGTATAGACATGTCGTGGAATCGGATCAAAGGTGGTAACCGAATAGCAGACCGAATTGCACAAATACTAAAAACATACGATCTGATGGCACCCGAAAAATCTGTGCCAGCTCTTCTTGAAGTGCATGACATGATATATATGATGCCTGATAACAAATGGAAGATCCAAAAGCTGGAGGATGTGAAAGGAATAATCAAACATGCTATGGGTCTATACGTCGATGTGATAATGGAATCTCCCTTTTCATCTCCAGGACAAGTCCAGGCCTTAGATATAGAGATAACAAATCGTTCATCGATAAACAGTAGACTCGTAAAAATAGAATACCTTCCTATGGGCAAGGATACTATATTGAATATAGAACTTGAAGAAAATAAGGTTTACAATCTTTCTCGTCTAATTGAGATTCCAGCAGAAATGGAATACACGAGCCCTTATTGGTTAAATGATACGCCAGAATTAGGTATGTATAAGGTCTCCGATCTTTTATTACGTGGTCTACCAGAAACGCCAAGAGCCTTAAAAGCTCGATTTTTATTCGAGATACAAGGGACTTACATAGCCTTTGAAAAAGAATTGGAATACAAATACACAGACAACGTAAAAGGAGAAATCTATCAGCCCTTTGAAATCCTTCCTGAGGCATTTGTTAAGATTGAAGAACCTGCTTTCATATTTGGTAATCAATCACCTAAACCAATGACCGTAACTGTAAAATCAGGAATAGATGATTTTGAAGGAACTCTTAATCTAGATCTTCCTGATGGTTGGAGTACAACTCCTGCAGATTATTCAATTTCACTTTCTCGAAAAGGACAAAGTGAGACCTTTGAATTCATGCTACATCCTTCAGAGGAAGCATCAGAAGTTGAAATTTCTGCTTTCATACAATCTAATGGCAAAAAATACGATCGATCTTTGGCCTTAATAGAATACGACCATATTCCTACACAATCTATATTGCTACCTGCAACTTCAAAAGCAGTTAAAATCGATTTAAAAATCAATGGCAATAAAGTCGCTTATATTATGGGAGCAGGTGATGAAGTTCCTGTAAGCCTAGAACAAATCGGCTACGAGGTGGATATCATAGAGCCCAATACGGCTTTAAAAGTATTGAAAGAATATGATGCCTTGATATTAGGTATACGTGCTTATAATACGATAAACGAACTACGATTTATCAATCAAACGCTTTTTGATTACGTAGAACAAGGAGGAACCATGATCGTACAATACAATACGACCTGGGGATTGAAAATGTCTAAAGAAGAAATCCCTCCGCTACCTCTTAATATAAGTCGTAAACGCGTTTCGGATGAAAATGCGGAAATAAGAATTCTTGCAGAGCAACACCCTGTTATGAATACACCAAACAAGCTTAATGCAGGTGACTTCAACAATTGGGTTCAAGAAAGAGGTTTGTATTTTCCAAATGAGTGGTCGGAGGATTATACAGCAATCCTATCCTGTAATGATAAGGGAGAGGAAGCACTTAATGGAGGCCTCCTTGTCGCTGAACTAGGAGCTGGCCATTACGTATACACCGGCCTTTCTTTCTTCCGAGAACTACCTGCTGGAGTTCCTGGTGCGTATAGACTATTTGCAAACATGATTGCTTTAGGTAAAAACAAAACAAATGACTGATTCAAATAAAAATAATCCACAAGAAAGCCCACCACCTTTTCTTGGAACTTGGGATCGCCTTTATAAGGTAATACTAGTCATACACTTTGTATTATTGGTTTCCTTTTACCTCTTTTTTAACTACTTTTCTTAAGTCGCAAACATGGAATTAAGCACACTAGACTGGCTGATCATGCTAGGTACAATATTCGGAATTGTCGGCTACGGCATCTGGAAAACAAGATCAGTCAATAATGTAAAAAGCTTCTTATTGGGAGACAAGGACCTCAAGTGGTGGACCATTGGCCTTTCAATAATGGCAACACAAGCATCCGCAATAACATTTTTATCAACGCCAGGAAAAGCTTTTCAAGACGGAATGGGCTTTGCTCAATTCTACTTTGGGATGCCAATCGCCATGGTTATCATTTGTGTATTCTTTCTGCCCATCTATTACAGGCTGAATGTATACACTGCATATGAATACCTCGAAAAGCGCTTCGACCTCAAGACAAGAATGTTCACTGCGCTTTTATTTTTAATATCTAGAGGCCTTGCAGCAGGTATCACCATATTTGCCCCTGCAATCATTATGTCATCCATATTAGGTTGGCCCTTAGAGCAAACCAATTTATTCATCGGTGTTTTGGTTATCATATATACCGTTGCTGGTGGAACAAAGGCAGTTAGTGTAACGCAGAAACAGCAAATGATCATAATTCTAACCGGGATGTTTATTGCTGCTGGAGTTATAATCTACAAATTACCTACGGATATTCAGTTTACGGATGCCTTACACATTTCAGGTAAATTAGATAAGCTAGAAATTATAAATTTCAAATTTGATCTAACAGAAAAATACACCATTTGGACTGGACTTTTTGCAGGTGTATTCTTATTCTTGTCCTACTTTGGTACAGACCAATCACAGGTACAAAGATACCTCTCTGGTAAATCACTTAAAGAAAGTAGATTAGGATTAATCTTCAATGGAATAATAAAGGGGCCTATGCAGATCCTTGTTCTTTTTGTTGGTATCCTTGTTTTCATCTTCTTTCAATTCAATGCAGCTCCCCTGCACTTCAATCCAGGTAATGTAGAGGCTGTATACGCTTCAGAAAATGCAGATGAGTTCAAGCAACTAGAAAAAGACCACCTTGTCGTTTTCAGCCAAAAACAAACTGCCATACGCGAGATGCTCGACAATATGGATCAGAATGAAGAAGCTGCACTTGAACAAAGTATTGCAACTGTGCACGAACTTGATGCACAAGAAAAGATTCTCAGGGATGATGCACGTGAACTAATCAGCGCAACAGATTCTAATTTAGATACTGAAGATGGAGACTATATTTTCATCAACTTTATCCTAAACTACATGCCCATAGGGCTTATTGGATTGTTATTGGCAGTCATATTCTCAGCAGCGATGTCATCTACTGCTTCAGAATTGAATGCTTTGGCCACAACGACCATGGTAGATTTTTACAAGAGATCCTTCAATCCAAATAAATCAGACAGGCACTATCTTAATATGAGTAGAATATTCACAGTTGCCTGGGGATGTATTGCATTACTATTTGCGATGGTAGCTAGCTTATTTGATAATCTGATCGAAGCAGTGAATATCATTGGATCTTTATTTTACGGAACCATACTAGGTATATTCCTAACTGCTTTCTTCTTAAAATGGGTGCGTGGAAATGCTGTATTTGTAGCAGCGATAATTACAGAAACCCTTATTGTTTGTATTTACTCCTTTACGGATATAGCCTTTTTATGGCTAAATCTTATTGGCGGCGTACTTGTGCTCATCATAGCAAGTATTATACAACTCATCATTGGTGGTGATTCGGATCAAACAAAAGAAGCTGTAGTATAAAAAAAAGGGACTGTGAATCACAGTCCCTTTTTTTTTCAATAAAGCTAAAATTACATCTTAGCTCCACCCATCTGTGCTTTACCTTCTGTACCAGAAAGCATTTTGTTCCACTCAGCAATAGACGCATTGTTCATACGAACGTAAGAATCACTACCAGCTTCTTTAGCCATCATAGATGATTTCTTAGCAACCTGAATTGCTTCAGCGTAACGCTTTAATTTCCCTAGGATAAGTGCCTCAACACGCAATTGCCAATACTTAGGAGACATTTCATTTGCTTTTGCAGCCCACTGAGCAGCTGTAGCCATATCATCATGGTCAGCATCCAAGTAGTATCTTGAAGCAAGGTAATAATCTCTAGCAGTTGGTCCTGCAAGTGTTTTTTCAATTGAAGCAGTAACTACTGCATCAGTATCCATAGATACAGGAACTCTAACGATAGTGTTTTCCCATACAAGCTCCAAATTACATGAGCTCATAGTGATATCCTCTATCACAAACATCAAAGTCTCAACAGTTGCATCAAGATTGATAGGAGCAGTCTTTACAGTTGCTGCTACCTTAGCTTCATCCCATGCCTCTGGAGTTCCCCAGTTTTCTGTGTCCATATAGAAATAAACAGTCCATTCTGTTGCAGACGGTATCGTAAAGATCGAGTAGGTTCCAGCTGCTACAGCTTGACCATCAATCATTACATCTGTTGAGAATGTAACCATCGAGTTTTTATTAGCACCTGTTCTCCACATTTTGTCAAAAGGTACCAAACCGTTTTCTGCAAAAATAGTTCTTCCTTTTGCACTTGGTCTAGAATACTCAAGTGTGATATCACACATTCCTACTTGCTGCATCATTGTGCATGAAGGGGATGGTGCTGGTGAAGTGATTTGAGCCTGAGCACTAACTGAAAATACTAGCGCCACAAGCGCGATAAACAAGTTTCTCATTACTTTAATAATTTGAATTGAAATAAAATGGTACTTAAATATATGAATATTAAAGGTTATCCTTAAAGTCTATACTCTAAAATCGACTTAAATGTATGATTAAACCTTCTTCTAGCACGTTCATTGGATACGAAACGTTCTGAATTGGAGGAGCTTGACGCTGAATAAATAGGTGGAACAATTCCAAACTTGTTGGCTATAATGTTATAATATTTGCCTTTTGAATATTTTTCACCAGAACTAAGATTGTATATACCTGCAAGTGGTTTTTCTAGATCAAGCTTATCCCAAGAATTTAGAATTTTTAAAATAATAGATATGATGTCTTCTTGATGTACTAGATTGACAGTCTCATCTACTGGAAAACTTGTTTCTTTTCCTGAAAGGCGGAATATTGGGTGTCTTTTGGGCCCTATAAGCCCAGAACAACGCAATATGCAATTTCGCTTTTCAAAGCGTTGTTGTATCGCTTCCTCCGCTAGAATCAACTCTTGACCTGATCGCTTGTCAGCGTTTAGGTTTGACTCCTCATCTAAGACACCATTTTGTTGACCATAAACAGATGTACTTGAACAAAAAATAACAAAGGCCCTCGATGGAAGCTCTGAAAGTAAGATTTCGATTTTAGAAGAAAAATCTTCAACATTCGATGGTGGGATGTTGATAATGTAACAATCTGATTTTTTTAGCTGCTTTTTCAGAGGCTCTCCGATATTCCATTCTACTGCTTCAAGTCCCTTATGCTTAAGCAACTTAGATTTATCAGCTTTGGTAGTACTACCATTAACTTCAAAACCCTCCTGCTTGCATTTCTTTGCTAGCGGCAGACCTAACCATCCTAAACCCAATATTGTCACTTTCTTACTCATACTGATATTCAAAACAACCAATATCCGGATTGGTTGAGTCTCGATCCCTATCAGCGTAATCTTTTTGGATGGAAGAGATAAATTTAGCCCGTTCCTCAGCAATAGAAAGGCTATCTAATTCGTACAAATTTTCGGAAATATCCGCAAACAAAATATCTGATGATGAGGCATTTATACATTCTAGAGTAAAATCATCAAAGAAATCAGGATAGGGTCCATCTACAGGATCAAGAATATCTTCTACTCGGACAATACAATGATCAAAACGTACATTAAAATCAAAAAATGATTGGCCTTGGAAGAAATCGGTCATTGAAATCTCGTCTGAGCTAGACCCCATTATTATACAATTCTCGAATCTTGCAAAGATTCCGTTGGTCACAAATTCTGAACAAAATGGATCAAGACAAGATCCATTTGATAGACTAAGTGCTCGACTATCAAATCCAAAGCCATAATTTGCGATTGTACAATACTTGAAATTATAGTTACCCCCGTAGTTCAACTGAACAGCACGACCTGCATTCGCATAAAATAAATTATTCTCTGCCACTACCTTACTATGCCTAGTAAATATTGCTGGTCCTGAAGTATGGTGAATACTTGTATTTTTGATACTTAATTCCGAGGCAGAATCTACCAAAACTCCGTAAAGAGAATTTTTAATTTCAGCATATTCAATTTCATTATTTTCACTATAAAGTCTAATACCTGCCCACTGGCCTGGTTCCTCTGCAAAAACCTCTTCGAGTCGATCCCCCTGAAACACTACTGGTTCATCCACTGTTCCTTCCACCTTCAACTGACCATCAGACAGCACAAAAATAGCTCCATCGTTGTAAGCAAATATATCTCCCTCTGCATCTTCACCTAAGGCAAGTCCACCATGCAAATATACTTCTGTCCCTGCTGGAATATTAAGAGAACAGCTATCTATAAAAAGTATACCATAGATCACGTAAGGTTTGGGATCGTCCCAAGTAATTTCTCCAAAATCACAAGACAATAATGAAAAGGTCCCCTTGCTAAAGCGGGAAGGAATATAATTCGCATTCTGCCCCCAAGCTTCTAATATAACCTGCTGGTCATTGCCATTTGTTTCGAACAATAGACGCTCTGTTATTACAAATGGAGATTCTGAAACTGGAGCATCTGGATTAACAGTAACCTCTGTAAATATGTAGATACTGTCATTTGCAGGAACTTCAACATCTTGAGCAATAGCACCTGGTATACCATCTACATTTATACGAAATGAAGAAGACGTGCCATTTTCTAACTGGATTTTGCTAATCTGAATCGCCTGGTCATTCCTATTGTAAACCCGGATGTATCGGGTCGCAGAGCCCAATTCAGTAAACACTGTATCAAAACGTAAAGTATCTAAGGAAAACTCTAGTTTCGCAGAATCATCTGTTATGAATCCTTCATCCGATTTACAAGATTCTAAAAGTAGTAGTCCAGCTATTAGACAAAAAATGAGTATAGATAAATGCCGCATTTGGTAAACTTATAGGTTTTAATCTAATTCTTTAATGACCAAACGCAAATTTATGGTTTAATTTTACTTTTTTTAACGCATGAATGATAAAGCCATCATAGATGTCATAATTCCTGCATTCAATGAAGCCGATTCTATTGCCAAAGTAATTGGGGATATCCCCAAAGAAATCGTTAGAGAAATCATTGTTTGTAACAATAATAGTACTGATAATACAAGTGAAGTTGCTGCTAATGCTGGAGCAAAGGTCCTACTTGCAACAAAAAAGGGATATGGTTCCGCCTGCTTGAAAGGACTAGATTATTTATCGCAACAAAGTACCCCTCCTGATATTGTTGTTTTTATAGATGGAGATTATTCCGACTATCCCGAGCAACTACCTTTATTAATTGAACCTATACAGTCCGAACAAGTAGATCTTGTTATTGGATCACGAGCATTAGGTAAGCTCGAAAAAGGTTCGATGACGCCTCAACAAGTATTTGGCAATTGGCTAGCAACGAGTTTGATAAAACGAATCTACGGATATCACTTTACAGACCTTGGTCCATTCAGAGCAGTCCGATATAAAAGCCTGCTAAAGATCAATATGCAGGACCCCGACTTTGGTTGGACCGTTGAAATGCAGGTAAAAGCAGCCAAACTCGGCATGAATTGTAAGGAAATAGCTGTAAATTATCGTCAAAGAATTGGAGTATCTAAAATATCCGGCACTATTAAGGGAACAATACTGGCTGGCCACAAAATACTATGGACAATATTCAAATTAATCTAGAAACCCTCAAAGAGCTATGAATCTTCTGTATTACATCATACTGATCATCTACACCCTAGCGCTTAGCTATATCACGATCTATTGCCTCATGCAATTCACCTTGCTTTTTCATTACCTGAAACACCATAAACAACAGGAATCAAAAGACACAGAAGAAACCCCTCCTCTAGAATGGCCATTCGTAACCATACAACTGCCTATATTCAATGAACGTTTTGTAGTAGAGCGCCTCATTGATAATATCTGCAAAATGGACTATCCCAAAGATCGCTTTGAAATACACGTCCTAGATGATTCAACAGATGACACCCTTGAAGTTTGTGCTCAAAAGGTGGAGGAATATAAAAAATTGGGTTTCAATATTGAACAAATAAAACGAGTCGAACGCACTGGATTCAAAGCGGGAGCATTGCAATACGATATGGGCCTTGCAAAGGGAGAATTTCTAGCCATTTTTGATGCAGACTTCCTTCCCAATCCAGACTTTCTAAGAAAGACTATCCCACATTTCAAGAACGAAAAAGTTGGTGTTGTTCAAACACGCTGGGAGCATATCAATGAGGACTATTCATTGATTACAAAACTTCAAGCATTACAATTAAATGTACACTTTTCCGTCGAGCAGCGCGGAAGAAAAGCGGGAAATTACCTCTTACAATTTAATGGAACTGGGGGTATTTGGAGAAGATCCGCAATCGAAGATGCTGGTGGCTGGCAAGCAGATACGCTTACCGAAGACCTTGACTTAAGCATTAGAACACAGCTCAAAGGATATGAGATTGTCTATTTAGAGGAGGTGGGTTCTCCTGCGGAACTACCTGCAGAAATGAATGGACTCAAGTCTCAACAATTCCGATGGATGAAAGGAGGTGCGGAAACAGCAAAGAAGATGCTTCCAAGTATTTGGAGATCAAATCTGAAATTTGGTCAAAAAATTCATGCTAGTTCACACTTACTGGGTTCGTCCATATTTGTTGTCATCTTGATAGCAGCATTGAGTTCTATTCCATTACTTTTCATACTTCCCGAGCTTAAGCATATACCATTAGGTGTATATACCTATTTCATGCTGGGTTGGCTTTCAATTATATCTATCTATTATATAGCTAATGTTAGAGCCTTTTTCAATACAGACAGCTACTCAAAAAAAATCATAAAATTTGCTGTCTTATTCCCATTATTTCTCGGTCTTTCTATGGGTCTATCCCTACACAACAGCATTGCTGTCATACAAGGGTTTAAAGGTAAAAAGTCACCATTTATTCGCACGCCAAAGTTCAATCTTAAAACGGTAAAAGATAGGATCAATTCCAATACCTATCTTGCCAAGCAAATTCCTACCTCTACAATCATTGAGGGATTACTTGCATTGCTATTTGCTTGTTCATTGGCATATGGGCTTTATACTGGGCAAAGGACTTTCCTTGTCTTTCATTTTCTGTTGACAATCGGGTTCGGAAGTATTTGCTTTTACAGCATTAAACATTTACAGTTAAGAAAGTGATGATGGAGGGACTATTGCAAAGGATTCGGTCCAATAGAACATATAACATTAGCTTACTATTGGTGTTTATTGCCTCGATTCTTCTGATCAATTACAAGCTCGAACAGTCCGATTTCCTGTATCTAATGCTGGCCTTTAGTGTAGCCCATTTGATATACTTTCTTGCCCTAAAAAGTGCTGACTGGAAGCTTTGGCTTTACGCTAGTATTGGCCTTCGCTTTTTGTTGATATTTGCCTTCCCTAATTTATCAGACGACATCTATCGTTTTATATGGGATGGCCATCTACTAAACCTAGGTTTTGATCCCTTTGAATATGTCCCAAGGTACTATTTCGATAAGCAAATAGAGCCCTCTATCCTTCAGGAGTCCTTGTATTTCAATCTAAATTCTAAAGACTATTTCAGCGTATACCCACCCTTTGCTCAGCTGATTTTCTTTATCAGTACTAAAATTGCTGGAAGCAATATTTTATTGGCGAGTGTAATAATGAAAGCCTTTATTTTCGCAGCCGAAATAGGAAGTATATCACTGATAATCAAATTACTCAAACAGTGGAAACTCCGTCCAGGAAAGATACTTTTATACAGTCTAAATCCATTAATTCTCATAGAATTGAGCGGTAACATCCATTTTGAAGCCTTTATGATTTTTTTCTTTCTAGCGGCTTTACACTACTTGACTAAGGGCAAATATTTGCAGGCAGCCTGCTTTATGTCCTTCTCCATTGCCTCAAAATTGATCACTTTAATTCCTCAGGTATTTATCATCAAAAGGATGCCTATCAAACATCTTTTCTACTATAGCTTAAGTGCCTTAACTATATTAATTCTTTGCTTCATACCACTTTATAGTACTGAATTTATAACTAATTTTAGTTCGAGCTTAGACCTCTACTTTAGAAACTTTGAATTCAATGCAAGTATCTACTTCCTAGCCAATGGACTAGTAGAAATGATCTTAGGATATGGTTTGATTTCAATTGTTGGACCCAGCCTAAGCATCTTGACGGTATTGCTTATTATAATACTAGCCGTACGAGACAAAGAACCAAACTATAAAAGCTTTACAAGACTTAGTTTTTGGGCGATGTGCATATACCTTATGCTTAGCACAACGGTCCATCCCTGGTACCTTGCATTACCTATAGCACTGGCAGTATTCACAAATTATAGATTTATATATCTTTGGTCCTTCCTGGCCTTTTTGAGTTACAGCAAATACAGTGTATTTGAAGACTACTATTATATCTTGGTAATAGTTGAGTACATTTTGGTATACAGTCTACTACTTTGGGAGTGTAGA
>Ga0206130_10008964_pt1 | contig 10601 bp, 11 predicted proteins | sample Helgoland_Spring_9_FD_148637 | JGI IMG/M metagenome (GOLD analysis project Ga0206130, IMG submission 148637) | Pelagic subsurface seawater microbial communities from Kabeltonne, Helgoland, North Sea - Helgoland_Spring_Bloom_20160512_1 | ecosystem: Environmental > Aquatic > Marine > Epipelagic ...
TGAGTACGGGGACGCAAAATAAATCACCCGCTAAAGCGCCGAGTTATACGGGTGTATTTGCAAAAGCACTAATCGCAGAAGCAAAAAAAGATGATAAAATTGTTGCTATTAATGCAGCGATGCCATCTGGTACGGGACTTGATAAATTTGCTGAAGAATTTCCAGATCGCTGTTTCGATGTTGGAATAGCGGAACAGCATGCGGTTACATTTTCTGCGGGATTAGCCTGTGAAGGATATAAACCTTTTGCAACTATTTATTCGACATTTTTGCAGCGCGCATATGACCAAGTGGTTCATGATGTAGCGGTTCAAAATTTACCGGTTCGTTTTGCCATTGATCGTGCTGGCTTAGTCGGCGCAGATGGCCCAACACATGCCGGATCATTCGACGTAACATATTTGGCGTCGCTGCCCAATATGGTTGTGATGGCGGCCGCTGATGAAGCAGACCTAATGCATATGATTGCGACGGCTGCGGCCCATAATAGTGGACCATCGGCCGTCCGTTATCCACGCGGAGAAGGAATGGGCGTTACATTACCTGATCAAGGAGATGTTCTTGAAATCGGTAAAGGGCGTATCGTTCGTGAAGGTACGCAAATTGCAATTCTATCACTTGGTACTCGTCTGGAAGAAGCATTAGAGGCTGCCGATGAATTTAATGCTAAGGGGTTGAGCTGCACTGTTGCGGACGCGCGTTTTGCGAAACCGCTTGATCTTGAAATGATAAGAAAACTTGCGCTTGAGCATGAAGTTTTAATTACCATTGAAGAAGGTTCAATTGGTGGTTTCGGAAGTCATGTACTTGATTATTTATCAAATGAAGGTCTGCTTGAAGCAGGTCTTAAAGTGCGCACGATGAAGTTGCCGGATGTGTTTATTGATCAAGGCAATCCTGCTGATATGTATAAGCAGGCAGGTTTAACATCTGAGGATATCGTTAGAACAGCACTTCACGCCCTTGGTCATAATGATTTAACCAGTTCACAAGTCAATGGCTAAAAAGCGCGTTGATCAATTGCTTGTTGAACGGGGTCTGGCGGAAAGCCGGTCTCGGGCACAAGCCTATATTATGGCGGGAAATGTTTATACTGGTGAGCAAAAAATTGCGAAACCAGGCCAACAAGTTAAAGAAGACATCAATCTTGAAGTACGTGGAAAAGAACACCCTTGGGTTAGTCGTGGTGGCCTTAAGCTCGTCCAAGGTATAGATGAGTTCAAAATTGATGTCACTGATATGACGGTTATTGATGTTGGTGCGTCAACGGGTGGTTTTACCGATGTATGTCTTGAGAAAGGGGCAAAAAAAGTTTATGCCGTAGATGTCGGGCATGGCCAACTTGCGTGGAAAATCAGAAATGATGAACGTGTGGTCGTGCTTGAAAAAACCAATGCGCGTTATTTAACGGACGCGGAAATTCCAGAAAAAGTAAATTTGATCGTTTGTGATGCCAGTTTTATTGGACTTCAAACTGTTTTACCCTCCCCAATGAAACGCGCGCAAGAGGACTGTGTTTTAATTGCACTCATAAAACCGCAATTCGAAGTTGGTAAAGGAAAGGTCGGCAAAGGCGGTGTCGTTAGAGAACCCGAGCTACATAAAGAAGTGTGTGACAAAATTGAAAATTGGTTACGAGATGAGATGGACGGTTGGAACTTAATCGGCATTACCCAAAGTCCAATAAAAGGACCAGAAGGAAATATCGAATTTTTAATTGGAGCACGGTATGAGCCATAAAGTAACCATTGATGAAATTGGTGGACGCGGTGACGGATTAGCCGAATTAAACGGTAATGTGATTTATATTCCCTATACCGCACCAGGTGATGTGATAGATGCTAAAATAAATGGATCTAAAGGACGACTTCGTCATATCCATCATAAATCTAATCACAGAATTGATGCGCTTTGCCCACATTATACAAAATGCGGTGGTTGTAGTTTACAGCATATCGAGCGGGACTATTACTGTGAATGGAAAGAAGGACTGATTAGAACGGCTCTTGAAAATCAAGGTCTTAAAGATATTGATATCGCCCCCATGATCATTAGCCCTTTAGGTAGTCGCCGGCGAACCACATTTCAAGCCATTGGACGAGGGGACGGACAAATTGTTTTTGGGTACGCCGAAAAAGGAAGTCATAATTTAATTGATATTTTTGTCTGTCCCATACTTATGCAAGAAATTAAGGCGTTAATAGCGCCGACAAAAAAATTGATATCAGGATTATTGAAAAAGAAAGAAAAAATGTCGGTTTCCATCACCATGGGTGATAACGGTATTGATCTTATATTAAAAGGGAAGGGTGATATTGATCTTAACCTTCGGATGGATCTTGCAGAATTCGCAGAAAAAAATGACCTTGCACGGATCAGTTGGTTCGACACTTCACCAAAAAACAATCGTTATGAATTACTCGCGGAACGCCGCAAACCATTTGTAACATTTGAGGGCAATAAAGTATTTTTCCCTGAAGGGTCATTTCTTCAAGCGACTAAACAAGGACAAGATGCCCTTATTAGAGCCATGCTTGAAGCTATAACGGGCGCTCATAAGGTGGTCGATTTATTTTCTGGGTGTGGCACTTTTTCTATTGCTGCAGCTAAATTTGCCAGTGTCCATGCTGTCGAAAATAATGAAAAAATGCTAACCGCTTTAAAAGTCAGCGCCAATCAAATGTCTGGTATAAAACAAGTTAGTACTGAACTACGTGATTTATTTTTACGCCCACTGCTTCCACATGAGCTTAACAAATACGATGTTGCGATAATTGATCCGCCGCGAGCAGGTGCAAAACACCAGATGTCTGAAATATTACAATCTGATCTAAAGAAATTAGTGATGATTTCCTGCAATCCGATCACCTTTTCGCGCGATGTGGAAAGTTTAACTCAAGCAGGGTTTAAAATGGGCTCTGTGACACCCGTTGATCAGTTCTTATTTTCCCCGCATCTGGAAATAATTTCTATCTTTGAAAAATAAGGTATTTCAGCACTATTTCGCCACATTTTTTTGTTATTCACAAGAATAGCCAAAGGGAATACTCGGCAAATATTGTCACTAGATAAGCAATAATTGCCTTAAAATATGGTTAAAATTTTATTAAAAGTCCTTTTTTAACAATATGTTAGTGAATTGTTCGTAGAAAATAAGGGCTTTCCAAAAAATGAGGGATTGGCATAGTCTTTGCAAAGTTATCGGGAAACCGAAACGTGCAAGGAAAATAATGATGATCGGCGTAAGAGCTTATAACATGAATATTAACGAGATAATACATTCAGGCAGCAAGCAGAATGAGGTTGATGAGAAACCATCAATTTCGCCTGAAAAAGCACGTGTGTATAAAACTGTTAGGGAAACGCTCAATAATCAGCAAGAGCCCGAAATATTTGTCAAAGTTGATGTTTCACCGATTTGGCAGGATGTGGCTGATACCATTGATTTAAAAAATGCAACCGCAGATGAACTAGCGGTATTAAGTTCAAAGCTTTTTAAGGCTGGCGCTATTACATTTGAAGATCATGTTAGCTTAAGTTTTGCAAAAAATCCTGATGATAGGAAAAAAATAAACTTCATTAATCAATGGCAAGACCGTCAAGAAGAGGCCCTGCGTCAAGGGGCATCCCATGATGATTTAAATGATATTATTCGTGTGCAGTCTATCTTAAGTTTCGTAGATAGTTTTACCGAATAATTTCTTTCTTTTTATAATCACATTTAGTTGAATTTGCTTTTTATCTTTTTTTCGTTAATCTCTTTTCAAACATGATTAACAATTGAAAGGGTAAGAAATGACAAAGAATACTCAATTTAGAATTCCAGAAGAGGCATTTGATTGGTATGACGCTTATGCACATGGCATGATGGGTCGTCGTGAATTTATGGACCGTTTAGGGACGTTGGCCGTTGGTGGTATCACGATGGCAATGTTAACGGGGGCTCTTATCCCGAATTATGCGGCCGCTGAACAAGTCTCTTTTAATGACGAAGATATTAAAGCAACATACGCGACTTTTGCGTCACCGGACGGGCACGGCGAAGGGCGCGGCTATCTGGTGCAACCAAGTTCACTTGCTGAAGGGGGAACAGCACCAACTGTTCTTGTGGTCCATGAAAATCGTGGTCTTAATCCATATGTTAAGGATGTCGCTCGCCGCTTGGCGAAAGCTGGCTACGTAGCCTTTGCACCTGATGCGCTTCATCCGCTTGGTGGATATCCTGGCAATGATGACGAGGGTCGTTCAATGCAAAGCAGCTTGGACCGTAGTAAAATTGAACAAGATTTCGTTGCCGCTGCAAAATTTCTTAAAGCACATGCGCTCTCAAGCGGTAAAATCGGTGTGGTAGGTTTCTGCTTCGGTGGTTATATCAGTAACTATCTTGCGGCGGCCATTCCCGATGTGATGGATGCGGCAGTGCCATTTTACGGCACACCAGCTGGCAATGATATTGTCGGAAATGTTAAAGGTCCCGTTATGGTTCAACTGGCGCAACTTGATGACCGTGTAAATGCCACATGGGAGCCCTATGAAGAAGTATTAAAATCAAACGATGCCCCATATAAAATGCATATTTATGAAGGCACACGTCATGGTTTTCATAATGATAGCACGGGCCGTTTTGATGAAAAAATGGCCAATCTCGCATGGGATAGAACACTTGAATTCTTCGGTGAAAACTTAAGAGGCTAAAAAATAATAAACGTAAAAAGCAGGCCTGTTCATTGAGCGGGCCTGCTTTTTTAGTTTGATTTTCTTACTAGAATAGAAAAATGACAGTCTATGCTCTTTTCAACCGTCGCGTCACTATATTTGGAATACCTGAGAATATTGGCGTACGCAGTTTCTTTTTCTTAGGCAAGTCGCGTGTGAGCCATCCGGAATTTGTTGCGGTTAATATGCCCCACAGTGAAATCCACGATAGGAAAAACATCCAATATAATGTGTATGGAAGCGCCCACAAAAAACCGAAACTTGTTCTGTGGCGCAGAAAGTAAACCAGGCTAGGAATGATGGCGGCGAATATACATGCGATAACAACACCTAAAAAAGTATTGAAGGTATGCATGACAAGTGCGACCAGCAGTGCACATTTTAGAGCTTCGAATAAAGTTATGCGAATGGTTTGTGTGATTGTGAATAAACGGATCCAATTGGCACCTTCACCAGGTTTTCTAAAACCCTTAAACACATAATTAAACATTACCAGACTTTCACGCACATTGCTTCTTGCCCAGCGCGTTAACATCAAACGAAGTGAAGCAAAAGCTGCCGGCGCTTTTGTTAGCACCACTGCATCACGCTGATATATTACTCTGTGGCCTGTCGCTAAAACAAGATTGGTAAGAGCGCGGTCTTCACCGATGGTTGCGGCTTTACCCATAAAGGTCTGTTCTGACCATTCTTCCAGTACAGGTTTTAATGCGGATGTTCGATATGCGGAAAGTGCGCCAGGTGTACAAAATACGCCGCCATAAACACTTTGTCCTGCACGGATAAAGTCAAACGCACTGGTAAATGATACTTCAAGAATTTTTGGGATAATCCCATCTTTCAAGTTCAATACCCGAACATGCCCGGCAACTGAGCCCACACGATCATCATGAATAAAGGGACTTGCCATAAGCGCAAGCGTATCCGGTAATACTTTCGAATCTGAATCAATTGTAACAATGACGTCGCCAGTTGATTTGGCAAAACCCGCCATCAATGCGGCCCGTTTACCTTGATTATAGGGCTGCTTAATAATGGTAATTGCGCCGGAATATTCAAAGTAGGCCGCCCTAATCCATCTCCAGGTGTCGTCTTTTGAACCATCATCTACACAAATAACCTGTAATTTCTCTTTTGGATAATCACTTGCCATTATACTGCGTACTGTATCTAAAATCTGTGATCCTTCGTTATACGCTGGAATGACAACTGTTAGGGTTGGTAGCTAGACAGTCTCCAACTTTGCGAAAGGTTTATAGAGCAATGAAAAACTCACTTGCCATAAAAGTAAAAGCATCCCAAAACCTAATAGCACAAACGCGAAAACATCATACCAAAGCCACAAATTAAATACAGAATTACCCGCTGTTAGCATTGGATTTGCTATCTGTCTGTAAATCAAGGCCCCAACTGTTAAAGCCAAAACAAATAGCAACGGATAATAAAACCTGTCGGCACCGCCTCGAGGCAGCGCTTGTTTTTTGTAATCGGTTGATAATTTATTTTGATATTCTGGTAATATACTTAAAAACATATAGATAACCCGCCGTTCCTGTTATTACGTTTTAAAATTCCAGTAATTCACAATGAATTAATCGTTAATTAACTATAAATTCATTTCTACTAAGCGGGTTTAGGAAACAATTAAGTCGCATTTATGGAGAGATTAAGTCACAAATTAGGCAGATTTTACTTTCTCGATACTCCAATAGGAAATGAGGCAAATAAGGCAAAAGAATTGTCGATATAGAATAGACGGTTAGTGGTTAATACTCGTTTTTCTTGCAATATATGATAAGTACAACCTGACGAATTATATTTTTAAAATAAAAATATTAAAGGTCAATTAAGCCTGTCTCGAGTTTCTTTTACCAATGTGGATATCAGGTTTTCGGTTGTAGTATTTCGATTAAGACCTGCTGCTTGGCCGGACCATAATGCTAATGCGTCTGGTTTATCTTGCTCTAGCGAAGCGTTTTTTATAGGTGCTGTGATTGTGTTCATGGTGGGGAAGTCGGGCAAATCGTTAACGTTTTCCATCGAACTTGCATATTCATTAACGATTGTGCGCGCCAATCTTCCTGAAAAGGCGCGTGAATACATAGTATCGTCACCACTTGCGTCTAATAATGAATTTTTATGAACCGCACTCGCGCAGCTTTCTAGTGTGGTGACAAAGGCCGTTCCAATTTGAACACCTGATGCACCAAGCATTAATGATGCCGCGATGCCCCTACCATCGGCAATACCACCCGCGGCAATTACCGGAACTGAGACGGCATCGACAACTCGCGGAACCAATGCCATTGTTCCGGTTAAATCAGCACCGTTGCGGGGTAAAAACCATCCGGAATGACCGCCTGCTTCAAACCCTTGCGCTATGATCGCATCTGCGCCGTTTTCTTCAAGCCAACGGGCTTCCTTAACAGAAGTAGCAGAAGATACAATTTTGATGCCTTCCGCTTTTAATTGATTAATAAGAGTTGCATCTGGTAGGCCGAAATGAAAACTTGCCACCTTTGGTGATACTGAGCAAACCGCATCACACATATCCTGATCAAATGGAAAATTCGTTTCAACAGCTTCGGGAATAGTTTCGATTTCAAATTTATTATACCATGCTTTTAGCGCTTCATTCACAGTATCAACTGACATATTTTGCGGTGATTTATGAACAAAAAAGTTTACGTTCACGGACCGTGATGTTTGTTTTTTAATTTCCGCCATATCAGCAAGAAATTGATCTTTAGAATGCATAGCACAGCCGTGTGAACCAAGAGCACCCGCATTTGATGCTGATGCCACCATTTCGGGTGTTGTCGCGCCGGCCATTGGCGCTTGAATAATGGGGTGATCAATTTCGAATAACTCACATAACCGATTATCGTGCCACATATAAAAGTCCCTTATTAAAGCTTCAATTCCATTAAAATATCGATATTAGTAATCTATCTTTTTAAATACAACAACTTGTCGCTTTATATATGGTCATTTAAACTTGTCAGGATGCAATTGATATTGCAATATTATAAACCTTGAGTATGTCGCTATAATAAAAACCAATAAAAGGTCTTAAAGTCATGTCAGATAAATCAACATCAATGGGAATTGAAGAACATGTCGCGAATGCGCTTTGTTATGCACTTGGTTGGCTTTCAGGATTGATTATACTGCTAATTGAAAAAGAAAATGACACCGTCAGATATCATGCCGCTCAGTCTATAATTTTTTTTGGCAGTGTCACAGTTATAAATATAATTCTGCCTATGTTTCTTTTTATTGGCTTTGCCATGATGAGCCTTCTTAATCTTGCGGCATTTGTTCTTTGGGTTGTGTTTATTGTGACCGCTCTAAACAAAAAACCGTTAAAAATAGATTTTTTAGCAAGTTATGCAGAACAATTGAGCGGAAAAGTTAAACCTTAAGTCATCATCTTTTATTAATTGGCAGTACCTTTAACCAGTCGCGGCGTGCGGTGATTTTTTGCGTTTTAGGTAACGGCCATGGCCGCTTTTGCCAGTAACTTCACCATTTTCCATTACAACTTTTCCGCGGCTAAGGACAGTCACTGGCCAACCGGTGACTTCCAGCCCTTCATAAGGGGTATAATCGCAGCTTGAGTGCAAAATGTCTTGGGTTACGGTCACTTTTTTATCCGCATCCCAGATGGCGATATCTGCATCAGAGCCAACGGCTATGGTGCCCTTCTCGGGATAAAGGCCGTACATCTTAGCATGGTTGGTGGCGCCAAGAGCAACGAATTCATTTAAATCAATACGCCCTTTTTTAACCCCTTCAGAGAATAAAATCGGTAAGCGTGTTTCAATACCCGGCACGCCATTTGCCACGCGGCTAAATTTGGTTTTGTTACCTTCACGAAGTTTACCACTGGTTCCTTCCATTAAGAACGGGCAATGGTCTGAGGAGAAAATTTTAAAGACGCCTTGCTGTAATCCTTCCCAGCAGGCTTCTTGGCTGTCCGGGTCACGCGGTGGTGGCGAACAGATATATTTCGCGCCATCCATGCCGTCTTTCATAAGATCATCTTTGGTAAGCAGCAGATACTGTGGACATGTTTCAGCAAAGATTTTAAGACCACGTTGCTGTGCCCAGCGGATTTGTTCCATCGGCTCACGTCCGGATACGTGAACCAGTAGCATTGGAACATCAATAAACTCAGCCAAGGAAATTGCCCTATGGGTAGCTTCGCGCTCAACGACTTGTGGCCGGGAAAGGGCATGGCCGACAGGTTCGGTGCGTCCTTCTCCTTCTAATTTTTCAATCATATACCTTAGGGTATCATATCCTTCAGCATGAACCATAATGAAGGCACCATGACGTTTTGATGATTCTAATAAATCAATGATTTCACGGTCATTTAAATGTAACCCTTCGTATGTCATATATACTTTGAATGACGTATAACCGTCTTCAACGAGCGCAGGGAGTTCTTGCCCTAATGCGCTTGGTGTTGGATCGCTAATGATAATGTGAAAACTATGATCAATCCAGCTCTTGCCTTCTGCTTTTTTATGATAGTCCTCAACCGCGTGGCGTAATGTTTGCCCTTTTTCTTGAAGGGCAAAAGGAATAACAGTTGTATTGCCGCCGCACATGGCGGAAAGGGTGCCTGTATCAAAATCATCGGCCATAACAACACCAGGACCAGACGCTTGGTCAATATGAACATGGCTATCGACACCGCCCGGCATAACAAGCAAGCCTTCTGCATTAATAATGTTTGCATTATCATCCGTTAAATTTTCACCAAGGGCGATAATTTTTTCACCCTTGATACCAACATCACATAGAATTGTATCGGATGCAGTTACGACTGTTCCACCTCGAATGATAGTATCAAATTGTGTCATGTTATTCCTCCCACTGGTCAATTTATAATATTGTTATTTTTTCAACTAAATGATGAATAATGCAATCATTGTTTGTGCCGCTTTCCCACATCAGCATGGCAAAAGAGCCAGCCTTTTCAAGAGACATCATCGGTAAATGCCAGATCCCTTGATGATATGATATGCCAATATCAGGCGGTGCTATAAAGGCCTTTATATTTGAAATGTCAGGTAATCCATCAGAATTTGTTGGTGCAACAACAACCAAATAATCGCCACCTGTGATTGGCAAGAAAAGTTGACTTGTATCCGGATGTTGTTCGAGTATCGCGATTTCAACGGGTAATGTGCTTGGTTTAATTTGATAGATTGAAATCTCCGGATCATTCATACCATTCTTATGATCAAAAATATTAGGGTAATTAAAACGTTTTCCGCGTCCTTCGTTTACTGAAAACCCTTCGCCCGTGGGGTTTGACGTATCAATAATATTACCAAATTCAGAAAAACTATTCTGTGTTATTTTCGACGTGGTAATAGATTTCACAAAAGACCCTTTAAAGTTTAAATCATTCATTAAGTTATGTGTTGATAGTAAGCGACTAAGCAATCATGATGCAAGCGCCTAATTTGGTTGTTGATAGATTTCTATTCCCATCTCATAAATTCCACAATTCTGATATATTGATTGATAATGATAATGGCCGTGAATATGGTACGACTATCACGGGCGGAAAATATTTAACCAACAATGTTTATGTTGAGGTTTCCACAGCACTAGCAACGGGTGAAACAGCGACTAGTGTGGAAATTGACTTAACACGTAATCTTTCCCTTGTGACCAGAAGAACGATGGATAATGATAATAATTTATCGGTAAGATGGTTTTGGGATTATTAGGTGATTGCTTAAACTTAGCCCAATTCAAAAGTGAGCTTTGTATTTTCGGTAATAATACCACCACGGTTTCCTATTTCTATGGAGCCAAAACGTTCTTTAAAACATTCCGGCAATTCCCGGTCGCCTTTTGGTGAT
>Ga0206130_10008967_pt1 | contig 10595 bp, 8 predicted proteins | sample Helgoland_Spring_9_FD_148637 | JGI IMG/M metagenome (GOLD analysis project Ga0206130, IMG submission 148637) | Pelagic subsurface seawater microbial communities from Kabeltonne, Helgoland, North Sea - Helgoland_Spring_Bloom_20160512_1 | ecosystem: Environmental > Aquatic > Marine > Epipelagic ...
AGGCGCATGCGAGTGGAACGTCTGTTGGGGGTTTTTATTGGGCCATGGCCTCAGGAATGGCGGTCTCCATGGCTTCATGGTACTCACCAATGAAACCATAGTGCTGCCCGTCCACGACACATTTGCCTTTGGTGGTGTGCCCCAAGAGCGTCACGGGGATGCCCGCCTCACCCAGGACGTCGAGGAAATCCTCTTGGTCCGCTTCGGTGGTCGTCACCACAATCCGGCCCTGAGACTCACCGAACAAGAACGCGTCCAAGCGCACTTCACTGTCGCTTTCGACATCGAATCCAAAACCGCGGGGCGATCCCATTTCAACCAGTGCGGTGAACAATCCTCCATCGCTGACATCGTGCGCACAGGCCACCAAACGGCGGTCAATCAACATGCGCACAGCATCGTGCAACTTCACCTCAAAATCGAGGTCAAAATGGGGCGCGGGGCTGTAGCGCACACCGTGCATCGCAACGAGGTACTCTGAACATCCGAGGTCGTTGTGAGACTCGCCCAACAAAAAGACAAGCTCTCCTTTCTCCTTGAAGTCCAAGGTCATTTGGCGCTGGGCATCCTCCAACAGCCCCAACATGCCGATGGTCGGCGTGGGGTAAACTGGTTTGGCTGTGCCGTCGGAGTCCACCGTCTGGTTGTAGAAGCTCACATTGCCTCCAGTGACCGGCGCATTGAACGCGCGACAGGCATCGCCCATGCCTTCGATGGCCCCGACAAACTGCCAATACACCTCAGGGTTGTAGGGGTTGCCGAAGTTGAGACAGTTGGTGATGGCGCTGGGTGTTCCGCCCACGCAAGCAATGTTGCGGGCCGCTTCTGCCACCGCAATGGCACATCCTTTGCGCGGATCCGCCTCGACATATCGGCCGTTGCAATCCACGCTCAACGCCAGGCCTTTGGTAGAACCCTTGACCTGGACCACAGCTGCGTCACCGGGGCGGTTGGTGGAACGGTTCACTGTGCCCACCATGCTGTCGTACTGCTCGTATACCCAACGCTTGGACGCAAGGTTGGGCCGCGCGACCAAAGCCTTGGCCGTAGCCACGTAGTCCTTGGGTTCTGGAATGGCATCGAGGTCGAATTTCTCGACCTCTTTGATGTAGGATGGCTCGCTGTACTCTCGCTCATACACCGGAGCACCACCGCCCAGTATCAAGCTGTCGGCAGGAACCTCACCAATGAGCTCCTCGCCATCGAAATAGCGCAAGGTGTTGCCTTCGGTCACCACGCCGATGTTGACGGCATGAAGGTCCCACTTGTCGAAAATGGCTTCGATCTCGGCCTCTTGGCCCTTCTTGACCACCACCAACATCCGCTCTTGGCTCTCGCTCAAGAGGATTTCAAACGGCTCCATATCCTCCTGGCGCTTGGGCACCAAGTCCAGGCGAATGTCCATACCGACACCGCCACCACCGCTCATCTCAGAAGTCGAACAGGTGATGCCTGCCGCTCCCATATCCTGCATGCCCACCACAGCGTCGCTGCCGGCGAGCTCCAAAGAAGCCTCAAGCAGCAATTTCTCTTGGAAGGGGTCGCCCACCTGCACTGCGGGCAGATCCTCTGCGCTGTCTTCCGTGATGTCCTTCGAGGCAAACGAAGCCCCTTGAATGCCGTCTTTGCCGGTCGCAGAACCGACGATGTACACGGGATTGCCCGGACCTCCGGCCTTGGCACTGATGATTTTGTCGCTGTCCAAAAGGCCCACGCTCATCGCGTTGACCAACGGGTTGACTTGGTATACAGGGTCAAAGTAGACTTCCCCACCGACGATGGGCACACCGAAGCTGTTGCCGTAATCGCCAATGCCGCGGACCACACCGTCGAGCAACCACTTGGTCTTGGGGTGGTCGAGGTCACCAAAACGGAGCGAATTCAGCTGCGCAATGGGACGGGCACCCATGGTGAAGATGTCCCGGTTGATGCCCCCCACTCCGGTGGCCGCACCTTGGTAGGGCTCCAATGCACTCGGGTGGTTGTGGCTTTCGATTTTGAACGCACAGCCGATGCCATCGCCGATGTCGACAATGCCCGCGTTTTCCTCTCCTGCCTTCACCAACAAATGCGGGCCGTCCTTGGGCAAGGTCTTCAGCCATTTAATGGAGTTTTTGTAGCTGCAATGCTCAGACCACATCACCGAGTAAATGCACATCTCGGTGAAGTTGGGGGTCCGGCCGAGGATCTCAGCGATTTGATCGAATTCCTCTGGACGCAAGCCCATATCCTGGGCTTGTTGGAGGGTGGCAGGGGCGGTGGATGCGCGTTGGGCCATGTTGCGAACGGGTCAGGGTGCGAAATCGAACAGCGAAGGTAGGAACGGGTTCGTCCGTAAAGCCTATGTTCACGTCGTAAGGATGCAAGACGTTGTACACGTTTGCCCTGATTTTTTCTGACATGTCACAGGAGGAAACCCCAGCAACCGAAACGACCGGCCACACTAGGTCGGAAGGCACGACCAGCTCGAGCACGCCGCCCCCTTCGATTTTTCATCGCATCATGGCCTTGTTAAAGCCCCTGGCGATAGAGCGGTTTCGCATCATCGACTTGGCCGATGCAGAACAGACCATCAAGGGCATTCAAAAGGACATTGAATTCCGCGGATTCAACCTGTGGATTTTGGTCTTTAGCATCATCATCTGCTCCATTGGTCTAAACGTCAACTCTACCGCAGTGGTCATTGGCGCCATGCTCATCAGCCCCCTGATGGGACCCATCATGGGCATCGGACTGGGCTTAGGCACCAACGACGCATCGACGTTCAAAACCGCCATGGGCAATCTGGGCATTGCGGTGGGCATTTCCATCCTAACGAGTGCACTGTACTTCGCCTTCTCCCCCATCAATGAAGCGTCGAGCGAGCTGCTCTCGCGGACCCAACCTACCCTGCTAGACGTTGTCGTGGCCTTGTTTGGTGGTCTCGCAGGCATCCTTGCCGGCTCGCGGAAAGAAAAGTCCAATGTGATTCCCGGCGTGGCCATCGCTACCGCTTTGATGCCACCGCTGTGCACCGCTGGGTACGGATTGGCCAACGGAGAATGGAACTTCCTCATCGGCGGATTTTATCTGTTCCTGATCAATACCGCTCTGATAGCACTGTCCACTTGGCTGGTCGTGCGCTACCTCCGGTTCCCTGTGCTCCATTACGTAGAACCTGCATTGGAACGCAGGTACAAGCGGCTTTCAGCACTCCTTTTCCTCGCATTACTGGGGCCTTCGGGCTACATTTTTTACGACATCGTTCAGGAAAGCCGAGAAAATGCAGCCTTGCAACTCTTTGTCCAGGACAACATGGAGATACCAGGTAATACCGTTGATTTAGAAATCAACAGGGGTACCACACCTCCGGAATTAGAAGTCTCGATCTATGGCTCCATGGTCACGATGGAGCAAGAAGAACAATGGAATCAAAAGCTCGCTGCTGCCCACCCCGAATTCAAACTCAACCTCATCAACAATGGCATCAATGAGGCAGACATTGAGGAAATGCGGGAGCAACTGGCCTTTATGATGAACAGCTTCTCCGACCTCACCGCCAAGGACCGGCAAATCCAGCAACTCAATGCTGAATTGACCCTCACAAGCGGCCGCCTGCGACAATTGGAGTCCAAACTGCTGCCTGTCGGCATTGGCAATGAATTGTATACCATTTGTCCAAGCGCCACCCGTGTGAGGTGGGGCCGCATCAATGAGCAGGGGCCCAACGCCCAAGTACCCGAGACGTTCATGGCCCAATTAGAAGTCACGCTCAACGCCCCGTTCCCTCGGCCAGAAATGGAGGATTCGCTCCAAAACCTGCTGAGCCAATGGCTGCAAGCGCGACTGGCAACGAACCACAGGATGGAGGTTTCCATCCAGTATGAGACTCCTTTGCCTTGAGACGCTTCTTGAGGGTCGGCTTGCAAGGATTGCGTTGGCCCCTGGGTATGGCGACCTTCATTGGGCTGCCTGCCGCTTTGCGGGTCATCTGGGCCGAAATCGAACCGTTGATACATTCACAGCAATGGCCATTCTGGCTCGGGTTTGCTGGAATTCTCGCTTTGTGGGCCGCTTGGTGGCGCCACACCCGTTGGGCACGGTTCATCACCACCATTGAACACGAGTCACTGCACGCCATTGTGGGCATGCTCTCCCTCATTCCAGTGAGGGAGCTCAAAGTCAGAGAAGATGGCAGTGGCCATGTCCTTTTTGAACCTCCTGGACATTGGCTACTGTATTTGTCGCCCTACTTCATCCCGCTCCTCTTGTTGATTGAGGTCGGCCTGATCGGCTTAATGGGTTTGCCGGATGATGCAGAACGTGCTTTGCTCGGGGCGCTTTTGGGCCTTTCATTGGTGGGCCACCTGCGCCAAATCCACCCTCGGCAAACAGACTTTCGCCAGGCAGGCTGGGTATTTACTGTTGCCTTTTTGCCCACGGCATTCTTGCTCGCCTACGGGGCAGCATTCACCATGCTACAAGGGGGTCAATTGGGGGCCATACCCAGCTTCCTCAGCAACTGGGGGGGAGAGGTACTGAACGATACGCAATGGTCATGGCATCATCTGCAGCAGTGGTGGACACGCTGAGGTCCAGGCTCACTCCCAGCGGGAGACAAAATCCGCCATGTCGGATTGGTGTCGTTTGTTCCAACGGATCACCTTGACAATCTGAGTGGTGTAAATCAAGCCGGCCAATCCCGCAGTGCCCCATTTCCCATATTGGTATGGCTGTGCAGCTTCTTTAGCAGAACTCTCGCTCCCAAAAGGACGGTCCAACTCTTCATTGTAAGCTTTGGTTTCTAGGTTGGCCAGCAAGGCCGCCGCTCCACCAAAAATGGCCACGGTCCAAAAATTACCGTTGCCCTTCTTAGACCTCCGGTCGTTGTATTCCACCGTCCAGTTCTGGGACTCACCATACGTGACATAAGGAATCCCCGCGCCGGGAAGCAGAGCGCTGAAGAGCATACCAACGGCGGCCGGCCGGTGACGATAACCCATCAGTTCAACCGAGGACTGGGCACCTGAACCCTTCAACTCGTGGTGCATTTCAAAGTCGTAATTGCCAGACGGCGCTTTCATCTCAATCGCATTCCAACCGCTCACTTGACGCAACCGGTATGAAGCAAGGTCCTTGTCTTCTCCAAAATCATCAGAAATAGGATCAGGCATATTGAACCAATCATCCCGGAATTTCATCGAGAAGCCATAGTGCTGGCTGGTCTTCACTTTGAACCTGAAGCGGTCACCCCACAACTCCTCGACCTCCTCCGCAAAATTCCAGATGACCTTTCTTTTGCCCGACAACACCCCCTGACCCACATCCCCAGAAACTGACTTGAGGGGCCCCTTCCAAGTGTATCCATCGTCTTCACTGTAGTAGAGCTGCACCGTGAGGGGACGGTCCGCCTTGAGGTTATAACTCACCTCCAATTCCTCTGCAAAATCCTTGACCTGCACCTTATTGATGCTCTGGGCGACACCCAGTAATGGCATGGCATTACACATGGTCAGGAGCACCAAGTAGGCGGCAAAACGGGTCAAATGCTTATTGTCCATGGTTTTTGATTAATCGTCCAATCCCCAAGACCGCCACTCATTAATAATGGTTGGCGCCACACGAACGGAAGGTTCCTGATCACGGCCGTCACGGTTGGACTGCAGCTTGACCTCTTTTCGGACATAGTCATACATGTCCCCGTAACTCAACTTCCCTTTCGACTCCTGCATGTACTTGAGTAGGAAATAGGTGAAATAGCCATGCTCCTGACCTTCAAATACACCACTCGATTGGTTGCCAGAGCTGGAGGCGAAAACGACGGCATTCCCACCCGCCTCGACCTCTTCAGGTACCCGGGCCAAGCCCTTCATACCCGCGATCAAACTCTCATTGCGGGCACCACCCGAAAAGCAAGCATCCAAGAAGACCGTCGTCCTGAGGGTTGGAGTCTTTCCCAACTCTGAGTAGACCTGCGCCAATGAAAGTCCAAGCTCTGGCGCATCACCGTCGACATCAACCGGAATCAAAAACGGTTCCTTGGTTGCCTCTGAGGGCAATCCATGACCGCTGTAATAAAAAACCAACTCGGCCTCCCCTTCCAAAGCCGCCGCAAAATTGGACAACTGAGCCAATGAACGCTCCATGGTCACCTTGGTTGCGTTGGTCTCCAGAATGATGTTTTCCTTGGGGATTCCCCACAGCTTTTCGAGGTATTGCTGCATGATGTAAGCATCCGCCTCGGCGTAGGGCACGTCTTGGGTAGGGTTCAATCCCGGATTGGAAGATGCATACTTCTCGTTGCCTATGATCAAAGCAAACCGCTGTTCACTGGTCTTCTTCGCAGCAGGGATGTTCCGGTCAACATCAGAACCAAAGAACACGGAACTGGCAGATCCTCCACCATCCGAAGTCGGCACCTGCCACATCGTTTGATCCAACATGGCTTCCAAAGGCAATGCACCAATGAAGGTGTCTGCATACCGGCCCAGCGACTCATCCAAGACGACCTTGAACTGCACCTCCTGATGAGGGTAGTCTGGCGGCACAATCACCGAGACCCAGAGCTCTTTCACTTGCCCCGGCTCCAACTGATTAAACTTGAAACTCTGGGTCGACAAAGGCTGCACCCCCTCATCAATAAGCTCGAGCTCACATCGGACATCGTAGGCAAAACCCTCTCCTTTATTCCGCACCAAAAATTGGTAGGTAAAGGCTTGTCCCCGTTTAATTTCCCCTTCCTTTACCCGGTGGTCGACCACCAGAAGTTCCGGCTGCCTGAACTCCAAAGTTTGGATGTTCACCGACTGTTCTGGCGGACCAAATCCCAGCGGCTCCTGGATTTTTAGGAACACCTTCAACTCACCATCCTTTGTCTTCATAGAAGACTGTATCGGAACAACAAACTCCATTGTCGCGCCCCGAGGCACGTCCGCAATCCTGATTTGCTCAGAAACCGTCACCCCTGATGACGCGCCTTCTAACCGCACTTCGCAAACCATACCCTGTGCATCGCCCAAAGCAGTTGGCGCATTGTTCAGTTTGTAGGTCAACGTCGCCTGCTCATTGGCATCGAGATATCCATTTCCATTGCCGTCCTTAAACCGCATACTTCCCTCTACAATCGACAATTGCGGAGGCGCGATCACAGGACGCCGTTGTATGGTCATGGACTTCTTCGTCACGGCCTCGACCTGGGCATTCAGCCCCATCATATTCACTGCCAACACCGCCCAAAAACAGGCTGCATATTGCTTGAATCTCCGCATTAGTATCGTTGTTTAGGTCGAATTCGAATGGGCACCCTCTGGACTTGAAAATGATCGGAGCGTCCCGCATTCTGCTTGATCCAACGCTCTAACCGCTCCTCTTCCACAGACCACATCTGCTCCTCCTCATTCCAATTCATCACCGGCGGCGCAAATTCATGCGTTGCAAAAGCCCCAATCAACATCGCCTGTGCGTCGACCATGTCTTCATTGGTGACCTTGAAACCCCATGAGTAACGGGCCAAACGTTTCATGCCCTGACGGGACGCCTCGACTTCCAGCCACTCAGATTCATTGTTGAAGAGGGCGTATTCACGCTGCCCCTCTACCTCTTCTGCAAACTCGGTGTTGTTGTTAGACAAAGCATAAACCGTTCCGTTTTCTAAATAGAAAAACATCACATGGCCATCAACTGGTGACTGAAAACGTGCCCGGACCCGATCGCCCGCCTCCAAAAATGTAACAGGCTCAATTCCGAGAACATCCGCACACAAGTCCAAGGTCAAATCCACCCTGCTCTCTTTGATGGGCTGCGCCTTTCCCTCAACCCGCACAGACCACCAGATTTCGCCATCCCTGATCTCGGGAAGGGGCCCTTCACACACCGTGGTCTCGAGCCACTCACCCTTCACCTGCAGAACGTTGAGTTCGGTGAAAGACCCATCTATTTCGCCATTATTGTCAGAGGTAACCTGCACTGTTTCGCTCTTGACCCGAGTCCCAAACACAGCAGCCATGGCCCTGATTTTAGCCTGCTCGATCACCCATTGTTTGGCCTCTTCCGTCGTTCTTCCCTGCGGGTTGGCGAAGAACTCCCAGCCTGAGTCCACCGTTTTGATCTGCCCAAATACCAGCACGTGGAACCCCATAGCAGCGATGAGCAAGAAATTCCGGCAAGCCTGTTTCAAGGATAAAATGGAGCGCATCTTGACAAGTGAGGCTGCAATTTACCCAAGGAGGAGAAGATTCAATTGAAAAGACTGTCCTGAACTTGTCTGTGATGGCAGTCCAGCCACCTGTGTCAGATGTGCGGCCTAATTTGCAGCATGAGGGCAGTGGTCCAAAGGGTTAAACGCGCCGAAGTGCGGACAGAAGGAGTAGCTGTAGGAACCTGCGGCAATGGCCTCATGGTATTGCTTGGCGTGCATTCAGAAGACACAGATGCAGATGCCGATTGGCTGGCATCAAAAGTGGCTGCGCTCCGAATTTTTTCTGACGACGAGGGCAAGATGAACCGCTCAGTGGTCGACGTGAATGGCGGAGCCTTAGTGGTGAGCCAATTCACTTTGCACGCCAAATACAAGAAAGGCACCCGCCCCAGCTTTGTCCACGCGGCCCGCCCAGAGACCGCCATCCCATTGTATGAGCGCTTCGTGAAAAACCTCGAAGAACACCTCAAGCGACCCGTGGCGACCGGTAAGTTTGGTGCCATGATGGAAGTGGACTTGATCAACGACGGCCCTGTCACCATCACCATGGATACCCAACACAAGGAATGACCTCTGATTCGCCCACCCTCGCCACCGTCCAATCCACCGTTGACGAGTGGATCACCACCATCGGGGTGCGCTATTTCAGCGAACTCACCAATATGGCCATCCTCACAGAGGAGGTGGGTGAGTTGGCACGCATCATGGCCCGACGCTACGGGGATCAAAGCGAAAAGCCCTCCGATGCCACGCTCGATTTGGGCGATGAAATGGCCGATGTTCTTTGGGTATTGGCCGCCCTGGCCAACCAAACAGGTGTAGACCTGAGTGCCGCGTTCCAGCGCAACCTCGAAAAGAAAACCACCCGCGATGCCGACCGGCACCGCAACAATCCCAAGCTCCAATGAGCCGCGCATTCCTTCACAACTACTGCCTCATTCCCTTCCTTCTGCTGGCCGTAACCGCTGCAGGACAGCGCGGCCGCAAAAGCGACATACTCGCCCCAACATCGGCCAAGGCACGGCTCAATGTGGCCGCATCCCATGAGGCCCTCCAGGCGGCCAGCTGGACTTCTGGATTGGCGTTGCGCAGTGTAGGGCCTACTGTGATGAGCGGTCGGGTCGTCGACCTTTCGGTCAACCCAGAAAACCCCGCAGAATTTGTGGTAGGCTATGCCACCGGAGGATTGTGGCACACCACCGATCAAGGCACCTCCTTTCAGCCGTTGTTTGACCGCGACCTCATGATCTTTGTGGGCGCCATCGCCGTGGATTGGGAACGGCGCCACATTTGGGTCGGCACTGGAGAGGTCAATGCTTCACGCTCGAGTTATGCCGGGGTCGGCATCTACCTCAGCAAAGATTGGGGCGACTCTTGGACACATGCAGGCCTGTCCGAAACCCACCACATTGGCCGGATTGTCCTGGACGAAGACGATGGTGTCTATGTCGCTGCTGCGGGGCCACTTTACAACGACACCCATTCGAATGCCCAACGCGGAATCTACCACAGCACCGACAGTGGAACCACCTGGAATTTGTTGCTCGACGGGACCCAAGCTGGCAGGCCTCAGGCTGGTGCGATCGACCTGATCATCGACCCCAACCGCACAGACCACATGTATGCAGCGCTGTGGGACCGCACCCGCCGTGCTTGGAACTTTACAGAAGGCGGACCCGGAAGCGGCATATTCGAATCTGCAGATGGTGGTGCCTCTTGGGTGCACTTGTCATCCGAAGAATTCGGGTTCCCCAATGGAGCGCACATTGGCAGGATGGGACTGGCGTATCATGCGGCCGCTGACCGTCTGTACATCATTGTAGACAACCAAAACGCCAAACCCGAAGAAGGCGAGGATTCAGAAGAAGAGGCCCCCCTCGAAGCCAAGGATTTTAGAGGGATGACCGAGGCAGATTTCGCCGCATTGGACACCACAGCGCTTACCGATTTTCTGGAGGACAACAACTTCCCAGAGGAGGCCACGGCTACCTCAGTCTTTCAACGCGTCGCAGATGGCACACTCCAAACCGATGCGCTTGCAGATTTTCTGGGCGATGCCAATGCAGAGATGTTCGACCCTCCCATCATAGGCGCTGAAGTCTACCGATGGGATGGGCTGGCCATGGGAAATGACGAGTCGATGCCACGCGGTATCGACACCACAGACGCACGCTGGGTGCGCACGCACGAGGAAGCGCTCGACGAAGTGTGCTACAGTTACTGTTACTATTTCGGACTCATCGCCGTGGACCCAAGCGATCAAGACCGCCTGATCATTGGGGGCGTTCCCTTGCTGGAAAGCACCGATGGCGGTGCCACTTGGGCCTCCATCGCCCAAGACAACGTACATGTAGACCACCACCACATTTGGATCAACCCCAAAAACCCTCTGCACATCATCAACGGCAACGACGGCGGC
>Ga0206130_10008975_pt1 | contig 10591 bp, 6 predicted proteins | sample Helgoland_Spring_9_FD_148637 | JGI IMG/M metagenome (GOLD analysis project Ga0206130, IMG submission 148637) | Pelagic subsurface seawater microbial communities from Kabeltonne, Helgoland, North Sea - Helgoland_Spring_Bloom_20160512_1 | ecosystem: Environmental > Aquatic > Marine > Epipelagic ...
ACAATTTTTCCATATTAGGTTTACAGAAAATATCTTCATCACCGGATAAATGATTTTTCTTTTCCTCTGTTTTATAAGTTCTAAAGAAAGTTGAATTAAATAATCCCCGATCAATAGAAGCCTGATTCACAATGATAGAGTCTTCCTGATTATATCCACCGTAGGTAGCGATAGCTACTATAACGTTAATACCATTAGGTAATTGATTACATTTCATATATTCCATAATTTGATTGGAAACCATAGGTCTCTGTGGATAATATAAGATATGTGAGAATGTATCAAATCTTTTATTAAAATTCGTCGTGTGAATACCGATTGCCTGCTTACCCATGGCAGATTGATAGGTATTTCTAGGTGCTTGGTTGTGATGTGGAAACGGAATACAAGAGGCCAGGGCACCTAGGATTAAACTAGGATGAACTTCACAGTGAGTTTTATTTGCTAGTGAATCGGAATTATTTGATAGCAATAAACAATTAATTTCATGCATATCGATATATTCAATACATTGCTCCGGTAAATCTATTACCGTTGTTAGTAGAGAACCCCATGATATATCTTTTAGTTTATCTAAATATTTATCTAAAACTAGTGAATTGTTATCCACTTTTAAGAGGGGTCTAGTACATCTACCAGCATCAGTATATATAATGATATTTTGATTCATAATATCTAATTCAATTGATGTATAAATATTGATATTACCATTAGACCTATTTAACTTTAACATATCAGTAACATGGACGGGATCATCGGAGTAACCCATTAATTGACCATTAATAAATACCCTCACATAATTAGATTTATTGAATACATATATATTTATGTCATCTACTTTAATGAGTAAATCATTCAGTAAATATTTGATAGCGTCGGTTGAATGATAATTTGTAATTTCACAAATCATAGAAAGGTTTTTAACAATGCCAACCGAAGCACCTTCGGGAGTTTCTGAAGGACAGATATAACCCCACGAAGAATTATGTAGTTTTCTAGGAGGAATCAGTTTCCCACTGGCATCGATGGGTGTAGAGACACGCCTAAGGTGTGATATAGTGCTCATATATGTCAAGCGATTTAGTACTTGCGAAACACCTTGTCTATTAACATTATTTTTGAGACCCCAATTTCCCGTAGCCATAGCACCCTTTAGTATAGTCTCTATGAAGTTAGATTTAATAATTTTAGATATATTAATATCATTTATAATATCACTGGTATCACCATTAATGTTCCATAATCCCGTAGAAATTTCTTTTTGAATATTTGTTTTCATTTCTCTAGATAACCTAAGTAAACTCTGAGACAGCAAGTTACCAATTAGAGGTCCACAACAATCTACTCGTTTACTTTGATAACTATCACGGTCTGAAATAGTATCTATTTTCAGATAACATCTTAATAACTTTTGAACCATATACCCTAGATAATGGACTTTATTTGTAAAAGATTTTTCGTGTAAAATAATATGATCTAATACGGTATCTCTGATATAATTAAATTTAACTTCTTCAGTATTATGGATAGTTGAATTGGTTGAATTTATATAACGACTTAAATATTCTATTGCTTCAGTTTGCGTATTGATACTGGATGCTTCTATAATAGACGGTTTGATTAAAGATAATAATGAATTATCTAGTTTAGAATTATCATTATTTAAGATGTGATAACATATCTGTTTATCTGTAATACACCCTAGAGCTTTGAATATAATGAATAATGGCATCTCAGTTTTTAAATGAGGAATACTAACCCTAATATGATGTTCGTGAACTCCATCGGGTGGCGTGATTTTTACCGAGGTTAGTCTTGGTACACAAAATATATTTTCGGGAGCCGACCTAACTTCGGCCATAAGTGCATATTTTTTGTTTTGTTTTTGATTTGGGTAAACTTGAATCATATTAGTTGCTACTCGTTCTTGTGAAATAATTACTTTTTCGTTACCATTAATAATAACATATCCACCCGGGTCATTGCAACATTCGTCACTGGTGTATAAATTAGTGACACAATATTTAGACTTGACAACTATAGGTATCTTACCTAGTAACACATTCTTTAGGTTGGTTACGGGTAACTGTGTAACCGTTGAATCTTCTTTGATAGATAGTGTAATATCCAGGTCTAATAGTATACTCAGAGAATATGTGTCGTTACGTAAGCGGGCAATTTGTGGTGTCATAATTTTAGAACTACCATTATTTTCAACATAATAGGGTGTTTGTGTTGTGATATTCATTAATTCTATTTTAATTGAACTAAATTTTTCATTAAGATCCTTCACTATAATAGGAAATGTTTGGTGAAGTATGTTTGGTAACAACTCATCAATTAAATGATTGTAAGAAGATATCTGATGTTCAGTCAACACGTTTTTCTTTGAGAAGTATTTTTGGATGATACATTCTATATCTTTTTGGGTAATCATTCTAAAAGTGTATAAGTGATTAACTTTTATATAATTATCAAATCAAATTTTATTTTATTTTAATAAGATATATCTTTTAAACAACTTTTATCTAAATTTATAAGAAAATAATTAATCAAATTTAAGTAACGCCTTAACTTCATCAGTAACTGTATCATTATCTTTAATAACATCAAACATATCGTTAACTTCTATATTGAGTTTATTGAGTTTATTTTTCATGTATTCAACAAATTCATCAAAACTTTCATAGGTTTCGTAGATATTACATAAATCTAAATACCTTTCTCTATACGTTCTGTAACAATCATTTTTAAGTTTATTTCCGTTGTTTATGCTAGCATTTTTGAAATATCTGTAACACTGTATAGCTACAATAAGGATTTGAATAGTACTTGAATCTACAATTTTACCGGTGCTACTGCATACATTGATGGTTAGTTTAAAAATTTGTTGGGGATCACATAAAAATCTCTCTGGTATACATGTCCTTGTAATAGTTCTAAAATGTTCAGAATAATCATTACAGAAAAATGAACACATTTTAATTACTTTAGCTTCATTATAAGATTCTATACCGCCTTCTTCAAACATATCTGTCATCATATGAATCATAGGTCTATCTTTTAATTTTTTCTTATAACAAAAACCAAAATCATATACTACGATAGCAAAACGGTTTTCGTCTACCTTTCTAACTTTCCAATTAGCCTTATGAATATCATTATGTAAGATATCATAAAATAACTGATTCGACATAATGAAACCATACAATAATGATACAATTTTAGTTTTTTGATAATCACTTATATCCATTTTATCCATGGTAACGCCTTCTTCATAACTCATTACTATACAGTTTTCGCTAAACTTAACTAATTCAGGGATAATGATAGAGGGATTATTCCGAAAATTATATTTCATCCTAGATAAATAATTAGCTTCATGGATTAAATTAACTTGTTCTTCAAAATTATCGATAAATTGTTGGTAATTCACTGGGACTAAACCATATAGTTTTTTTCTCAAACATTTAAACCATAAAATAAATGATAAAAATTTTTTGAATAATTTTAATTCATTTTGAACGTTAGGATGTATCACTTTAAGGGCAAAATATTCATCACTATGTTTTTCCTGTAGTTTATAAACTTGACCAACACTTCCTGAACCCACTACATCTACTATTTTGTAGTCATCATCAAATATTTCTTTAAAGTCATCATAATAAATTTCTTTAGAATATTCTGTTGAATGGATAGGACAATTTTCATATAAATCTTCTAGAGATGTAAACCAATAAGGTTTATCATCTTCTTCAATATAAATATTATCTAAGATTGGTAACAACCATTGTGCAAATTTAATACAGATAGCACCGCATTGTAAGACATTTCTATGGATACTATCTATTAAAGTATTAGATTTATCACTATCAATTGATTTATGTTTATCATATTCTGAATACAAGGAATATAAATTATAGCTCAGTTTAGAATAATTCCATAATTGAGTAATGGTATTCATATAAATTACTAAATGTTAATATTTAACAGAAATAAACATATGTTTTAATAAAGTATTTAAAATATATTCTTAAATAATAATACAAATGTGTTCCTTAGAAAAGAGAATTAGAGATTTGATTCATTTTTACATTAAAGAAAATTATAATAATTATTTAACTACAAATAATATTACCAGTATATTAGAATCAGATATCCCAAATGTGGTTGAAATGCTTTATGAACAAAAAAAAGAACACATTCAAGTTTTTGTAAAAGATTCGTTAAAAATTATGTTAAAAGATGAAATGCCTCAAGAATATATTATCAATAATTTATTATCAGATATATTTAGAGATGATACACTGTGTAAAAACCGTATAATAACAGAAATAAAAGTTCATCAACAGAAAGTTCAAACAGGGAAAGTTGACTATAAAAAAATCTAAGTAATAGTATTATGATAAAACAAAACAAATTGAGTTTAACTAAAAAGTTAGATGGAGGGTATCTCCATGTTAAAAAATCACCTATCAAATCATCCGTTAAAACTAATAAAGGGGGGTACAGCAATTACTTAAATCAAAATAATTCAAATGGATCAATCATTCAATCGGGTGGTAAAGGTAATTCTGGTGGTAAAGGTAATTCTGGTAGTAAAGGTAATTCTGATGATAAATCAAAAAAAGTAGTATCTGTTAAATTGGTGTCACCTAAAAAGATAGTGTCACCTAAAAAGAGAGTGTCCCCTAAAAAAGTAAAAAAATCTGTTAAAGAGATACCCGATATAATTCCAAGTAAACCTAAAGATACTACACCTCAACCTCAACCTAAAGATACTAAACCTCTAAGAAAACAGGGTGTGCCATTACAAAATGTCAAGGTTAAAGGATCCTTGAAAAAACAACAGGTGCTAAAACGACAATCTAGCAAAGGTAAAAGACTTAATAAAAGTTTAACTAAAAGAAGGCATAGTTTAAAAAGATGTACACGAATAAGCGTTACCAAAACTCGTAAATATAGTAACAAAGATGTTACGATGATTCAAAATAAACTAAAAGAAATAAAAGGTAAATCCGAAAAACAAATCAAAGAAGAGTTAGAAAAGCAGGGTGTTAAGTTATCGGGTAAATCTCCCACATTAATGAAAGATATTTATATGTATTCACAATTATGTGGCATAAACATAAAAAGGGAATAAATATTAAAAGGGAATAAATCTATAAAATTTGATAAATAGTAGTAAGTAAAACAAACAAAATGAAAGAACTTCAAATCATTATGAGCATATTTAGTATATCATGTTTCTTAGAATATGTACAGGAGCAATTTAATTTATCTTATTTCACTATAATCTTATTTATTAATACAGTATTCATGTATTACATATATAAAAGTTTAAACGTTTCAATTAAAGTTAATCTTCAAATTAATAATAAAGATGATTCTGATTAACTAAAATATCTACAAATTTATAGATGGGTAGCATAGTATCATGTTGTAAAAAAGAAAAAGAATTTAATGAACATTTAATAAGAGATATTTTATGTGATCAATGCCAAGTAAGATTCTTATCAAACTATGAATACAATAAACACATCCCTACCTGTAGGCGCGTTTATGGTGATATGTAAAATTTTTTATATTCATAGAATATAAATGATTAATGAAGACAAAGCAAATGATCCCAAGTTTGAACGAATTGGATACAAAGATCAAGTTTTAGATATAATAAATTCTTTAGAGTTACCGACCGAAACTGATAAACATATTTTGAAAAGTCGTTTTTTGTATGAAGTTTTGAATTATGATGCGAGAAGAAATAATACAAAAAAATATTATAATTCATTCCGTTTCATAGTTACTTTAGGATCCATCTTATTACCTGCGATAATGTCTATCGGACAGATGGATCCTACAAAGTTACCAAAGAACTTTGATAGATTTTCTTATTGGGCTTCATGGTCTATATCTTTAACTGTCACAGCGTGTAATGGATTCCTTCAACTATTTTCTTTAGATAAAAATTACTTTGAGTATGCGATAACAACTGAACAATTAAAAACAGAAGGGTGGCAATTCTTCCAGCTCTCGGGTAAATATGAAGATTATCCGGATCATTCATCTGCCTATCGTAGTTTCTGTAAATCTATCGAGAATATTAAAAGGAAACAAGTTGAAAAAGAATTTTCAGGAAAAGTAGAAGTCAAAAAGAAAAAAGAGTTTGATTTCAAAAAAGAATTAGAAAAAGTTGTTCCAGAAAGATATGCTATCGAGGGTTCTAAGAATGAAGGTATTGAAGGTTCTAAGAATGCTAAAGAAGTAGATGCAAAGGTTGGGGAACTTGATACATTAATGAAAGATAAATTGGGTAAATTAGATACTCTTATGGGTCTCCTAGAGCAAAAAGAAATTAAAGGAAACGCTGAAGAAAAGTTGGGTAATGTTAGAGAAATGTTAAAAGAATCTATTAAAGAAAATGTAGCAGAAGTTGCCACAGAAGTTATTTCGGATATGGTTGATACTAAAAAATAAAATATTACTATAGAATATAATGCCGTCGTCAAATCCACCTCCGATAGGTAATCAGGGTACTACGTCGGTTCGTCCACGAAGACCTAGTGTGACGGATGCAGGAAATAAGGTGAGGAGGGTGCAGCAGGCATCTAAGGTATTTTCTGAATTAATTTCATATAGGCATGGTTGGAGCGATCATAAAGATCTTCCGTTAAAATTCAGATTAGATATTAGTAAGCAAGGGTGGCAAGAAGGTAGAGCATCAAAAGAAATACTTGAATTTAGCACTAAGTATGAATTAAATATTTTAAAAGATGAAAGAGGTAAACCAGTTGCCACCACCACCACCACCACCACCACCGGTAACGTAGTATCTATATATATTAATTCAGATAGAGATATATGTAATATTGTCCGTAATAGTGATGTGGGTAAAGAAGATAACGACAACATCGTATTGACTATTGATGGTTTAACAATTACACCTTGTATATTATCGTTGCAGGCAGGCGCGGAGGGCGCCCCCGTTGTCGATTATAAACAAATAACACACCAAAATATTAGTTATATTATAGCAAATGAGGGAGAAACGTTAACTTATTTATATTCAAAACAAGTTGCATTTGATAATAATGATACTTTAAATACATTAAAACACGAACACCATGAAAATCATTATACAGATACACCCCCTCTAAAGGTCGTTACGGTAGCGGGATGGTCGCGGTTATTTAAGGTTGAGGATACGCTGATCGGTACCAGGAAAATAAATTTAAACGGTAAGTATACTATGAATGATGAGGAAGAACCGTGGTTCACGAATGAAAAGGGTGGAAACTTGTACTACGACCAGGCTACAAAAAGGTGGAGACTGAGTCTATATGAACCTAACCCTCGAGGACGATACAAAGCATGGGCGTCCGGGAATGCTGAGGAAGTCCCAGAAAAAGATTGGACTACCACGGAATCACGCGATAAAGACCCTATCACAGCAATAACTACTCATATAAGTGTGGGTGGGTCGTCCATGTCCAAGATGCAGGGCGGTGCTCCTAAATTCTATTCACCAGGGGACCATAGATATTTTGTAACAGCTAAAACAGAAGAGGGGGACTATCATGAATTAATGTCTCACCCTAAACACGATGAACACTTGGCTGCAGCAATGACTAAATTAGAAATATTACGTTTTATGGAAAATGAAAGACTTAGATTATCAAAACTAGAACATTCATATAAAGTCACAGATGAACATGGTCACACAGAAAGTGATAATCAAAGTCATCGTAATTTTACTGAAAATGAAAAAAATGACGCGTCGGAAAAGATTTTAGATGGAGTTACAGCAGCAACTGTCATTTTCATAGAAAAAATGATTGAAAAGAATAAATTATTAAAAACGTTACTTGAAAAATTACAAAAAAAAATCTCAAGACAAGTTATTAAAATAACGGGCAGTACAGATCAAAGTCAACATACATTAGAAGGTAGTGATCTTATAGAAATAACAACAAAAGAAGAAGCAGCCGCATATGAGTCAGATATCGGCGAATTACAAGGTAAGCTGATTATACACATCGATATAAAGGATTATCCTCGTCTAGTTGCATATACCCAGGACTCAGTTAATAAAATAGATCAGCTTACGTTACTTAGATTAAGGAATAGTGGTGAAATTAGTGAAGACGCATTTAGCGCTAACATGAACCTTTATGAATATGAGGTGCGACCTTTGCTTGGTGATTCTTCTCTACAGCGGTTGTTTACCGCTGGTGCCCAGCTGACGCCCAAGGGCGACGAATTGTCAGATACAGACGAACAACTATTATTTGAAGAAATTATACGTGAAAGAAATTATTGGAGGACCCAACTTTTACCAGATCATGATATAGCGGCGCGAAATATACAAACCCTTTCGTTAGCCGTAGAAAAATACTACGTCAACCACCCATCCGCATCAATACTGTTTAATACTTATGTCGTAAGAAATCAAGAAGAGTTAGTGGCATTAGAAGCGCTATTACGTGGTTTAGAGGAAGATAAGAATTTGGCGTTTGAAGGTAAAATATTAATAACATATCAACCAGCAGAAGATGAAATTACAGACCTTGATTTAGATCCGGATAAGTATGTTGCTGCGGGGTCAGGCGAATACGATCCTGCTGAATATATAGCAAAATTCGATTCTACAGTGGAATCATCGTTGGTATCTAAGATGGCGGAGGATGAGGACTACCAAGTATCTATAGCAGACCTGGTAGTATTACAAAACGAAGGAGTTATAAATAATAAGGATGCTGTCTATTACACCGGTTTAACGGGTCAAACAGGTTTAACGGACGCCGATTTTGACTCACCGTTGTATACAGAATTTATGCCCGGCGGTTTAAGTAGTTACTTACCCGATACTTACTCTAATGTACTACATGAATATGTAAAATCATTAGATTGGGTAGGCAGTCTAGAGGTACAAGAAACCAGATTGATTACAAAAACATTTTCTATTTTAGAATGGATAGAATTAGCGTTGGTGTTTTATTTAGCTATAGAGGGAATATTAGCATTTATACAATATGAAAAAACTGGAAAATTAATAAGTTCTTTAGGGAAAGGGTATTGTTTTGGTATTGAAGATTATAATGTCCATATACATATTAAAGACACACACACAGGTGTAACATTAGGTATAGTTAATGTAGAATTTGAAGCAGTACATCGGAAGGCAAAGCAATGGGATTATTCACATAATTTTAAATTAACTATTAAAAATTATTTAGAACAGTTCCTTAAACATAAGTTAACAGGTCATACGTTTAATTATAAGGATGATAGAAAACTATTTCTTGACTGGTGTAAGTATCTACAATTATTCGTAGATATAATAAAGGTTTTTAAGGATAATAGTTACACATGGGATAATCATGAAACGCGCGAAGGCTGGCACCATGTTGCCGAATATGCCGCAATTGGAGCATTGGCTGGTGCTGCTGCTGTGACGGGTGTTGCTGCTGTGCCTGTTTTGACAGGTGCTGTTACAGCGGCGGGAGTAACAACAGCAGCAGCAACAGGAATTGGTTTAGGCGTAGGGACCGGAACCGGGGCCCTTGCGGGCCTCTATAACGCTAAGGAGTCAACGTCTAATAGTAAACCAGATGGTGCTTCAATAAATCTTACAAATGTCCCCATAACTTTATCAAACTTTTTAGAAATATACGTAGAATATGTAATTTTAAATAAACTTTCGCACAAATTGGGTATGGTTCTTAGTCCGGCAGCTGCTAAACAAGCGGAAATAAAGACGGCAATGGACGTGAACGGTCTCTTATTTGAGAAAAATAATATACCCGGTCTAAAGCGCAATTTTCATTATTCACTTTCCTTAAATGAATTACGAAAAAAGGGGAAATCCTGGGCGGGGAAATCCTGGGCGGATATTGGAGAAAGTATATTTGTAGACTTAAGCGGTGATGATAGTAGATTTCTAAGTACAAGCGATGCTGAAGGTATGTATAAAATACATCGTGAAAAACCTGGAACACAAGGAAGTCATGGTATTAAAGTAACATGTGCATATGATAGAAAAAATTTGTATATTGATAAAGCAGAAATAAACGGTGTCGGTAAAATTTGGAGAAAAATACTTGAAAACCTTAAAACGGTGGAAACATTAATTGTAGATTATGAATTATCTAAAAATGTTTTTATAGCATTAATATCATTTATAATTTTATTATTAATAGTTGTATCGCAAACAGTGGGTATTTTAACAGATGATTTGGATGCACTAGTAGAGTTATATGCTGCTGTTTTCCTTCATTTTTTCTCAGTATATGGTTTAAGCGTAGCTATAGCTGATTTATTTCAATCTATTATAGATTTAAAACATGGAGAAGGTATAGAAAAAGATGATCATATAATTGCACTAGAAAAAATATATCATGAACAAGGTGGTGGACTGAGATCGGGCACGGTGGCCCGCAGTGTAGCGGTAAGGTCACATCATATAGTTAAAAAAACAAAATCAAACAACACCCTTGAATCATTAGATATTTTGACTGAATTAGGTAAACTAAAATATAGAGATACTGGTCGTTACACTACGCCATTAGGCGCGGCAGCAGTAGGGGCTGAT
>Ga0206130_10008976_pt1 | contig 10590 bp, 9 predicted proteins | sample Helgoland_Spring_9_FD_148637 | JGI IMG/M metagenome (GOLD analysis project Ga0206130, IMG submission 148637) | Pelagic subsurface seawater microbial communities from Kabeltonne, Helgoland, North Sea - Helgoland_Spring_Bloom_20160512_1 | ecosystem: Environmental > Aquatic > Marine > Epipelagic ...
GAAGTTCCGATAGCGGCAATAAGAATAACGCAAAATTCTGTCCGACCTGTGGCAATAGAATCTACCATTATGACCCCAGCAATTTAGACACTATCAAGTTAAAGTTGAAACCCATTAACTTAACAGCGTCCGAAGTATTTGAGCCCTCAGCGCATATTTGGGTCAGTGAAAAATTGAGCTGGTATCAAATTCCCAATGGGATGAAAATATTTGAGAAACAACCTATTTAGGCGCGACCACCACTGAGCCTGCGCTTATCAAGTACAGCGCGCCCTCCAATCTTCTTCACGCTTGTCTATCGTTAATCAGTTTACTGACCTCTGGTGGGAGGCAGCGTCCAATCGCAGGTCTCACAATCCGGTGAGATATCATTCTGCGCCAAGACCGCGAAAATAAAATCGCGCCACACTTTATTCGGCTGCCATATAGTGTTCATGTCGCTTTTAGCCTCGGCAATATCCATACCTTCATTGATGACGCGATAGAGAAAGGCAAAGGCAGTGGCCCTGGCATTAACTTGGCAGTGCAATAGTGTCTTTTTACCACTATTGCGCTGCATAGAATCGGCGAAGGCATAGAAATCATCTGGTAGCGGATTATCAAAGGCAACAGGCACATGCATGTATTCCATACCCAAATCCTTTACTAACTGGTCCGCATCAGGCAACGCATTCGGATTGCTGGTAAACGCAATATATACTATCCGATCGAAACCCTGCCCTGCCAGCATCTTAAATTGTTCTCGCGTCGGCTGCCCCGCACTGGCGAAGGTTGCGCTGTACTGTCGGAAATTAGTAATCTCGCTGAGCGCTGCATTGGTTTCTTCTATTGCGACGCTGACGCTACTGAGGACAGAGGCAACTACACCACAGAGGTCCGCGCTTATCTTCTTCATAAATACCCCATTTTTTGCGCGTTATTTTGTCAGTCATCATAGCCTAACTGGTGAACTATTGTCGCGATTCGCCCGAACAAATCGCCAGCGTTTATCTGTTTGTTGCGAGGGCAATAGTGAATGCGGCATGCGATGTCATAATTCATCGAACAACTATTTATTATCGGTTCTGAATTGCAGCAATTGCAGCCACTGTGGGTGATCAATATTGTTTCGCAACTTTACTCGACAGACGGCAGACGCCGCAGAGAATAATTTTCCAAATGATGCAACCGGATCCGCTGGAGGAACTTGTCTACGTGGCAGCTGGCGAAAGAAGCGTTGACCGTCTTGTGGATAACAACAGTCACTTAACATAAAACTGTGGGGATCAGTTAGACGCTGCGGTGATATTTTCATGTGTGTTTTCGATCAGCTAGCGTGATATTAATTTTTCGTAAATATGGGGTGTTATATGGTTAGGCTTTTTCAGGTTTTAGCGGTGATGATGTTAGGTTTACTGACGGCATGTGCAACCAGTTTGCCCACACCCGTCATAGACTACAAACCGGACTATGACTTTTACGGTGTTAAAACCTATGCCTTTGCTCCAGAGCAATCTGTGGGGATGTCTACTTTGATTGGCAGCCGGGTCGAAACGGCGATTACCGATGAGCTATCGGCCAAGGGTATACAACTGGTTGAGCCCGATAAAGCTGATGTCTTGGTTCGGTTAATGGTGGTCACTCAAAACAAGCAGGATATACGAACCTATGATAGGCACTACGGAGGCGGAGCCTACGATTGTTGGCGTTGCGGCATGTACCCTCATCGAGCAACCGAAGTGCAGGTGCGCAACTACACAGAGGGCACACTGGTGATTGATCTGGTAGATGCAAAAATGGATCGCGCTGTCTGGCATGCCATCAGTCGTGGCAAGTTAGGAAAACACAAGTCACCCGAAGAGCGCAAAGAGAACGTTAAAGCAGTTGTAGGCAACATGCTGGCTAATTTCCCGCCCCTTTAAGCTGGTTTATATAATTATTGCTAAAAAAGAGGTACCTAACATCTCTTTTTTAGCAATCACTTGACTAGTTATTTGATCGACTCAAGAGCTCGACGTCGTTTTTATCGGCCATTATTCGATTCGTAGCACATTAAGCTCCGCTGGATTTTTAGCCCATGAACAGCATTAATGACTAAACCTTTCGCGCAGCGATAACATATAAACCTCCTGCATCGACACTTTTCATTTCACCATGGGCTGCCATTGCCAATGATTTTTTCTTTAGAATAACGTCCGCAATTGGGTCTACTCATTTGAAAGCAGCACTAAGAGTGGCGGATATCGAGGGCCAACTTAGAACAACTCAAACAGTACAAGAGAAAAACTTGATAAAGTCGTACACAACATTACACCTAAAACTAAGATAACTCCAAAAAAAAAGCGCTTGTTCTATCGCGTTTATTGAAAATTCGGTCAGCGCACAGTGTCATTGAAAACCCCAGTATTTAACGCCGCAGTAATGACCACGAAGGCGTCCAATTACCCCGATACCATGGCGAATGGCATTGTCTAATGGCTTTGACGCGACCCCAGCAATAGAGGTAGCCTTGCTGCCTGCAAGAATCACAGCGGTCACAATACAGCGTGCCTTTAACCTCAGAAGGAACCACTCTTTACTATGCACTATTTTCGCGTAACGATCGCTTATAAAGGTACCCATTACTTTGGCTGGCAAGCTCAATCGAAAGATACGCTAAAGGAAGAATACCCCACCATCGAAGGGACAATTTTGAAAGCCCTAAAAAAAATGAGTAACTATCAACACTGCACCATTTCGGCCGCTAGCCGGACAGATGGTGGCGTCCACGCCCAGGGTCAACTGGCAAAAATATCGTTATCCATCGACATCAGCGCTGATCATCTTTTATTGGGCCTCAATTCTGCATTACCACTCGATATACGAATTCTTGAATGTGCATCATCAACAAAAAACTTCCAACCTAATGTCAGCAGTGTCAGTAAGGAATATCATTATTACTTTACCGCCTCAAAAACTGATAATGTGGCCATCTCTGAAATTTCCCTTCGTCTTTCCACTCATGATAACGGTCCTATAGACATGGCGCTATTGCGTACCGCCTGTCAGCTATTTGTCGGTCGGCATGACTTCTATAACTTTAGTGTTCGCGACCTAAATAATGCAAGCAGCGTTAGACAGATTTCTTACTGCGATATTCTCCAAGCTAATTTTTCGCCATTAGTCGATGAAGTTTATTATTTAAAAATCATTGGTGATGGCTTCCTAAAATATATGATTCGCTACGTAATGGGAGCTTTAATTGAATTGGGAAAGGGACGTATCACTCTCGAAGACATCGCTTTTTATTTGCAGCACCAACAGGATGATAAATTAAGTGCCAAAGCGAAAGCGAAGGGCCTACATTTAATCAAAATTAACGAATAGCGCATTTAAAAAGCCAGCTTAGGTACCTTTTATTGACTAACTAACGGGGTATAGACTCTAAACAATCCGTATCTTTGGTTCAAATTCGAGACCGTCGACGGAGGTAAGGACTGATGATGATGCGGTCTGATTTGATTCGTAGTAGATTGTTAAAGATTTAATCGACAGTTAACCACTATTGACCGATTTAGCCCAAGCTTTTGTTACTGTTTAACTTCCATTTTTTCATGCTATGCTGTCGGTTCAATAATAATATTAAGAGACGTCACTATGAAACCAACGTTGTCGGCTGTCGCCCTGTTAAGCTTATCCCTGTGCATCGCTGCTTGCAGCGATCAAAAAACTGAAGATGCAACCAGCACTACTGGTGCGGCAGTAGAAGCCACAACTCTTCCTTTAAAAGCAGCCGCCGCTGTCGATGCTGAGCGACTTCTTGCCGCTGACGCAGAACCTGGCAGCTGGATGTCTCACGGTAGGACCTACAGCGAACAACGCTACAGTCCGTTAACACAAATTACCGCCGACAATGTTCAAGATCTCGGTTTAGCATGGTCCTATGATTTTGGTACACAGCGCGGTATTGAGGCGACCTCAATTGTTGTTGATGGGGTCATGTACAGCACTTCTTCATGGAGTATTGTGCATGCCGTAGATCCAAGGACCGGTGAGGCGTTGTGGACTTATGACCCTAAAGTCGCAAAAGACAAAGCCCGACATGCCTGTTGTGATGTAGTCAACCGCGGTGTCGCAGTTTGGCAGGGGCAAGTATTTTTTGGCGCTCTAGACGGTCGCTTAATCGCTTTGGACGCAGCTACCGGCGAAGTTAACTGGCAGGTTGCCACCGTAGACTCAGAACTCCCCTACACCATTACAGGTGCTCCCAGAGTCATAGACGGCAAAGTCATGATCGGTAACGGTGGCGCGGAATACGGTGTCCGTGGATTCATTTCTGCCTACAATGTTAGCGACGGCACCATGGCCTGGAGATTTTACACCGTTCCGGGTAATCCAGAGCTGGGGTTTGAAAATGAAGCGATGGAAATGGCCGCTGAAACATGGAATGGTCAGTGGTGGGAACTTGGCGGCGGCGGCGGCACTGTCTGGGATTCAATGGCCTACGACCCCGAATTAGATCTGCTCTACATTGGTGTCGGTAACGGTACTCCCTGGAATCAGTCGATTCGTTCGCCGGGTGGTGGCGATAATTTGTTCTTATCGTCAATCGTCGCATTAAAAGCTGATACCGGCGAATATGTCTGGCACTATCAAACAACCCCCGGAGAGACTTGGGACTATACCGCTACACAGCATATCGTTTTGGCAGACATGGAGCTCGAAGGTAGAACCCGCAAAGTCTTGATGCAAGCGCCAAAAAATGGCTTCTTTTACGTGCTAGACCGAACCGATGGAACCTTATTGTCAGCAGAGAAGTTTATCAACCTAACATGGGCTACACACGTTGATATGGAAACTGGGCGCCCGGTTGAAGTACCCGAAGCTCGATATTATAACGGTGCTCCAGCAACGGTACTTCCTTCCTACTTGGGGGGACATAACTGGCACCCGATGTCTTACAGCCAGGATACAGGCCTTGTCTACATACCCGTATTGGATTTCCCCGCCGTTTATGGCGATGATAAAGATTTTGTTTATCGTCCGGGCGCAGCGCATCTGGGGATCGATGCTATTTTAGGAAGCTTGCCCGATTCACAGGCCGAGCGCGATGCCTATGGTGCCATTGTCGCCGGGCGCCTTCTTGCCTGGGACCCTAAAACTCAAAAGGAAGCCTGGCGGGTTGAGCATAAGGGCACTTGGAATGGAGGAGTGCTCAGTACTGCCGGTAATTTGGTATTTCAAGGCACTGCCGACGGTAAGCTGAAGGCATTTACCGCTGATAAAGGTGAGTCAGTATGGGAATTTCCCGTTAATACAGGAACAGTCGCCCCACCGATTAGCTACGAAATTGATGGCGAGCAATACATCTCCGTGAATGTTGGTTGGGGTGGTGCCTATGCGCTGGTATTTGGTGAGTATGTGATGCCAGAAAGCCAATCCTCTATCAATCGTATCGTCACGTTTAAATTAGGTGCCAAGGGTAAACTCCCCGAACCTGAATGGCGTCCGCGAGTGACCTTTAATCCACCGGCAGAGACCGCTGACAAAGCAACGGCGCTAGAAGGTAAGATATTGTATCAAGATAACTGTAACGGTTGTCACGGTCTCAATGCTGTCTCTGGTTTACTTATTCCCGACCTTCGCGGGTCAGGATGGTTACATGATGCCGATGGCTGGGATAAGGTGGTGCTAAAGGGTGCACTGGCCGCCAGCGGGATGCCAAGTTTTGACGGTTATTTAAACGCAGCTGAGTCACAAAAAATTCGCGCTTATGTTATTCAGGAAGCTTGGCGTGGAGCTCGCAATCAGAAAGCGAAGGCAGGCGTCCAATAACCTCGTATGCGGCGCATTTATTTTGGCGACGACCAGCGGTACACGCTGCTGGTAATCGCTCGAGTTTGCCATTGACTGCGTTTTATAAGCCTAACAACTTGATAATAACGCTGGTTTTTTTGTCGTTTCTTAACGCGGAACAATCCACTATATTTAGTAATCAATCACCTACATTCACAGAATAAAGGCAATAGTCATGGCAATAACAGGACAATGTTTATGCGGCGATCTTAAATACGAAATTGCAAATGAACCGGCAATGACCGGCGTCTGTCATTGTAAAAACTGTCAACGGCAGGCAGGCTCCGCATTTTCTACGTTGGCGGGTGTACCGAAAGAAGACTTCACCTTCACCGCAGGTGAACCCACATTGTATGCAGACAGCGATACTAACAGTGGCAATACCGTCGAGAGATATTTTTGTGGCAGGTGCGGTTCGCCGATCTACTCGGCTATTCCGGGTCAACCCGATACTTACTTTTTAAAAACCGGCACGATGGATGACACCAGTTCTTTTCAACCAATGTTTAATGTGTGGTGCGACACCAAGCAAAATTGGGTGAAACTTGATGAAGGTGTGCCCGCTATGGCAAAGCAGTCCTAAAGGACTGTGTTTTGATACCCCAAGGAAAATGGGTTTAAAAGATGATCAGGGGGAAAGTTTCCCTGATCTTTCCTTTGACGGCGACCATAGCGGCAAAGAGACTGAACACGATACGATCTGCACGATAAAAATCACTCAAACTCAGGAGTTTCTGTATCGAGCAAGCAATTCTTGATTGGCTAACCGCAAATCAGCATTACGCTATTATTCTAGTCCCGGTCCTCGCCTTTGCTGAGGCCTTTGTTGGGATCGGTCTATTGATATCCGGCGTGTTTTTATTACTGGTCGCAACCGGCATTTACACCAGTGCGTTGGCTCCCATAGAGACTATTATAATACTGGCACTATTTGGCGCTTTTTTGGGCGACCAAGCAGGCTTTTATTTGGGCCGCCTCCTTGGCCCTCGTTTTCATCATAGTCGCGTGGCTGGCCGCTATCAAAAGAGCTTAGATAACGCTGAGTTGATGGTTCGGAAACATGGCTCTGCAGTCATCTTCATTGGTCGCTTCTTACCGGCTATCCGCAGCGTGATCCCAGCGATGCTCGGTCTGAGCGGATTCGATCGGATCCGTTATTTACTACTTGATGCAGTGGCTTGCCTGCTGTGGTCTGCGGCACTCGGCACTATTGTCCTAGGGCTTGATATGGGGTTTTCTTTCGGGCCAACGTGAATCTTGGCTAAACCAAACGGCAATCCTCTTCGCTATCTGACAGTAAACAACTCAACGCCCTGAAGCCATGGAGGCTGAACCAGCCAGTGTTCATCGGCGTACAATCCCTATAATTAAGGCAACCCACACCCATTACCCAATATCAGGTTATAACGTCGCTTAAAGCGCCTGTCTAGCCTATGTAGTTCTGCATAAGAACAGGAATAGAACATTGACTGACACAGGCAGCAAAAACATTCTCATTACTGGCGCCTCCGGCATGGTTGGTCGTGCTCTCACCGCTAGACTCTGCGATGAGGGGTATACGGTATACCGTTTAGAGCGAAACTCTACTACAGCTCCATTTTATTATCTGCAGGCGAGCAATCGCGTCATTCTGGATCCACACATAGCGCTTTTTGCGGTGATTAATTTGGCGGGGCCAAGCATCGCGGATAAACGCTGGACTGAAGCCCGAAAGCGCTTCATTTTACAAAGCCGTGAACGGTTAACATCAGCTCTTGCTGACGCTCTGTCCAGCGCAGCTATAAAACCCGCGCTGTTACTATCAGCCTCTGCCGTTGGTTTTTACGGAGAGGGCGACCACATTATTGCCGATGAAAACTCCCCAGCAGGTAGTGATTTTCTAGCCGATGTTGCACAACAGTGGGAGCAGGCTACGGCTACGGCCGAGCAGGCGGGAATCAATACGATTCATCTGCGCTTCGGTGTTGTGCTAAGCCCTTCTGGCGGTATGTTGAAACAGCTATTACTCCCCTTCAAACTGGGTCTGGGTGGCCCAATTGGAAACGGCCGGCAATTTCTAAGTTGGATAAGCCTTGTTGACGTAGTCGACATCATCAATTTCTTACTTGAGCATCAGCCCGTTGTTGCTGCGATAAATCTTGTTGCTGACACACCCGCTACTAGCAGAGACTTCAGCAAAGCCTTAGCCAGTCAACTGAACCGACCCAGTTTCTTACCGATGCCTGCGCCCATGGTGAAGTTATTATTTGGTGAGATGGGAAAGGTTTTGTTACTGGGAAGTTCTCGAGTACAGTCGAGCAAGTTGGCTGACCTTGGGGTCACACTTAAACACCCGACACTTTTTTCCACCTTCCAAGCGATTCTGGCCCAGTCGTAACGCCCATTTTAGAGATTGCTGGTTTAGTATCGCCCCTCGAGCAAACTCGTACCACCGTAGCGCGCCAAATCTGCTACTTTCTCGCAGACCTTACTGCCATGCCGTCGTTTTTATGTCTGCGAACTGGCTGATGCGATTAACACGTCGAAAATACCTTGGGATGCTCCGACATGAGGTGCAATGGTTATCGCTATGTCGGGATAAAGCACCCTGCATTCGTTGATGACATTGGGAATATCTTCGACAACGTGACGTCCTGAATTAAGAAAATAAGGCAATACAGTAATTGCCGTTGCGCCATCGTCGATACAACGACTGATACCTGCAGGGATGAGTGTGTCGGCAAGTTCTAAAAAACCGTAGTGCACGACACTGAATTTCTCAGCGCACAAACCACCCAATTTTCTGGTGAGGACAACAACTTCGTCATTAGACTCTTTTCTTCGGCTACCGTGGGCAACCAGCAATAATGCTTTTATAACAGACTCCCTCTACTCTGGTTCAACACAGCATCGCTACTGCGAATTTTCAATCGCTTCAATTTTTTCTCTTAGCTGCTCTGCCTCAGCCGTCAGAATCGAATATTCTCTAATTTTACCACTTCTTTGTAACTGCATCGCCTCCTCCAGCTTTTTCAGATAGTCTTTTTTAAGCTTCTTGGTAGGATCTGACTTGAAAAATGAAAACACGTTAGAGATTCCCTTAGAGTTAGCGTTTGCGAGCTTAATGGCTCAAAAAATACTGTGATATCATACCCTACGTCGTTTGCTAGTAACCGGATTAGTTTTTCAGCGTTCTTGAGATCTCCATCTTCAGGCTTAGTCGAAGTCATCTCCGTTACTCATTCACGATGCTTCGCCGTATTGATCCGAATCAAAACACACGCCGTAAGGTGACTATTGGACTCCTCAAACACTTGGCTCGAAGGAAGGGCCCCATGCTTATGTCCAGACTTACTGAGAAAACCCCCCCATCATGTTTTAGTAGCGACGGAGATCTGCTATCAACCGGCTGTCGTGTTTTACTGATTCTTACGCTCTGGCTGAGCGCAGGAACCCATGCGAACACCTTGGAAGATTCTGGCCTGACCCTAGCCCAGCAGCGCGAAAGTAGCCTGTCGGAGTGGCGATTTAAGGTTTTTCTTGATCAACGAGAAATCGGCTTCCATGACTTCCGAGTGAGTACCCTCGGTGAGCAGCTACGAATGGAAACAACCGCCGAATTTGATGTAAAAATCCTGTTCTTCAACGCCTATCGCTATCGCCACAGGAATGTCGAGCTTTGGGACTCCGATTGCCTGACTTCCCTCAATTCTAGCACCGATGCCAATGGCGATGACTTCATGATCAGCGGTGCTGTTAACGACGGGCGCTTTATCGTCTCAGATGGCGATGACACAGAATCCCTGCCACCCTGTATTCAATCGTTTGCCTACTGGAACCCAAAGTTTTTGGATGCAACCAATTTACTTAACTCCCAAACCGGAAAGCTTGAGTCGGTTAGTATCGATTTTGAAGACGAAGATGTTGTCCAGGTCAACGGCACTGGGATTAATGCCCACCGGTATGTTATCAAAGCCAAAGACGCCGCAATTACCCTGTGGTACGCATCGGCCGACGCTCGTTGGCTGGCATTGCAATCCATTGATGATAACGGTCGCACTATTCGTTATGTACCGCAGGCCATTCCTGCACTAGAACCTTAGACAAAACTGGGCACTCTGCACAGCCATTGTCAGCCATTGGAACCTCCGGCTGGCCTCAGTTGCGAAACGACCCCGCCGTGCGTCCAGTCCACTGTTTAAAACCGCGATGGAATGATCGCGTTTCGGTATAACCCAACTCATAAGCGATGTTATCCAAGCTGAGCTGCGTGCTTTGCAGGTAGTGCAACGCCAGTTCCAGACGCACTTCATTAAGCAGACCTTTGTATTGATAGCCCTCGTCATTCAGTTTACGCTGAAGCGTTCGGCTGCTGATATTCAAGTGTTTCGCAATCAATGTACTGCTGGGCGCATGGTCTTTAAGACTTAGCCGCAGCAGGTTTTTTACCTGAGTAAATAGTGGCTGATTGTGGTGAATGCTCGTTAAAGTTTTGGTGGCGTGATCCAACAGGGTTTGAAGTAGCTGATTGTCTGCCTGCGGAATCGGTTTATCCAATAAATGTTTGGGGATGCGCAGTCCGCTAAAAGGGTGGTCAAACTGGGGAATTACACCAAAAACAGCACGATACTCTTCTAGCAGAGCAACATCGTCCGGCGCGGAATGTTCTAAGTAAACAGCATCAACCAACTCGGGGAAATGAAGAAAATTCTGCGCGTAGCGTTGCCAGCAGGCCAGTACATTTTCAATTTCATGACGGCGTGATAATGGCCGAGTAAACTGGCAGTGCCAATGCTG
>Ga0206130_10008979_pt1 | contig 10588 bp, 15 predicted proteins | sample Helgoland_Spring_9_FD_148637 | JGI IMG/M metagenome (GOLD analysis project Ga0206130, IMG submission 148637) | Pelagic subsurface seawater microbial communities from Kabeltonne, Helgoland, North Sea - Helgoland_Spring_Bloom_20160512_1 | ecosystem: Environmental > Aquatic > Marine > Epipelagic ...
CGCACAAAAGAAGGCCGCGAAGGTGCAAGAGAAAGAGGCAGCAAAGGCCGCGAAGGTGCAAGAGAAAGAGGCAGCAAAGGCCGCGAAGGTGCACGAGAAAGAGGCAGCAAAGGCCGCGAAGGTGCAAGAGAAAGAGGCAGCAAAGGCAGCAAAGGTGCAAGAGAAAGAGGCAGCAAAGGCAGCAAAGGTGCAAGAGAAAGAGGCAGCAAAGGCAGCAAAGGTGCAAGAGAAAGAGGCAGCAAAGTCCGCGTAGAATAGTTTATAGTGTAACCTAACCTAATTAAGTGTTTTTACTGTGTCTATCATGCATATTGACATTTTTATGAGTGTATATATTATATATTACATGACTGTTACCCGAAAACGTACCCGAATACAATCTCGAACGCGTAGAAAGAGTAGACGCAACACGAGAAAAAAAAACAGAAAGGTTCTGAAACGAAAAAGTGTACGCAGACGTGTTCGAGGTAAGAAGGTTGGAGGAAGAATTATAGGTGATGGTGATAACATTGAACTTTTGAAGCGTCAGGGGCACAGATTTTCACTTGAGGATGCTATGAAATTACAAAGGACAATAGAAAAAAGTCAACTATATACCTCTCCTCCTGAGGTTCTAGAATATTTAGGGAAACTTAATTTGCATACTTTATCTGGCGGTGCCGATGAATCTAACATTATAAAAAATGATATATATGAGAAATCTTTCAGTGTAGATGGTGTGGATGGAAAGAATTTTATACCTAATTTTGACACACACTTAAAAGAGGTGATCACCCGTATGTCCAATTCTTCTGAACATATATGGACGACATGTGCGGGCGATTGTAAGACATTATCAATCGACGCATTTAAAACGGAACTCAACTCGACCGCGTATTTTCTACGCGTCTTAGCAAACACCACGATTAGGGGTGATGGAAGCGGTGGGATTGATATTAATTATATCAACCCTGCAATGACGGTGCTCACGGGAAAATGGGTAGATGATGCAAAGTTCTTCACCATAAAGCCTTTTGATAAACCGGGACGATTAATCATGGGATTTGGTCCTAGTGCGTCAGGAAAAACATTTTGGGCTAAAAATCTCATAGAGATGATGCGCATGCGTGATGCCAAATTTCCAGATACGTTTCTATCTATTGATGGTGGATTATATCGCGAATTATCACAGGTGTACCAAACCATCGTAGCCCAAGTAAAAGGGGTCAATATCATAGGGTTCTCCAACCTAGTTTTGGCTGGCATATCGTTAACACAATCTTCTTTATTCGCATCAGGTAAGATAAAGAAGGGTATGATATCCTATCTGAAAACGCAACCTATTGAAACCAATATAAGTTTATACGTTCCCGAAACGCTTGGTGACTGTGGTAGTTATAGGCCATCTGGATGTAAATCAAAAATAGAACCATATGTGAATATTAGTAATGACCCCAAATGGATAGGTACTATGATTTATCAGCACAAAACCGGCGACAAATGTCCTGAGGAGATTGGATATAAGTGTAAAGGCGCAACAGAGAGTGGAACGGAACGCGAGGTAGATGAGGGTAAGCAGTATTCTAATTCTGCGTTCGACCACTCATACAATCAGGGGATTAAAGAGGTGAATGTTGCGCCAGGACCTAGGTTCGTTATTCACAATAGTGGCGGTCGGAGAGATATAGTCAACACAATAAATAAGTCTATAATTCACGACATGCGTTCTCCTGCTACATTTACACCTGCTCAGCAAGAAGAGATAGAGAATAAGTTCAATTGTAAATATTCCACTGGACCTATAAAGGTCTAATGGTGGTTGTAAGTGAAGTTATATCATGTGTTACGTAACGCATGACATAATCAGTTATTATTTGTTATTTACTTCATTTTGGAACTGAGTCTTATGTAACTAGAGAGAAGTTTTGCAAGCGCTACGTTGCTACGTGGGCTGCTTCGTGGAGAAGTTCTAGTTCTCGTATTTGTTTCATTTTGTTCAATATATTTACGAAAGGGTATTGTATTTTTGCCATTATTGTCACACGGTCTTTCTTGCGTAATCATGCTAATGTTCTACACTTATATATCTTAATATAAAATCTTTAACGTCTCTTACGATGTGATTTGCTCTTTTTGTATGCGCGACGTGTCTTCTTGTGAGAGCGCTTGGCTCTTTTTGTTTTCTTGCCGCCGCCGCGGGGTCTATTTCTTGTCCGCTTGGCATAAGCATCAGGATTGAATCCACAGTAATATGAATTAGCACGCTTATCGAACGTTTTCACGTGGTAATTCATACACCGTACGCAAATTACTCCGCGGTCTCGATTTCGGGTTTTCACAGCATTTGAACCACATTTCAAACCGTTGCCTCTTGCGCCTCCTCGTGGTGTAGTTGGTGGTGTAGTTGGTGGTGTTTGTGAAGGCCTACCGAAATCATTCATAAGATTGCGGCCTTCACTATTTTCATATATTTCACGTGCAGCCCATTGTTGATTACTACGAGTCTGTCCAGGTAGTGTCATTGCATCATCAGGATGTTGATGTACTGTTGCCGGGGTTCTTCCATGTAGATACGGATTGGGTGCGCCTGGTGTTGACATTATAATATACAATAAGATATATAAATTATCATGCTGGTTCAAAATTCTCGTCCTAAATATTCAATGATGCAATCAACCTTAACGTTTCTTGCGGTGTGATTTGCTCTTTTTGTGTGCGCGGCGTGTCTTCTTGTGAGAACGTTTGGCTCTTTTTGACTTTCTCCCCTTGCGACGTCTTGTTCTGCCTCCCTTTTGTCCTTTTGGTGGAAAAAGTTCCCCATAGGTTGGCTTCTCTGGCTTCTGAATAACTGCACGATTCTTTCTCTTCCACTCATCGTATGCAGGTTTAATAGGAGGAGGTTGTTGTTCAGGAGAGCCTCCCTTTTTGTTCACAGGAGGGTAGTGGTCTTGAAGATTAGTTCTCGGTCCTGTATATGATTCGTTAGGGTTTGGTGGTTTTTGTGGTTTTTGTGGTTGGATTTTAGAAGACATCTGTTATAGTGTATCCCAAGATAAAAATACAATATCTCTTGGATGTTCCATTATGTTATTCATATGTCCCATTATTGTTCGTATTTTGTCGAGGATATGTCTTCCGTAAGTTATACGGACACAAATTATTGGTGGGAACTGTATCTCCCCGTTGTGCTATACGTGATAGGACGTATGTTGAAAATGACACCAGTTTCTTTTTAGATAATGCGCGATGTCCTTTAGCATGAATATATAAATACACATTGTAAGACTGTATGTCACCATGTATTCTGTCTATCATGAGCGAATGGGTGGTGTATCGTGTCAGGTCTTGAACGCACTCCTTGAATTGTTTGCGGTGTCTTCCGTCGTACTCCCATACCATATTCAGAAGTACTTGTGGGATTTTAGGTTTTCTTGTCTCTCTCCACTGTGTGTTTTGTGCTGATACAGTTACCTGTTCCATATTGTGTTGGTTGTTGTATAGTTTATGAATATGTTTGACATTTCAATTTTTCTCCTAAATAAGGAAAATATTGTAAAATACGAGATATGCTATACCCACTTCGAACAATAGATCGTATCCCAGTACTGCAAATAACTCACTTGTAGTAGCAGGTTTGATTATATATTCTTGATGTTCGTTCTCTCTAGTATCTCGTTTTACATGAACCTCTACAGATCGAAATCCTCTGTACCAAGCGACAAATGTCCACCATGTACATATGTATACCATGACTGATATCATAGTTAATTGTCTGTATATATGTTCGGGATGTTTCCATAACATCATCATATCAAACGCGGTTGCTGCGCTTATAAGTAGCATAGAACCAGTTGTGTTCACTTGACGTTTGGATGCGACTACATTCGTCCCCACGTTGGTCTCGCGTAACCATACATTGGCAATGACAACCGCAATGAATAGATGCATTCGTACAAGTATTGATACATGATGTATTCGGTCTCCATAGTAGAGACCTATAGTGGTTACAACACCACCCTCCTGAACTCCCTGAAGTATTGCACCTACGGCTGTTGGAAGAATTATCTGCATGTTAGGGTTGGATTTCAGTCCAATGAACATAGGTTTAATGACTCGTGTCCCGCTTGTATGTAGATATATCTCTACTATGGTCCATATTACGGATGCCCCTGTTGCGATTAGGAAGCAGTCTGTTGAGTTTCGTTCGCGATAGTCGTTGAGACATAGAGTTCCTGCAAAAATACTATAGAATAGTTTAGTATTACCGTTTGTTGCAAATTCTCCATATCGTACGATATGATATTTGTTGTGTATTATATTCATATCCGTATAGTGTACTTGCAAATAAATTGATACGATTATTGATGAACTATTCCATGAGCATAATATACGTAGATAGTATAGAATGTTCACTCACCTTCTTTGTCTTTTCGGAAGTCTGTCCATCGCCTATTTGGTCGATGCTACTGTCCCCCCACCACAAGTGCGATCCAATACACTGCGTCTGATGCAGTATAACGTTGAGTGGTTATTCTTGGACTATAACAAGAATGCAGACTGTCCTGGTGCTGGTTGTACTTGGAATAACAAAACCGAAGCGGTTGACCATATGAATTATGTGGCGACTGTTATTGATAAGTTTGTTCCTGATATTATTAATTTGTGTGAAGTAGAGGGGATCAATGAAGTGAATGCTCTGGGTGCATTACTTTCCCCCGAGTATAGTGGATATCTTATTCCTGGAACAGATACGTCTACAGGTCAGAATGTAGGTTTGTTGTCAAAGATCCCTCCAGTTGAGCCATTGTCTCGAAGTGATGCAACCTACGCTTACCCTGTGTCTGGGTCATCCTGTGGTATTGATGCATCGAGTGGTGGTCATTCTGGTGTGAGTAAACATTCTATTGCTCATTTCGACTGGAATGGTATTCGCGCAGCAATAATTTCAGTGCATTTGATCGCGTATCCCACGGACCCCGAGCGATGCGCAAAGCGCGAAGCACAGGCGTTGGTAATCGCAGATATTGTAGAACAGCACGTCGCAGATGGCTACGAAGTGGTGGTCATGGGAGATTTTAACGATTATGATGACGATGTGTTAGATGAAAATACAAGTCGTCCTACGTCAAATGTGTTGTCTATAGTGAAAGGTAATATGCTTACAAATGTTGCGTATAAAATTCCTCAACAGTATCGTGGTACTAACTGGTGGGATAAGAATGGCGATTGTGAAGCAACCGCAAACGAGATAGTCATGATTGACCACGTGTTGGTTACTACAGGGTTATTAGACCGCGTAGAGAGTGTGGGTATTTATCATGGATATCCAGAATATTGTGGTAAGATGAACTCCGACCACTACCCGTTAATTGTAAATATTCGCTTAGATTAGAATGTTTAGATAATTGAAAATATTGTTAATTTTTTGGATGTGTTTTTCTCCACTCACTCCATGAAACATGGTGTGTAGGGGCTACAGGTTGTGTATTTTCAGCATGTTCTGCATCTAATTTTTCACCTTTTTTTAGCGCACTATCAATATAGATTTCTTTGAGGATCGTGCCTACAACAAAAGACCCTTCGTGTTGGTCAACTTCTCCGTCTTCGATGCTACGCAGAACGTTGAGAAACCTATTTAGCAATAGCAAATCAATCTCATCATTTTTTACCTTATTGTAGATATCTGTATAGTATGTGTGTAGGAATGTACATTCTTGAACACCGTTCTCATGAATGGCTTCATTGTTTCCAGCGAAGCGTACCTTTACTTGTTGAAGTGCGCGAATATCTGCAGCAAGTTTGTGACTATGTTTTAGTTCGCGTATGAGACCAGTTTGGTCTTCTACGTTGTTTTCGCTTACCATTTTCTGGAGTTGGAGTCGTGCGTTGTCATCCATTTTAGCCATGGTGTATACTTGTATATTACTGTTATATTTATACCATTTTTATTTAGCGCGCAAAATAAATAGTATTCACCTATTCTATATGTCGCCTGCACTACAGCCTGCACATTCAAACCATTCAGACGATACTACCCCTGCTAGCAGTCCTGCACAACAATCTGCGGGTATGGCGCATGGAACAACCCCTCAAGAAAACGCATATAACCAAAGCGTGTCAGATAGTAATTCACAAAACAATATGAATAACGCTACTGGTGGCGGCCGTCGTACTCGCCGTCGTCGACCTACAAAGAGTAAGAAGAGTAAGAAGAGTAAGAAGAGTAAGAGACGTATGCATAAATCTAGACGTCGTAAAAGTAAACGTCGCACATCTCGTCGCATACGGGGTAAAAAAAGTAAAAAAGGTAAGAAGCATAAGAAGAAGAGTATGCGTGGTGGTAGTAGCCAATGCGGTGAAGGTTATGTCATGGCAGAGGTTAATACACCTATGTATCCCGACCGTGGGGGTGGTGACCAGACGGTTGATGCTCAAACAACCTTAGCACAATCGAATGGAATGAATATGGAAGCACAGTCGGCGCTTGATTCCAATGTTCCCGAACCACAATCATAAAGCGCGCCTACCTCGGCAAATATGTTTTCCTCGTATAGTATAGTACATACAGTCACCTGAAATAATGCCAAGAGGAAGCGATTGGTTTAATTTTGTATATGTGAACATGGCTTATTTAGCATTGATCTTTGTGATTTCTATTTTTCTGCGACTGCAAGAAATACGCAAAAACTGGCCAAAGTATAGATGTAATCCAGTGTATATGCCGTTTGCTGATGATGTTAGTAAGAATTTTACCCATTGTGTGCAGAACATGCAGGCCAATTATATGGGATACCTTCTCCAACCAATTTGGTCTACGATAAGTTCGATGCAATCTATGGCAACAGATACCATGGGTAGTCTTCAGAACTTCCGTAAGATGATTGCTTTTATTCGTGACTCCTTCGGAGGGATAATGGGTTCTGTGATGGGTATTTTTGTAAATCTGGTATTTGAGTTTCAAAAAATAACAATTGCAATCAAAGATAGTATTGCTAAACTTTCAGGAACAGTAGTAACCTTTATGTATATGATGGATGGCGTTCGCATGACATTAGGAAGTGTATGGAGTGGTCCACCAGGACAAATGACAAGATCATTATGTTTTGACCCAGATACTTTGATAACTTTACAAGATGGAGAGAAAAAACCCATGAAAGAACTGTGTTTAGGAAATGTATTGAATAATGGAAGTAGAGTAATTGGAACTATGTGTATCGCAAATGAAAATGAGGAAACAATGTTTCGCCTTCCTAACAAATCAGAGACGTCTTCTACATTAGTTACTGGTTCACATTATATTCTTAATCGTAACACTGGGAAATATATCAGAGTACGGGAACATCCAAATGCGGTTCACACAGTAATGTGTCCAACGGAGTTTTCTTGTCTGATTACAGACGACCATCGAATATGTATTGGTGAGCATGAGTTCTGGGATTGGGATGATGACGCAATCCCTGACAAACTGCGATAATTGTGCTTTGATTATCATGATGCATATAATTCCTTCGAATATTTTCCGCGTAGAGTACATGGATAATATTCAACAAACAATAAATGCCGTGAGCAATATATACGACAAGACATCCTATTTTGATACATATGGTGGGTCGCTAATGTTTTGTATCTTTCTTGTAGTATTTCTAGTGATATTTCATCTGTATCAACGTATGATGTTAAAGGCCGAGCCAATACGGCGTAATTGGGCAGCAAATCGTTGTAGTCCAAATGTTATTCCGTTTGCAGGTAATATCATGCGTCCAAAAAATATGAGTTGGGTCGAATTCACTGGTAAGAACTTTAACTCGTGTTTGAATACCACTCTTGAACAAATCACTGGGTACTTTGTTCAACCAGTTCAAAGTATATTAGGTCCTATAATGAAATTATGGAAGAGCATGTTGCAGGTGCTACAGAATATTCGAAAAATGGTTGCATTTATTCGTACGCAACTCGCGTCCGTATTTAAAGATTTTTTTACACGCCTTACAAACCTTCTACCTCCCATGCAACGCATGATCGTCGCTCTTAAAGATATGCTTGCCAAATTACAAGGAGTTTTTAAGAGTGGTGTCTATATGCTTGTTGGCGTGTATTACTCCATGATGTCATTCTTTGGATTGTTGCTAACACTTGTAATCATTATTTTGATTGCACTCGCTGTCTTGATTCTTCTAACATTTGCATTAGCATGGTTTGCTCCATGGTTGTGGGCGGTTGCAGCTACACTGACTGTGATATTTCTATCAATTATGGTTCCGTTACTTATTATGGTCGTATTTTTTGCACAGTTTGGAGTAGAGTCTCCGCTTGCGGTTCCTTCGACTCCATCATCGGGATGTTTTGGACCAGACACACCTATATCCCGTCTTGGAGGTAGTATTGTACCTATACGTGAACTTCGAATTGGTTCCATCTTGGCAGATGGTGGTGTAGTAACTGCGATAATGCGTATTGAAACAGGTGTCAATGAAGTGTTCTCTCTAGATGGGATAAATGTAACTGGAAAACATTACGTGAAATATAACAATGATTGGATATATGTAAAAGATCATCCAGACGCAACTCCAAACCATGATTACAATAATCCGTATGTATTTTGTATCAATACCACAACAAAGTATATTACAATAGGAGAGACAGTATTTTCTGATTGGGATGAACTCCATGAGGATGATATGGTGCGTGATCATCTGTGTCATCATCCGATGAACAACTCATCTACTTTCGAGTCTAATCCAGAAAACATTCATCGACAGTTCGAAGGTGGTCTATTTCCAGAAACACTTGTATCATGTTCTAATAATACTGCGGTGTTCATTAAGCATATCAACATAGGTGACAAACTTGCTGACGGTGCGCGAGTGTTAGGAGTAGTATGTGTATTGGGTTCTGATATCCGCCAAACCACTACTCGCGTTGGTTCTCCTTTAGGCGGAAATCCGCACGCAATCTTGCGCGGCGCACCGCACAATGTATTTATTGACGTTGAAACACAGACGCCACAATCAACACTATTTATGAAATCATATTCATTTGTAGACCATTCTACCTCACATCCAATACTATACCACCTTATTACCGACACAGGAAGGTTCTCTCTATCTAATGGAGTGGTTATGTGCGACTATACTGCATGCATCGACTTCTTCGATTTAGCCGAAAAATAATCCCAACGTACCATATACTACCGATCATGGCTTTTAAATTAGACGCATTGACTGAGAATGTTCCAACTACCATGAAATATCTTATCGCCATTGCACTTGTCTGGGTTGTTCTAGGAATGACTATGTGTGCTTGCTGTAGTTATACATTAGGCGATATTATCCGCCTTGCCTTTCATTCCATATACAATATTATGACTGGCAGTGATGAGGTCTCTATCGAAATCTCAGATATTCGTAAAAAGACATGTGAATGCAAGTCGCCATGGTATTCACCCTGTGTGATCTGGGGCAGCAAGGCTGCCAAGGAGAGTGGATGCAATGATGACAAGAAAACAGATACATTGAATGACGGTGTAGATGCCGCATCTCTAGGCGCCCAGGGCGCCAAGGAGGCGTTCGGATGCGGATGCGCTGCGACGAACACAGACGTCGGCGCCGGCGGCGCCGCATACGTGCGCGACAATACCATTCTTCCCAACAGATGTGGAAATCGTAAGTAAACTCACAAAATAGAATTGAAATACATACATGCTATTAGCACGTATGTATAATAAGATAAGAAACATGTCCATTCCAACAAGAATTACGTTTGCACACATTAAGGAGGTGGTGCGCAGCGCTGGGAAGATAACCAGACCTCCACTGGGTAGATGGTCTTTGAAACATCGCGAAAATAGTGGCCTCATCGTGGATTACGCAAATGAAGACAACTGTGGAGAATGCAACTCTTATCGAAAACAAATGACCCATCGGATCGACAGCAAAAAGGAAAGCGAAAACCTACGCATTCAATACGAAAGCATGATGATAAACATGCCTGAATAGTTATTAGAAATATATTGAACATCTTTTGCAAATGGTATTGCCGTTTTTTGTTGTATAATTGTGACAACACTCACTTTTGAGTTTGTTCATGATATTGTTTACCATGTCTTGTAATGCGTCCGCCTGCGCTGCGTGGTTGTTTTGACATGTCGCGCTTTCACGAAAGAGGCGTTGTGTCTCTTGTATAGAAGCGATAATATCATTGTATCGCCCAATGGAAATGTTATCTAGGTACACCGAAGTCACTGGGTCATCGGTGAGCGTGGCGCGCTTATGGATCATCTGGTCGATGTTCATGTAATATATTACATGCATACGTGTGTTTATATTGTTACATTACGACTAGTAAAACGACGTAATATTTATATATTGTGGTACTACAAATGAAGGTACTAGAACAGTTTATTACTAAGAAATTTCTGGTATTCGTCACCCTATTTCTGACATTACAATACACAAGTTGTACTAGTTATTGGAAAGCATATATGGATGCCATAAACAGTCTAACAAAATCAAAATATGATTTATATGCATTTCCTAATGCACATATAAACTTACCTATATGGTCTTTCATGTATGTTTTCATAGGCACAGTTATATATTATTTTTACAGA
>Ga0206130_10008980_pt1 | contig 10588 bp, 8 predicted proteins | sample Helgoland_Spring_9_FD_148637 | JGI IMG/M metagenome (GOLD analysis project Ga0206130, IMG submission 148637) | Pelagic subsurface seawater microbial communities from Kabeltonne, Helgoland, North Sea - Helgoland_Spring_Bloom_20160512_1 | ecosystem: Environmental > Aquatic > Marine > Epipelagic ...
CTTGCAACGATCTATCCTAATCCTGTTAAAAATCAAGTTTATATTTCTTTGGACAATAAGCATAACCTAGAGAATGTCAAGATTTATGACGCTTCCGGACAATTGGTACTTGTATCCTCTGATTCAAATGTCGATTGTACGTCACTGAAAGCAGGTATTTATCTCCTAGAAGTGTCGTCTACTAACGGTTTCAAAGGGTTTAACCGTTTTGTTAAACAATAATTAAATGCCAGTTGTGGTTAAAAAACCTTGTTTTTGTGCAGAAAACCGAATTTTTATTCTGTGGATGTAAATTTTGTCGCAATTTTACTGAACCACTAAAGCAAAACTAACACATCTAAGTTAGTCCCAAAACCAAGTTAACACTCTTGTAAAAGAAAACTATGACAATATTCTTTATACACTTGTAACTATAGAACAGCACACTTATATAAACAAAACTAGAACACACTAAATCCAATACTTGTATTGAATTTTCATGAACATCTAAGAAAAAGTAATTTTTTTCAGAGGTAAGAGAGGCGAAAGTCTCTCTTTTTTTTTCAAAAAACTGAAGAATTGCGCCAAAAAACGAATATTCTAATAATTGATATTAATAAATTTCCATATTTGTATTAAGCAAATAAATAAACACAGTTACACAAAGCTGAAATACCTAAAATCTTATACAATAGATACTTTCTGAATATTTTATAAGAAAATGAACCCAAAAACAAGCTATTTGATTACAAAAAAGAGATGAGTTTCATCTCTTTTTATATTTTTGGGCATGACTAATAAAGACATTGCTAAGCAGTTTAAACTTCTCGGAGACCTGATGGAGTTGCATCAGGAAAATCCCTTCAAAATAAAATCCTACAATAATGCCTACATAACTTTACGAAAACTACCAGATGCTGTGGTAGATCTATCGGAAGAAGAGCGTGCACAAATAAAAGGAATCGGTAAAGCGATTAATTCAAAAATTACTGAATTGTCGACTGCTGGTTCAATGAGTACTTTAACCAAGTATTTGGAGCAAACACCTAAAGGAATCGTAGAGCTTTTAGGGATAAAGGGTCTTGGTCCAAAAAAAATACGCATCATTTGGAAAGAACTAGGTGTAGAGGAAATAGGTGAATTACTGTATGCAATCAATGAAAATAGATTAGTTGAATTGTCTGGCTTTGGTGCGAAGACTCAAGAGGATTTGCGTACAAAGCTTGAGTATTTTCAGCAAAACATTGGAAACGTGCACTTTTCTAACCTGTATGAAGCTGCCAACGATTTGATCGATGAAATGGGGGCATTAAAGCCTGAAGGAGGGCGCATAGCTTTTTTGGGTGAATTTGCCGCACAGAATACGATAGGAGATAAGGTGCAACTCTTGATTAATTACCCACTGTCAAAAGATGAATTCGAAGAGCTTGGCTATACTATTGTAGAATTAAATGATAATAAGGTAATTCTAAATTCGAAGGCAGGCCTGGAGATACAAATAGATTCTGTTCCAGCAGATCAGTTTGGTTCATTTTTGATTCAGCATTCGATATTACCTGAACAATCTATCATTGGCCCAGAAGATAAATATGCTTCGGAAGAAGAATTCTTTAAATCAAAAGGCATTGGCTTTGTTCCTGCGCCCGCTCGACATCTAGATCATGTTTGGACTTATTCTGCTAATGGAGATACTTATCCCTTGATCCAAAGGAATGATCTGTTAGGTTTAGTGCATAATCACTCGACCTACAGTGACGGAATGAATACCATGGAGGAGATGGTTTTAGCAGCCAAGGCAGGTGGATTTGAATATATGCTTATGACTGATCATTCTAAGTCTGCTTTCTATGCAAATGGACTAAAAGAAGATCGCTTGGTGGAGCAATGGGCAGAGATAGATGCAATTAATGCAAAGCACCCTGATTTTAAATTACTAAAAGGGATTGAGTGTGATATCTTAAATGATGGTAATTTGGATTATGATGACGAAATCTTAAAACAATTTGATGCCATTATAATTTCTGTTCATTCTAACCTTAGGATGGATGAGGATAAAGCTACTAATAGGATTTTAAAAGCGATCGAAAACCCATATTCAAATATTTTAGGTCATCCAACTGGCCGATTATTGCTCAGCAGAAAAGGATATCCAATTGACCATAAAAAGATTATTGATGCCTGCGCTGCTAATCGTGTACAAATTGAATTGAATGCTAATCCTTGGCGATTAGACCTTGACCCAGCTTGGATTCCTTATGCTATGGAAAAAGGTGTGAAAATCTCGATAAACCCTGATGCACACTCAGTAAAAGGGATCGAGGATGTTAAATATGGGGTCTTAGCAGCACAATCTGGGGGACTTACCAAAGAGGCTTGCCTCAATACGCGAGGTTTAGAAGACTTTTTATCTTTACTTGAAAAATAACTTAATCATTGCCTTCTTTTGTTGTTTTACTTACTTATGCACTTGAAGGAATGTTAACTATAAATGGAATAATTAGAATGAATTACAAACTGTATATAATAGCCTTGGCCTTTTGTTCAATGGCTTCTTGCAAGCAACAAAAGAATGAAGAGCCTATTCAAGACTCTATGAGTATTATTTCAAAGGCTACAGAAGAAGCTGGAGGGCTAGAGAATTGGACCAAGCTTAATGAAGTAAAATTTGGTTTGAATAAGATTTCTTTTGAGAAGGGTGGCTCCTCTGAAATAAATGAAATTCATATTTATGAAGGAGGAGATCGTCCTAAGAAGCGAATATCTTTCGAGAATGAATCGGGTGATTTTATTAGCTATGCTGAAATCATGGGGCAGTATTTTAGTTTTGAAAATGATACTGAAGATACTTTAGTCAACAAAGAAATGGTTAAAATCGCAGTGCTAGATGCCTATCAAATGACCTGCCTCCCATTTAATATTATTGATCTGGAAGGCCAAATGAAATATCTGGGTTCTGACTCTACAACACACAGCGAAATTTCTGAGGTTGTTGCCATAAGTGAGAATAACCAAAAGTGGTGGTTCTATTTTTCAAAAAAGAGTGGAGCAGTCCTTTCTTATAAGCATTTAAGATATGGTATTACAACTCAAACTGTAATTGAAGTGCGACAAGAATTTGAAGGGTTTCAATTGCCTGTATATGTAAAGAAGTACAAGCTGGATGGCGACCGAAAAGTGCTATTGGAGAATATATATTTAGGAACTCGAACGTTTAAATAAAAAAAGATCCTCCAATGCGGAGGATCTTTTTTTATTTATAGAGAAACATCATTTTCTGGCTCTAGAATCTCTTCATTAGATACGAATTTGTTGTTCAGATCTGTACTGATTCCAATGTTGAATCGTGTTATTTCAAAGCCTTCGAATGGCTTGAATCCAGCGTCATCTGTATAGTTCTTATTGAAGAGTCCGGTAAGATAGTATTCTCCATACAAAACGAATTTATCTCTTAGACCAATAGAGAACCTAGGGATTATATTGAAGGGTTCTACCTTATCTGAGAACCATTCTTGAACATTCTTGATTTTATCTTTTCGCTCTCCGTTCGGGAATATCTTATGCTTATAATGGAAGTTATAGCTCACTGTGCCGCTTGCACCAAGGATAAGACTTTTGCCTAATCCAAAATATATACCACCTGATGGGCCTATAGACCAAGTTCTGTGTTTGTGTCTATCTCCGGCTGTATCTTCAAAGATAATTCCGAGGTTGTTTATTGTTGCTCCATATGTGAAAAGCACTTCTTTTTTACCTTTTACCTTTTTCTCAATCGGTATTCCCCAAGAATATCTTGGGATTTCATTGAGTTCTTCGCCATCATATGTCACTGTGGAGAAGGTAAGTTGAGCCTGCAGGTTTCCTACAAATAGAAAAGCGATCACAATTAATACACTAATTTTCTTCATTTCAATGGGTTTGATTTAATGAATCATACTAATTTATAAAATTAGTAATCATATTAAAATGATTTCTTTGTATAAAATAAAAGACATAGTGTTTTATGTATGGTTGCAAAAAAAGAATTAGCAAGCTAGTGAACAATGCTTTAAGTCAAAACTTTATAGTATTGCTAAGGATTATTAACAGCTCATTAACAAATATTCGACTTGGATTAACAAGAGTTAGATATAATCCTTTTAAATTTGAACCTAAACCTTTTTATAACTTTAATTAATTCTATCATGCTTAAGAATGTAAAATTAGGTCTTCTAGCATTGGCAATGGGCGCTACTATGGTGGCTTGTCAAAATGAAGGTGAAAACAATTCAGATGCTGCAGCAGATGCGCCAGCAGTACAACCTGTAGCTAACGAAGCTAGCTCATTAGTAAATGATCAAGCTACTGCAGTTCCTGCAGGTCCTACAACTTCTATCACATTTGAAGAGTCTGAATTCAACTTCGGAACAGTAGATGCAGGTGCGATTGTTGAGCACACATACGCATTTACAAATACAGGTAGCGAGCCATTAGTGATTTCTAATGCTAAAGGTTCTTGTGGATGTACTGTACCAGATTGGCCAAAAGAGCCAGTAATGCCAGGTCAGACTGGAGAGATTCGTGTTAAGTTTGATTCTAAGAATAAGAACAAAGCACAGAAGAAAAAAGTAACAATTACTGCTAATACTGAGCCAGCACAAACTTTCCTTTACATTTCAGGTGAAGTAAATGGTGTTGACAGACCTGCACAACCAGTACAGGCTACTCCTCAGGCGCAATAATAATAGATTGCTCTATAATTACAAAAAGGTCATTCAGTTTGAATGGCCTTTTTGTATTTTAGCAAAAAAATTGGAAAAGCTATGAAGCGATACCTGTCGATGATAAAATTCTCCCACACTATTTTTGCCTTACCCTTTGCTATATTAGGCTTTACTTTAGGTTCCTTAAGCTCAGGAGATACAATAGATTGGATATTGTTTGCCTATGTTTTGCTCTGTATGGTTTTTGCTAGAAGTGCAGCAATGTCCTTTAATAGATATATTGATCGAGACATCGATGAGGCGAATCCAAGAACTGCTGTTCGCGAAATTCCTTCCGGTGTGATTAGTCCAAGATCAGCCCTATTATTTACCCTTTTCAATTGCCTGGCCTTTATTGTTGTAACAGCATTTATAAATTCGATTTGTTTCTATCTGTCTCCAGTTGCCTTAGCTGTAGTTCTAGGGTACAGCTATACAAAGAGATTTACCTTCCTTTGTCATCTCATACTGGGCTTAGGGCTTAGCCTAGCGCCCGTTGGTGCTTATTTGGCTGTAACAGGCCAATTTGATTGGATTCCTGTTTTATTAGGTGTTGGGGTTTTGTTTTGGGTTGCTGGATTTGATATTATCTATGCTTTACAGGATTCCGATTTTGATAAGGAGAAAGGCTTGTTCTCTATTCCTTCATATTTTGGGAAGTCAAGAGCATTAATTATTTCTAGGTTTTTACATGCCTTATGCGCTCTTGCTCTATCATTGTCCATTAAGTTGATCATAGAACAATTGGGCTTACAGTATGGCTTTGGATTGGCTGGTTTAGCTGTCTTCTGTACCTTATTACTTTATCAGCATTCATTAGTAAAGGCTAATGACCTGTCTAAGGTGAATCTTGCTTTTTTTACTACAAATGGAATTGCTTCTATAGTCTTCACTTCTATATTGGTTGTAGGATTATACCTGGCATAAAAAAAGGGGCTCTTTCAAGAGCCCCTTTTTTTTAGATTTTTTTGACTAAAACAATATAGCTTGGAAAGTGATCACTGTAACCTCCCAGGTAAGCACTACCTCCAAAGGTTCTTAATGGATAGCCCTTGTATTGGCCTTCCTTGGTGAACATCCAGTTTTTCTTAAAAATATAAGATTTCTTGTAGTAGAAACCTTCTTTATCCATCAGATCTTCAGAAACGATAATTTGATCGAATAGATTCCAGTTTCCTCTGTAGCATAGGGTTCCGTTACCACCTTGGTGCATATCAAAGAATGGATTATATAGGTCGTTTTCTCTGATTTGATTCTTATCACCCTTAGCACGTAAATGCTTAGTTAATGATTTGTTGTACGGATCATCATTCATATCACCCATTACTATGATTTGAGCATCTGGATTTTTTTCATAAATCTCGTCCACAATCTTTCTACACATCTTAGCTGCTTCTGCTCTTTTGGGAGCAGATTTCTTTTCACCACCTGATCTACTTGGCCAGTGATTTACTAAGATATGTATGGTTTCACCAGAAAGACTACCTGTCACGTGTAATATGTCTCTAGTCGTTCTTTTTTTGCCATTCACTTCTGGTAAACTTACTTCTACGGCGCGGCTGTCAGAAACGGTGAAATATTTAGGATTGTAAAGTAGCGCATTGTCAATTCCTCTAAAGTCTGCAGATTCATGGTGCACGACCTTGTAATTTCTTCCTGCAATACCTTTCTGAGTGACAAGATCTTCCAATACTTTTCTGTTTTCAACCTCACATACTCCAAGTACAGCTAAGCCATCAGGACTAAGGTTTGTGCCAATTTGCGAGATTACTTTATCCAGCTTGGAAAGTTTGTCCAAGTAGATCTCAGTGTTGTAAGCTTTTGATCCTGTAGGTGTAAATTCGGAATCATGTTTATCCGGTGTGTCTAAAGTATCAAAAAGATTTTCAAGGTTATAAAAACCAATAAGGCTCGCCTGATATTGCTGGTCTTGAGCATTTGAAGTACTAATGCCTAGGCATAACAAGAACGTAAAAAGAAGATATTTCATAAGTTCAACGTGTTTTCTAAATTTCTGCAAAAATAGTTCTTATTTTTCACACGATAGAATCTACAGGTCAGAATAATGTAATGCTACCATAAATATTAGATAATTCTTGGTGTGGATTTCTTTTAAACGCTCCAAAAAGGTATTTTTGTGTGCTAATTTCGATTTGCTACTAACAAAATGATTAGAATGAAATTAAAATCAATGTTATTGGGTTTGATCCTGCTTGGTTTACCTTCTTTACTTTCTGCTCAATTGATATTATTCAAAGGGGAAGTAAAAGACATGGGGACGGGTAAGGCTATTCCTGGTGTTGAGGTCAGTTGTGAACTTGACCGCACAACAACAAATGAGGAAGGGAAATTTTCTTTTAACCTTCCAAGCGATGTGGAAACTCTAACTTTTACCTTTAAGATGGAGGGATACGAGTCTCAAACAAAACTTATCAATGTTTCTTCTGAAGATGTTAATGACTTGGGAGTTATCAGCCTGAAAGTTTCTTTGGATGATCAGGATGAGATAATTCCAATGGTGTTAATCTCTGATTCTGATTTAGATGACGCAAATTCGAATCAAAGTGTTTCTTCACTGGTAGGTTCTTCTAATGATGTGTTTGTCCGAACAGCTGCTTACACGTTTAGCTCTGCTAGATTTCGTATTCGTGGACTAGATGGTATAAATACATCTATGTTTTTTAATGGTGTTCCAATGAATGACCTGGAGAATGGTCGTGTCTATTGGAGTACTTGGGGTGGTTTGAATGATGTTATGCGTAGCAGAGAGACAAGCGTTGGTCTTGAAGCGATTGACTACACTATTGGTGGAGTAGGAGGAGCATCTTCAATTGATACTAGAGCATCCAAGCAAAGAAAGCAAAATAAGGTAGTTTATTCATCTTCTAATCGTTCTTACAGAAATAGGTTGATGGTTACTTGGGGTTCAGGTCAGCTTAAAAACGGTTGGTCTGTTGCACTTTCTGGCTCAAGAAGATGGTCTGATCAAGGTTATGTAGAAGGGACTTACTATGATGCATGGTCTTATTTCTTGTCTGTTGATAAGAAAATAGGTAAGCATACCTTAAATTTAACATCTCTTGCAGCTCCTGTAAGACGTGGTAAAGGTGGTGCAGCAATTACCGAATTATATGAATTAACTGATAATAATTACTACAATCCATATTGGGGTTTTCAAAATGGAAAAGTAAGAAATAGCCGTGAGTTTAGATCTTTTCAGCCAGTTAATATCCTTCGTCACGACTGGGATATTTCTGAGACATCTAAGTTGACTACTGCTGCGTCTTACCAGTTCGGTAAAAGCGGATCAACCGCAATCGATTGGTATGGAGCACGTGATCCAAGGCCAGATTATTATAGATATCTGCCTTCAGCAATCGAGAATCCAAACATGGCAGCCCTTGTTGCAGAGGCATACAGGACTGATCCATCAGTATCTCAGATTAATTTCGATTACATGTATGATGTTAATCAGAATTCTTTTGAAGTGATATCAGATGCCAATGGCATAGCTGGAAATGATTTCTCCGGTGCTAGATCTAAGTACATTATAGAGGAAAGAAGATATGATAGTCAGAAGATTAATTTCAATACGCTATATAGAAATTACCTTACAGATAATATTACACTTAGAGGTGGCTTGATGTACCAGATGTATATCGGGAATAACTTCAAAGTAATTGATGATCTTCTCGGAGGGGAATTTTATGTAGATATTAATAGATTTGCGGAGATTGATTTCCCTAATAATCCTTCTGCTAGACAGAATGATCTAGATAATCCAAACAGAATTCTTACTGAGGGTGACGTTTTTGGTTATGATTATGATCCTAACGTAAGAAAGGCTACAGCTTGGGGACAAGCTGAATTTACATTCAAAAAAGTAGACTTTTTTGTAGGAGGTGAGTTTTCAAACACACAGCTTTGGAGAGAGGGTGATGTTCGTAATGGATTATTCCCAGACAATTCTTTTGGCAAGTCAGAGGTTAAATCTTTTGATAATTACATGGCTAAAGCTGGTTTGACCTACAAATTCAATACGAGATATTATTTATACGCTAATGTTGCCATGGGTACACGTGCGCCATTTATTCGTAATGCTTTTGTATCTCCTAGGACAAGAAATACCTATGTAGATGGGCTTCAGAGTGAAGAGATTATGTCTGGAGAAGCGGGTTATGTAGTTCGTACACCTAGATTAAAAGCTAGAGCAAGTGTCTATTATGTTGATTTCAAGAATCGGGTGAAGACAATGAGCTTTTTCAACGATGAAGAGATTAGTCAAGGTTCTGAACTAGATGATTCAACGATTCGCCTAGGCTTTGTGAATCTTACACTTTCGGGTATCGACCAACAGCATGTAGGTACGGAGTTGGCCTTTGAATATAAAATAACATCAGCTCTTGAAATTGTTGGAGTAGCTGCAATCGGTCAATATAACTATAGCTCAAATGCAATAGCTACTATTGTAAATGATGCAAACCCTTTTGTTGGTGTTTCTGATCGTTTGATCTATATGAATAATCATTATCTTCCAGGTATGGTTCAAGAAGCTTACTCTGGTGGTTTGAGATATAACAGTGCTCGTTACTGGTTTGCCAATGTTAGTGTAAATTACTTTGGAAAAGCTTATCTAGATTTCAATCCAAATCGTAGAACAGATGTAGCTGTGTCAGGCGTCCGCGAAGGATCTGACGCATGGAATGATATTCTTGCACAGGCTACTGGTGGGGAAGGAATGACAGTGGATTTCTTCGGTGGTAAATCTTTTAAGTTTGGAGATTACTTTATATCCCTAACGGTAGGTGTGAACAACATCCTAGATAACACGGAGTTAGTAACGGGAGGCTATGAGCAGCTTCGATTCGATTTTGAAACTAAGGATATCAATAGATTCCCCGAAAGAAGATACTTTATGTACGGGAGAAACTATTTTGTAAACCTTGGTGTAAGCTTTTAATCAATTGTTTAGATAAGAAATTAATTTAAAATGAAGAATATACTTTTTAAAACTAAATATTTCGCACTAGCGATCTTTCTAACCCTAGGCTTCTCGTCTTGTGTTGATCTTGAGTTTGATGCACCTGTGGTTAATGGGATTTGTGCAAGTGATGCGGTTGTGAATTTTACTATCGCTGAACTTAAAGCAATGCATGTTCTAGGTACAGAAAAAGATATCACAGATTCTATTGTTATTTCTGGTGTAGTAGTTGGAGATGATGCTTCTGGTAATTTCTATAAGAAGCTTGTTGTTCAGGATGAAACAGCAGGTATCGAAGTTTATTTCGGGACAACAGATTTAGCTAATAGTTTTCCTAGAGGTACAGAAGTATTTATTAGTTGTACAGGTCTGAAATTGAGTGATTATAATGGCGTTACACAAATTGGTGTAATTGAGCAGGCTGTTATAGGTGATTATATTTGTAAAGGCACAACTGGACTAGAGATTCAACCTAAAGAACTTTTGATTAGTGATTTGGGAGAAGCAGATATTTCAACACTAGTTTCTTTATCAAATGTGCAGTTTACTTCTAATGATGTGATGACCAGTTATGCGGATGCAGTAAATCTTCAATCACTAAATCTTACGATTGAATCTTGTGATGATGATTCTAGCATTTTATTAAGAACATCTGGTTACTCTGATTTCGCAGGTTTCCTTACTCCTGAAGGTTCTGGAACTATTACAGCTGTCTACTCTGTGTTTGGCACTGACCAACAGCTTTACATAAATGATACGGACGATGTAAATTTCTTGAATGATAGATGTGGCGGTCCTACGACAGTGACATCTCTAAGCGAGGATTTTCAAAACAATGCTGCCAATAACGAAGATATAAGCATCTCTGGTTGGGGTAATGAAGTTATAA
>Ga0206130_10008982_pt1 | contig 10582 bp, 7 predicted proteins | sample Helgoland_Spring_9_FD_148637 | JGI IMG/M metagenome (GOLD analysis project Ga0206130, IMG submission 148637) | Pelagic subsurface seawater microbial communities from Kabeltonne, Helgoland, North Sea - Helgoland_Spring_Bloom_20160512_1 | ecosystem: Environmental > Aquatic > Marine > Epipelagic ...
TTACAGAAAAATTTCGCTACGAGTGCGCTACGTACAATACGTCACGCTCTAAAACTTAAACTATTGATTTATATTGATAAATGGTAGCGAAGGAGGGACTTGAACCCCCGACACGCGGATTATGATAATATGTGTTATTATTTTTATATTTAAAAACAATATATTACAGTGTTAAATATTTGGTGCGCTACTAAGTGCGCTATGTATAAATCCGTAGCTCTGTTGTTACTGTGTTCAACACAGTGTCTTCAACATAAACTAAAACCACACATAACGAACTTATCATATGCAAGCCAGCTCAATAACGTGATTGAAAGATACAGTTGGCTAAGGCAGGCATGACCGCAGTGACCGCCTCCACTCTGAGCTCAGCAAATATGTTCAGCGAAAAAAAATGGTGGGTAAAATACCCGCCAAGGCATTCACTGAATGGGCAAAAATTGTGGCTGCTTGATCTGGGATTAGGCCCGCCCTTTGGCTGATCTGAGTCAACGTGACAAAGCCTAGTTGATGCCGCTTACGATCAACGCGGACTGGGAGCTGTTAGGACCAGCCCAACAACTCCTGCAGTACGACCATGATTATAATTTTACTTAGGGGCCCGTCTTTCAGGACTTGAAAAGTAACCTATTTATTGTGAAACACAGCAGCCTTAGACCAAGTCAAAGTGCTCGGTCCATAACCGCGGCGCGCGGCTTCCAACTGCATTACACGACCATAGTCAACGAACATGTTTACCTTGGGCCCATATGCGTCAAGGAAATAACTGAGTGCGTCCTGATCATCGCCCTCAAACATTAGATCTTTCACGGGAATATCTGCCGCAAAATCGTCCACAAAATCATAACGTTCATCTCCTGAGTCGACGTTCTCAAAAACACCCTCAGCCTCAATTAGTATTTTCCAGGCACCATTTGCGAGGGCGCGTTTCGCCTGCGCCGTCTTTCGCTTGGCAAAAGTGCGGCCCTCGACCACCGGCGAATGCGCAAAAGACAGCCCGCATTCGACGATAGGCTTAATGCCCTTACCGTGTACAAAATCGAGCAGATCAGCTAGGTCCTCATCATCAATGCTGCGCGCAATAACTGAAATTTCCAGAGCATCTACTTCGAGCTTGGCAAGATATTCAATTACCTCTTTGGTGGCCTCTGTACCTGCCCGCAGAGCGTCATCCATAATCGGGTTTCCAATAGCAACAATAATATTGTTATCATGGCTCAGCCTGATCACTTTTTTTATTTCGTCCTCGGGAATGTAGGTCAGTTGATGCGTGCCAATTTTAACGATATCAGTCAAAGCGCCGTAGCACGTGACGTAGTCGACGTAATATTGACCTAAGACTTTCGGTGCACGTACGTAGTTCAGCCCTCGTTCACGTGGTTTGGCTTCGCGTTCGATCATAGCGGACCGGGCACCAACGTAAGAATCTTGATTGTTCAACTTTTCTTCTCCTTCAATAAAGCCCGCCAAGCCACCACGGCAACGAGATTAGATTTGCGATTATGCCAGCAGGATATTGCAGCGTCAGAGCACTCGACATAGTCCAAAGTACGATCAAAACGACAGCCGAAATTGACCCCGATATAAGATATTTTGTGCGATCATGCATCAGGATGAACCCATTGATCAGCGCCACAGTGGCAATTGGGAAACCCAGCAGAAAGACCAATCCAAAAAATACAGGCAGTATCGTATAAGCTCGAAGGTGGTCCATTAGATTGCCGTCATTCTCAAAAACATTGCGAGACAGGATCTTTAAGATAGTGTGGGACCGCACAAGCTCTGCTCCTGCCTTATTCAAGCGAAGTATTTGAAGAAGTGATATCGATATTAACAACAGCAAAAGAAAGGCGCTTAGCGCAATTGGGAAAATACTGGCACGATAGTCTAAATCGATAATTGCAAAAATCATTGTTGTCGGAAAAACTGCAAGCAGAGCTGTAAAGATCAACTGGATTTTTTGGTCACTTGTGTCTGACTCTGACACGTCTGTACTTTTCTGTCGGATCAAAAAAATCATTGTTGCCAATGCAAACGCAATTAAAATTAGAGATCCCGTCCGAGTCAAAAATGACCATCCATAGGCGGCATTAGCCTGGTAACTCAATAGTTCGATCTTGGAGGCCAAAAAGAACCCAATTAGCAAGGCGGGCCGGGACCATCCAAATGTTTTGAAAATCACTCCAATTGCCCCAAAAGCCATAAGGGCAAAGAAATCAATCCACTCTCTGTTTGCATTGAAAGTGGCAAAGAAAATCAGTGCAATTAATACTGGCGCTAGAATGTAGAAGGGCACCCGCGTCAGTTGCGCCATTGGCTTAGCCAAGAAAATACACATGCCTGCACCAAATACGTTGGCAACTGCAAGCGACCAAATGATCAAATATGTGACATCAAGCTGGGTCGTCACCATCTCTAGTCCGGGCTCAATTCCGACAAGTGTCAGACCGCCCAGCAGCAGAACCTTGTTTCCTGATCCAGGAATGCCAAATAGGATCGTGGGAATTAACGCGCCACCTTCTTTTGCGTTATTCGCAGATTCTGGCGCGATGACCCCCCGGATGTCGCCAGTTCCAAGCGTTTCCGGATTTTTGATCGTCTGTTTCGCGTGGCTATAGGCGATCCAATCAACTACTGTCCCGCCTAGTCCGGGTAGCGCCCCGACAAGGACGCCAACGGTGGAGCAACGAAGTACGAGGGACCAGTTCTTGAGTACGTCCTGCATACCTTGGAGCCATCCAGTTTTTAGCGAACTGTCACCTGCAATGGACGTTCTTGACTTCAGCAATCCAACGATTTCAGGCACTGCGAACAAGCCAAGCCCCATCACAATAAGTGGAAAACCGTCACGCAGATAAAGCGTGCCAAATGTGAACCTTGGATCCCCTGTGATTTGGGCCAACCCGATAGTTCCGATCACAAGCCCAACGAAACAACTGGCGATACCCTTTAAAAAGTTAGCGCCTGTCAGCGCACCGATCATTAGAAGCGCAAGCAGGATCAAAAGAAATTGCTCACCAAACCCAAAGGCCATGATGATGGGTTTCGCAAAGAGTATGGAAATGCTGAGGATCACAGCGCCAAAAAGTCCGCCTGTCAGCGACGACAGAAAGGCGGCTGAAAGTGCGCGCGCCGCCTCTCCTCGTTTAGCCAGTGGATGACCATCCAGAACTGTAGCTTGGCTGCCTGCGGTGCCGGGTATCCCCAAGAGCACTGCTGGAAAAGTATCTGACGTGGTTGTCGGTGCCAGAACCCCAATCATCATCGCAAGAGCAACGCTTGGTTCGAAAGTGTAAACAAAGGGTAGCAGAATTGCTAATCCAGAGGTTCCACCCAAGCCCGGTAAAATGCCAAGGGTCAACCCAAGTATAGTTCCGAACATAAGGTACGGGAAATGCGACCATTGGAACAACTGAAAAAGGGCTGAAAGAAACATATCCATTGTCGTCTAGCAACTTTCCAATAGTAAAAACCAGAATTTTGCGGGCTTGTTTCTACAAACAAGCCCGCCACTTTCCATGTTATTATTCAATTCGGAAAGTCAGGTTTTTCTTTTTAAGAACCGCATTGAATTGGGCTTTACTCCCCTCTGAAAGGTTCACAGCTTTGCTGATAATATCCCTGACAGGCTCCCCAATCACAACTGGAAATGGACCAATATTCTTGGGTGCATCCGCAATGAATTGCGGATCCTGTGTCATCTTCTTGATGGCTCCACGCCAGCTATCAACAACATCTTTAGGCGTGCCCGTTGGCAGGAAAAGAGCTTTTGATGCTGGCCCCCAATTGGCTGCAATGGCTAAAAATGCTTCCATATCGTCACCTGCAAGCGATTTACCGTTCACCTTTTCGTACATCTCGGGAAATGTCATCGCTTCTGGTGAATATGGCGCACGGGCTACTGTTCCATCAGCCTGCAAAATGCCAAGTGTCATAATCTGAACTGCATTCCCAGATTCAATTTCCGGGACTACTTTTTTCAAAAAATTGGATGTGCCTTGTGACGCCATGTGTAATTCGCCACGCAGAAAGGATTGATGGCCAGCGGAACTCGACAGGCCTGGGATTGGACGGGCCCCGTCAATACCGATTTTATCATAAATCCACAAATGGAATAAATCTGCTGAAGATGCGTTTTTGAACGGAAACAGCGCAACCTTTTTTTCCTGTAATTTAGAGACATCGTTTGCCCCATTTGCAAGGCTGGGGTGGGTATACCAATGCGTAGTCGTAGCCAGCGAAAGGACCGGCTCATACTGAGATAAATCTGACTCGGCCAATTTATTCCCTGTGGCTTGAACTAAGTTTACTGATGAAGACGTAGCCAGCAGCATTGTTCCATCAGCAACTTGGTTATTGTGAAAATGGTTGACGCCTTTAATCGTGCCGCCGCCCGGAATATTTTGCAGCTGAACAACTGGGTTTCCAGGTAGGTATTTAGTCAAATATGGTTGAAAAAACCGAAAGACACGGCTGGTACCGCCACCCTCTTTAAAAGGAATGATCAGCGTAACGGTTCGACCTTCGAACGAAGCCTCAGCATTCGCGCTCGCGGCACCCAGAAGTGTTGCGGCCACCAGTGCTGACTTAGCTAAATTTCTTACTATCTTTCTATGCATTCCAGTATCCTCCTATTGTTTTCGGCTTTTTTGATATGACCGTGAGGAATTTGCCGATGACTTTCCCCAGGTTTAGGTAATTTTTAACGCATATGAGAACGTTCACATTTGTCTGTAAAAAGTAAGAATGATTGTTTGTTTAGCTATGATACGAGCTGGTGGTTTCCCTTTCGATCAGGCGGCATTGCAAAAGCGTATTGCTCTGGTCTCCAAGTGATCCACCACGCATGAGGGTCAGTAACTTTTCGGCTGCCAACCTACCGTTTTCATAGCGCTGTTTAGCAACAGTGGTTAAAGCTGGTGTTGAAACCGTTGCGGAAAAAATGTCATCCATCCCTATCACCGAAAGCTGTTGTGGGACACGGATGCCTAATGCTCTGGCAACCTGAAGGACGGCAAGTGCCAATACATCATTCGAAGCAAAGATCGCTGAAGGCCGGTCGGGTTGTGAGAGCAACTTCTCAGCCGCTTCACGTGCAAAAGCAATCGATTCAGAGGTTTGAACACCAAAATTTGTTGGTGCAACCAGTTGCTCATCGATTTCCAGCCCATTTTTTTTGTGAAATTGAAAATAAGCCTCTTGCCGTGAAGAGGCGGTCGCGCGGAGCGCGCCTCCAGAGATAAGTCCAATTCTGCGGTGACCAAGCTCGAACAAGCGGTCAAGTGCCAGTTTTGTACCGCCCACGCTGTCATTCCCAACCGATGGGAACTCTGGATAGTCCAATCCGCGGCCAAGGATCACAATCGGTGTGGGACTGAGCATGTTAAGATCAAGGTCGGCCTGAGTGTGTGATAGCAAAATACCGTCAATCATATGTCTTTGCATTGCTTCCAGATGGTTTGTCTCTGTTTTTGCGTCCCAGTTGTTATTGAACATCATGAGATTGTAACCATTTGTCGCTAAAGCCTCTTGAGCCCCCCGCACCATCTCTGGGTAGAAGGGATTAGAAATATCTGGAATTGAAATCGCAACTGAAAATGTACGCTGTGAGCGCATGCTAGCCGCGATACGATTGGGAACATAACCTACCTCTTTTACCGCGTCCAAAACACGTTTTCGGGTGACAGTTTTCACGGAAACACCTTCATCCCCGGTCAGCACTCGCGCAACCGTCGCCTTAGAGACGCCCGCAACTTTAGCAACATCAATTATTGTCTTTCGTTTTCTGAGCATTTTTACGGTCATTTTTGTATTTCCTTATGAGAACGTTCTCATGATTTAATTGAGTTGTCAATTCCCCTTGGGCCAATGGTTTCTCCGGCATTATGGTTTCTAAGTCGGGACATCTAAAATCTGAAAATATAAGGCAGTTAAGAGACCGTTATAAATACACTTTTACAAATTCACTCGATATTTGACTTGTTTTATGGCGTTAACGCGCGTTGAGTCGACGATCTTTTGCGAACAAGTTATCGCGGTTTAATGAGCAAGATTTCCTATCCCCGCCGCCGTTAAGCCCCCCACTAGACCCATCGCCCTTGAACCCTCTGGATCAGCTGCAGTAACCCCCCGGACCACGGTGCGTGGCGTGTTGGCCGTGCAGCGGGATGTCTGATCCATGACTTAAGTCCCCAAACAAAACCCCACCCGAATGAATCTAACACCCCAACTCTTAATCCCCTGCGCATGGACCGTGCACCCGCTTGAAGGGGGGCTGGCCTGTGTGCCGTGTTTTCTGAAGCGAGGGGGTTGGGCGCAGTAACCCCCTGACAGTGGTCCATGGCGCGATAGCCACACAGCGGGATGGGCGATCCATTGCGTAGGTCTCCGAACAAAATTACCCCCGAATGAATTTACAAGACTAATACTAAAGGGCCGTGGTCCGAGAAGCGGGGCCCTACGATCGGGGGCCCCGGTCCATGGTCCTCTGGCTTAGCCATAGCGATCGAGCCGAGTAACCCCTGCCGTTGGCTCCTAGCTGATAGATTGGCGTACATAATTTCTGGGATAAAGCTGATTTGGGCTAAAACGGCCATTCATCCAAATTGTAGCGAATGGCAGCTAGGTATCTAAAGTGGCAAATGCTGCAATTTGCAAGAATGGCCACTCTGGGCGCAGCGATGGATATCCGCGAAAATGGCTAGAGCTAAACTGAATAAAAAATGCAATGCAGTCGCGTCTTTAATGTTTCCAACTAGTCTGCAAACCTACTGCCATGAGCGGCCAACCATTGGCGGTATAATCCGTGGAAATGCTGCATCGCATGTTCCGAAATACCATGATCCTCAAAGTTCGTTACATACCAGCCTTGCTTGAATCCCTTTTGCGCTATGCCGCGTTGAACGCCCTCACAGAGACTGCGGTCCTCTTTGGCAACCACTTCCGCAGTCCAGACAGACCTCAGGCGGTCGCGTTCAGGCGCGCCAGCATCCGTTGGAGTGGCGGGCTTTAGTGACAGCGTGAAACGAGAGGTTTCATCAGGCTTTAAGGGATCAAAGCGCGAAACGTAGAAGTTCTGCGTGCCAGGAAAGCGACCAAGCGTGATATTTGGGAATAGCCACCAGAACTCTCCCACAAGGACATCGTGATCAAGATCAAGTGGAAAGGCGAGGTTCTTGGCCTTCTTTTTGGTCGGCGCGTTCTGATAAGTGAAGTTCGGAAAAAGCGTAAAAACGCTTTCAGGGATCGCCATCATCTCGTTGAACTCGGGATGCGCCATCTGGCAGTGATAACACTCTAAGTAGTTGTCGATCATCACCTTCCAATTTGACCTGCATATATAAGTGTGGCCGAACTCCTCTCCTTCTCGGTCCGGGACATAGCTTTCAAGGTCCGAGCACGCGCGCAGCATTTGCCCTTCCAAGCCCGGCGCATACGTCCGCAGTGGGACGGCATCGCTGCTTGGGTTAACGAAAACGAGTCCTGCCAGTATGTCGACCGCGATACTGATAAGTCCAAGCTTTTCAAAATCGACGTCCCTGCGTGACATGCCCTTTGCACCACGCATTGCACCATCCAGCCCAAAAGTCCAAGCGTGATAAGGACAGGTAATGCGCGCCCGCGTGCCTTGCCCGTCCAGTAGTCTATGCCCCCGGTGCGGGCACACGTTTGCATAACCGCGCAGTGTGCCATCTGTGTCCCGCACAAGAAAATAGTCTTGGTTCTGAAGCGAAAAGGTGAAGTAGTCACCGGGTGATATAACGTCACTAATATGACCAACAAACTGCCAAGACCGGTACAGCAGGTCTTGTTGTTCCGTTTTCATAACCGAGGAATCGAGATAATAGCGTGCCTCAAGAGTACGCTCTGAAAGCGCCACGTTTTTGACGGCAAGCGAGTTAGGGACATTCTCCATTTACGAGAAACTCCAGATTAGACCTTGTGCCATTACAATTGTGTTTGATTGGCCTGTCTTGTCAGAAACGACAAGTAATAGTCGTTTTCTTGAGTTTGCCAGCAATGAAGTTCTGTGAGTATATCTGAGATAGGCATAGTTAGATTCTTTCGAGCGGAGCGCGTATGCAGACATTCTCAGCCAGAAACTCAGTGGCAGATTAGTCCACATAGCAGCCGTAAGTGCTTGGCGAAAGCAATGTCTGCTTCCTCAGTTAGTGGCGGCAAATAAAATTACCCCCGAATGAATTTACAAGGCTAATACTAAAGGCCCGTGGTCCACGGCGCGAGCAAAACCATCCAACACCAACTGAGCCCAGGCAACGCTAACGGCGGGACGAAGGTGCGCGCTCTATTGCCCGATAGTGCACTGGTTCTTGGTTCCCGGTCCACGGGCCTAAGCAAGATGGTTCAGGAACCCCGGGCCAGGTTTTATGTAGCGAGATGCAGGGTGTTTTGTTATTAGGCGAGGTTACAAAGTAACCCTGCCTGCTTCAAGCAAGTTTAATCTGACAGCGCCAATGGCTGAGATGCACCAATCTGGTCACTAATGGCCAGCGCGGCGAAGGTACCAGAAGAGCCCAAACCGACCGACTCTGCACAGTGCATGAATGGTAGAAATCCACTTCAAAGCAGCCTTTTGGGGGCGCTTATTCGTAGGGGCCGCAGCATCGATATCTCGCCCAAGTGCCGTCGCTTAAGGCGGTCGATTGAAAGCCGAGAGAACTTGTGCTGCAAGGGCTCTTGCGTTTTCGTCCGGATTGACGGCGGTTCGGAGCACGATTTGCGTGTATGGAAGCTTGGGCAGGTCCTCGTTCACACAAATGGGCTGGGTGCAATTGGTAATGCGGCTGAGCGGTAGTGCGGCCACTGCAAGATCCGCCCGGATCGCTGCGAGCTGCGATTCTGAAACATTTGAAAGATAGGCAATTCGATAGGGAATTCCAGCACGTTTCAGAGCATCGAGAGCCGCGAGACGCCATGGGCAACCAACGGATGCAACCGCCAAGCGCAAAGGAAGTTCTTGGCTGCGCTGTCCGTTCTTATGCGCAGCCCAAACCAGAGGTTGCTCATGGAGCAGCCGATCTCTTTCGTCTGGTGGCGCGCCACCACCGATGGTCAAAATCGCAACGTCAAGTTCCTCTTTCGCCAGCATCGCAGCCAAATCCTGTGCGTCACCCGAAATTATTTCAACGGTGACACGCGAGTGCGCTTTGGAAAACCCGGCCAATATCTCGGGCATGCGGGTCTCAGCATTCTCCAGGCATATGCCGACGCGCACCTCCCCTTCGATATCCGGGCTGTGCAGTTCGCTGACAGCTGTATCGTGCGCCTGCACAATACGGTGTGCATGAGGCACTAAACGTTCACCGGCTGCAGATAGTCGCATGGCCCCGTCAGAGCGTTGGAAAACAGGGGCACCAATCAGACCTTCCAGCTTTTTCATTTGCATAGACACAGCCGCAGACGACCGCGCAACACGTTCAGATGCGAGCTTGACCGAACCGGTATCAGCCACCGCGATGAACGTCTTCAACACGTCAATGTCAAATCGCATCGAGCCTGAGATCAAAGGAGCATTCATGTTATAATCTTCAGCATTACTTAATCTACATGTCAACAAGTTTTGCTTGCCTAAATGTTGAAAGTCGGGTCAACCTTGACTTTCGACACATGAATTTCGTGCCCTTGAGATGCTGGGCAGGTTGCCAAGACCTTTGCAAGGCAAGTGCGCCCAACGGGAGAATAAGCTGATGAAATACACCGAAGAACATGACTGGCTTAGGGTTGAGGGCGAACTCGTGGTTGTTGGGATCACCAAATTCGCAACTGAACAATTGGGCGATGTTGTCTTTGTCGAATTGCCGGATCCGGGTACGCTTGTGAGTCGGGGAGACGAGATTGTTGTCATCGAAAGCGTCAAGACAGCGAGTGAGATTTCGGCTATGTATGATGGTGAAATTGTCGCTGTGAACGAAGCGCTGGTGGAGGCGCCTAGTCTGGTGAACGAAGATCCGACTGGTGCGGCTTGGTTTTTCAAGATCAAACTGGCTGATATGGCGGTTCTGGATGCCCTGATGGACGAGGCCGCTTATAAAGATATGATCGCGTGAATACTTTCGGATTGCAGCTGCTAAAAGGAGTAGAGATGACACGCATAGAGGCGCCACAACATCTGCCTTCGGTGGATCGCCTTGTGAACACGCCAGCTGTGCAGAAATTCGTGCGTGATCATGGCCTGGCCTTGGTCACACGCTGCACGCAGGGTATCTTGGCGCGGGTGCGCCCTAGGGTGCTGGCTGGTGAATCTACGGATATGGCTGCGCTGATCCAATCGCTGTCTGACGAGATTGAACATATTTTGTTCCCCTCACTCCGACCGGTTTACAATCTGACAGGCACTGTGCTGCACACCAATCTTGGTCGCGCGCCCCTGCCTCAATCCGCGATACAGGCGATGGTGGATGTTTCGCGTGGCGCAAGTAACGTGGAATTTAATTTGGAAACGGGCAAACGCGGTGATCGGCATAGGCATGCCGAAGTTCTGCTGTGCCAGTTAACCGGGGCAGAAGGCGCGCTTGTTGTTAACAACAATGCAGCAGCCGTGTTGCTGACGCTCAACAGCCTG